>Ga0209425_10005359_pt1 | contig 12602 bp, 10 predicted proteins | sample COG_05_FD_184749 | JGI IMG/M metagenome (GOLD analysis project Ga0209425, IMG submission 184749) | Pelagic Microbial community sample from North Sea - COGITO 998_met_05 (SPAdes) (version 2) | ecosystem: Environmental > Aquatic > Marine > Neritic zone/Coastal water | place: Helgoland, sampling... | reverse complement strand
GTATGACTCGAGTTGGTACGGTTGAGATGGGTGATGCGGTGGTAGCGGCGCTTTAGGGTTTGGTGTGGGCGCAGTCATGGGAACCCTTTACGATCGGGGTCGCTCCCGGCGTCCTGCCTCCCGCGACACTCGCACATCCATGTGCATCGCCCATGAGTTGAGTATTTTCAGCGTTCGCGCAACTCGCTGCGCTAAGACAGGGCGCTCTCTCAATCTGAAAATAACCAATCCATAAGCGGGCCCTGATTGATCGCAAAGGGTCACCATGGCTTCGCTGCAAGTCCTAGCGAGGTTTTTGTTACTTGGTTGAGGCACTGACTTGATGGCTTGAGGCTGGTGTTTATATTGCTGACCCTCGTCAGCATGGACGCTGACGCGGAGCCTACATGGATGTATTTACGGCGTGTCAGCAATATGAATGCTAGCCTCGAGTTTGGTTTGCACCATTAAACGTTTTTTAAGACAAAGATTTACAGAATTAATTAAATTTAAGAGAGTTAGATAAATGAAAAAAACAGGATTTATTGGTTGGCGTGGCATGGTTGGTTCTGTGCTGATGGAGAGGATGCGTGAGGAGAATGACTTCGCCCATATTGAGCCAATTTTCTTTACGACGTCTCAGGCTGGCCAAACTGGCCCTGATGTGGGTGTTGAAATCCCGCTGCTTAAAAGTGCCTTCGATATCGAAGCTCTGCAGCAGATGGATATTATTGTTACTTGCCAGGGTGGTGATTACACGAAAGAGGTTTATCCGCAGCTGCGTAAGGCGGGCTGGGATGGCTATTGGATTGATGCGGCTTCGGCGCTGCGGATGGAAGACAGCTCGATTATTGTTCTTGATCCGGTGAATATGAATGTGGTGAAAGACGGTTTGGCGAATGGGGTTAAGGACTTTATTGGCGGTAACTGCACTGTCAGCCTGATGTTGATGTCTCTTGGCGGTCTGTTTAATGCCAATCTGGTGGAATGGGCTTCGTCCATGACTTATCAGGCGGCGTCTGGTGCTGGTGCGCAGAATATGCGTGAGTTGATTAATCAGATGGGGGTGCTTAAAGGGTCGGTTGCCGATGCGTTGGCTAACCCCGGTTCGGCAATTTTGGATATTGATCGTCAGGTGACTGAGACTCTTCGTAGCGATAGTTTTCCGGTGGATAACTGGGGTTATCCGCTGGCGGGTAGTCTGTTGCCTTATATTGATTCGCAGCTGGAGAATGGCCAGAGCCGTGAGGAGTGGAAGAATCAGGCGGAGACGAATAAGATTTTGAATCGTCAGGGCAATCCGATTCCGTTGGATGGGCTCTGTGTTCGGATTGGTTCTATGCGCTGCCACAGTCAGGCGTTGACGATTAAGTTAACTCAGGATGTGCCACTGGATGAAATTGAATCTATGCTGGCTGAGTCTAATCAATGGGCTAAGGTTATTGGCAATGATAAAGAGTCTTCGGTTAAATATTTGACTCCAGCAGCTGTTACTGGTGGTTTGGATGTTCCGGTGGGTCGGTTGCGTAAGATGAATATGGGTGAGCAATATCTGTCGGCCTTTACGGTCGGTGATCAGCTACTTTGGGGTGCGGCTGAACCGTTGCGACGTATGCTGAGGATCGTTATCGAGCAGTAAGATAGGCGCTAATGTGCTAAGACTGAGGGGTGGGTAACATTGCGAAAGATTGCAGGTTAGCCGGTAAACATTTACTGTAAAGCCCTGTTTAAAAGGTCTTCAATAGGAACTCTGTTATGACAACCCGGAAGTGGTCAGTGCTTTTTATACGAAAGGTTAGCAGTAACGATAATAAAGATAAGAAATGTGGTCGTAGGCTGGCAACTTTAGTCAGTGCATTGATCTTGTCGGCACTGGTTGCGGTGCCCTTAACCCACGCTGTGGGGTTGGGTGAGATTACTGTCAGTTCGTCCCTCAATGAGCCTCTCGACGCGACTATTCAGGTTCTCAATGCCGTTGAGCTCGACGATAACCAGTTATTGGTTTCACTGGCCTCTCCCGAAGCGTTTGAGCGGGGGGGGGTGACTCGGGATTTCTTTCTCAATCAGCTGCAGTTTTCGCTGAGCCGTGATGGCGCCAATCAACGCATTATCAATATTGTTACCGAACAGCCGGTGGTTTCGCCTTATCTGGATGTGCTGGTTCAGTTGCAATGGCCCGAAGGCCGGGTGATGCGCGAATACACTCTGTTGCTGGATTTGCCCATCTACAGCCAAGATCAATCATCCGCGCTACAGGTCGCACCGCCAGTCAGTTCGCAGTCGTCGGCAGCAGGCGCAGCTGAGGCTGATCTCGACCCGCTGTCGGGTGATCAACACCGCGTGATAGTCGGTGACACCCTGTGGAATGTCGCCAAGCGTTTGCGTCCCAGAGGCGCGACGATTCTGCAAACGATGGATTCACTTTACCAGCAAAATTCGCGGGCTTTTGCCGATGGCGACGCCAATCGGCTGATGGAGGGCTCAGTGCTGCGGCTTCCTTCTACAGCCGAGATTCGTGATCAAGTGGGTGGCATGGTTGCGTTGCAGATTGGTTTGCGACCGTCGCTGACCGATATTGCTGCAGCATCAGTTGCTGAGCAGGGAGTTGAGGCTTTTGATAATGGCAACGACGAACTGGTGCCTGTCGTCTTCGAGCCGGACGATGGTCGTTTGGAGCTGGTGTCTGCGCTAGAGCAGAGTCCTGAGCTCGGCAGCGGCGTGGCCAATGAGTCGTTGTCTGAGGCCGCCGTGCCGGCAAGCGATGGCCTGTTGCAGCTGTCTTCCGAGTTGGCCATAGCCAACGATGAAATGAACAAGGTTCAGCGTGAGAATGCTGAGCTGCGCGAGCGTATGTTACTGCTGGAGGCGCAGGTTGCGACCATGGCGGAGATGGTGACTCAGGCGCCAAAAGTTGAGGTCGAGCCGACTGTGCCTGCAGCGTCAAGCGACGACAGCCATTTCACCGCAGCACTGCTTTCTGTTCCAGTTTATGCCTGGGCCGCTGTGATTGCGATTGTCGTGCTGCTGTTGGTTTTGCTGGTGCGCAGGTCATCAATTCGGCGTGATGCAGAAGAGTTGGATGAGCTACCGGTAACAGGGTACGAAGCCGACAGTGACACGTCACCGACCAAACCGAGTGATGCTGCAAGTCTGCTCGAATTGGAGGATCTCGAGCTTGATCCCGACGACAATCTTTTTGATGAGACCGATACCGATATTTTTGATGGCGTCGAAGAAACGGTTAGCAGTGAAATTTTTGACATGATGGTTGAGGCAGTCGCCGAGGCTGAGGTGTTCCTCTCGCTGGGGAATGTTAGTCAGGCGATTGATGTCCTCGAAGAGGCGCGCAGTAAAAATCCAGCGGATGCCTCATCGCGGCTAAAACTGATGGAAATACTGTTCCGCGAGGGGCGCAAAGATGAACTCAGTGAGCTGTATGAAGAGATTCTGCTGACTGAGGACAGTGCGGCGATCGACATGGCAGCGATTATTGCCGGGCCGCAAAATGAAGCGATTACATCGCTTGAGCAAGATGCCGCCGAGCTGGAATTAGATGATGAAGAGGACAGCCCTGAGCCAAATGACAGCCCTGAGCCAAATGACAGCCCTGAGCTTGGCGAGATAGACAGCCCTGAGCTAGCTGACAGCCCTGAGCTTACGGACAGCCCTGAGCTAGCTGACCTTGAGTTGGAAGAGGTTGAGTTAGAAGACCTGGATGCAGATGACCTTGATCTAGACGCGTTAGACATTGAAGACTTTGATATCGACTTAGATGATGAAGAGCAGGCAGATCCGCAGTCATTGACGGACGCCAGTGTTGGCTCGGAGTCTGGACAATTTCCCGGTAGTGAGGAGTTGGACGCAAGTCTCGCCGATGCTACCGCTGAAACCGCACTTGAGGAAGATGATTTTACCGAGCTGGATGATCTCGATACTCTGGACTCGGTGGATATTAAACTAGATCTGGCTAAGACTTACTTAGAAATGGGCGATCCACAAGGCGCCAGAGAGATCCTTGAGGAGTTGATTGAAGAGGCCGATAAAGAGTCCGATGACGAGGGTAGGGCAAGGGCCGAGGCGCTGCTCAATAACTTGCCCAAGTAGCTCGCCTAAGCCGATCAACTAAGAGATCACTTTGCAGTAAGTGAAGGCGGGCGTCTCGTCGTATCAGTGTGTATAATTTCGCGCATGACAGAATTAGATTGGGTATACAGCCTCAATGGTAAGATTCCACCGGGGCAGAGCCTTCCCGCAGGAGTTAAACGCTATGCTGCCGTCGTTTCATACGACGGCAGTGCTTTTTGCGGCTTTCAAAAACAAAAGCACAGTCCATCTGTGCAGCAGGAGCTCGAACGAGCACTCAGCTCGGTGGCCAATTCTGAGGTCGCAGTCAGCTGTGCGGGACGCACCGACACCGCGGTGCATGCTAGTTATCAGGTGGTCCACTTTGATACGCCGGCGCTGCGCACTGGTCGAAACTGGGTCAAAGGCGCGAATAGTCAGCTGCCGGATAGTATCGCTCTGCTCTGGGCCGATGAGGTTGCAGAGAGTTTTCATGCGCGCTTTAGCGCCACCTCACGTACCTACCGTTATATTATTCATGCTGCCGAAGCGCGGCCGGCGATTCTTGCTCAGGGTGTCACCTGGGTGCGCTACCCCTTAAACCCCATCGCCATGCAAGAGGCCTGTCACTATTTGCTCGGTGAGCAGGATTTTTCGGCGTTTCGTGGGGCCGGCTGCCAGTCACTGTCGCCGAACCGAAATATCACTAGCGCCAAAGTCATCCAGGCCGGACAGCTGCTAGTATTTGAAGTAACGGCTAATGCATTCGTACTGCATATGGTGCGCAATATCGTTGGCTCATTGATGGAAGTTGGCTTCGGTCGGCGCAATCCAAGCTGGATAGGCGAGTTGATAAAAGGGCGCGACCGTACAAAAAGTGCCGCGACGGCGTCGCCAAAAGGGCTTTATCTGGTCGATGTTGGCTACCCAGACGAGTGTGCGATTGCGCCTATGCCGCGGGGTCCGGCGTTTTTAGATTTATAGGATTTTCTTAGATTTAATTATTTAAAAACAATTGGTTGAAGAGATATTGTAAAGTCATTTATAGATTAAATTCACAGGTGAGACGATGTCTGTAAGCGTGAAAATTTGTGGTATTACCACCCCGGAGCAGGCGCTAATGGTGCAGCAGGCCGGTGCCGATGCGCTGGGTCTGGTGATGTATCGAAACAGCTCGCGCTATGTGGGGTTACAGCAGGCCATCGCGGTGCGGGCTGTGATTGCCTCAGATGTGCTCTGCGTGGTCTTGCTGGTTAATGCCGATAAAGAATTTGTTAAGCAGGTGATTGCCGAGGTCAAGCCTGACCTGCTGCAGTTTCACGGCGATGAGACAGCCGAGTTTTGTCAGCAGTTTGATTTTCCCTATATTCGCGCGCTACGCATGCATGATGATCTCGATATTGGCGTCGAGGCGAAAGCCTATAAATCGGCTCAGAGCCTGCTGTTTGATGCCTGGCATCCGCAGCAATACGGTGGCACTGGCGAGCGCTTTGATTGGCAGCGGCTTCCTCGCGAACGCAGGTTTAATTTAATTTTGGCTGGCGGCCTAACGCCGGACAATGTGGCGGCAGCAGTGGCGGCGGTAATGCCCGATATGGTGGATGTCAGCGGCGGTGTCGAGTCAGCGCCAGGGATCAAAGACCCGATCAAGGTGCGTGACTTTATTCAGCGTGCGAAAGCGTCCAGCTGAGTGAAAAAATAACTCGGTGCGGTGTTTAGCTAGGCTAATCTGTCGTGTTAAACTGCGCCACCTGCTCAGGCCGGCTCTGTTGATTAGAGGCTCTGTTACAAGCTGATTTGGCGGTCATGTTAACCGCTCGCTCTGGGTAAGATCTAGAGCCTAGTGTTATGAGTAATTATTGAATTTAGCGAAAGGGAAATAGATGAACTGGCTGAAGCGCATTCGACCCAACGGACCGGCGGGCACATCAAGTGAACGCTCAAACACTGTTCCAGAGGGACTTTGGAAAAAATGCCCGAAGTGCGCATCGCCACTCTACCGCCCAGAGCTGGAGCGCAATCTCGACATCTGTCCTAAATGCGAACACCATATGCGTATCGGCGCTCGCCGGCGCTTGGACATTTTCCTTGATACTGATGGCCGCAGTGAAATCGCGGAAGAGGTCGAGCCGATCGATCGGCTGAAGTTTCGCGATGTCAAAAAATACAAAGATCGCCTCATCGAAGCGCAGAAAAAAACCGGTGAAAAAGATGCATTGGTGGCAATGAGTGGTTCGATTAAAGGTATTCCTGTCGTGGCTGTGGCCTTTGAATTCGCCTTTCATGGCGGCTCAATGGGTTATGCGGTGGGAGAAAAATTTACCCGTGCGGCGAAATTGGCGCTGGCAGAAAATAAGCCGTTGATCTGTTTTTCGGCGACCGGTGGCGCACGTATGCAAGAGGCACTGATCTCACTGATGCAGATGGCCAAAACCAGTGCCATTCTCGAGCGCATGAGATTGGCCGGTGTGCCCTATGTGTCAGTGATGACCGACCCGGTTTATGGTGGCGTCTCTGCCAGTCTGGCCATGCTTGGTGATATCAATGTGGCTGAGCCCGGTGCGCGAGCCGGCTTTGCCGGGCCCAATATTATCGAACAGACGATTCGTCAGAAGCTGCCGAAAGGCTTTCAGCGCAGCGAATTTCTGCTCGAGAAAGGGCAGATTGATATGATTATTGCGCGCCATGATATGCGCCAGCGGATTGCCAGCATACTGTCGAAGTTTATGCACCTGCCAGAACCAGTCGATGCCTGAGCGCAACTTAGCGGAGTGGTTGACTCTGCTAGAGGCGCGTCACCCCACGGAAATTGATCTCGGGCTCAGTCGCGTGGCTGCGGTCTGGTCGAGCATCGAGCAACGGCGTCGCCAGCAAGGCAATGCAATCTCCCTGCCCACTGCGATTACGGTGGCCGGCACCAACGGCAAGGGCTCCTGCCTGACCAGCATGCAAGCAATTATGTTGGCTCATGATTATCGCGTCGGCACCTTTACTTCTCCCCACTTTCTGCACTATAACGAGCGCATCTGTGTGCAGGGTCAGCCTGCCGATGATTGGGTTATTGTGGCTGCCTTTGAAGAGATCGAGTTGCTGCGTGGCGACATATCACTGACCTATTTTGAATTTGGTACGCTCGCGGCGCTGTTGGTTTTTGTCGATGCCGAACTTGATTTTATGTTGCTCGAAGTGGGTCTCGGCGGACGTCTCGATGCGATCAATATTATTGATGCCGATGTCGCCGTGGTGACCAGTATTGCCCTCGATCATCAGGCATGGCTCGGCGATACCAGAGAACTGATCGCGGTGGAAAAGCTCGGTATTGCGCGGCCATCGAGACCGTTGGTTATTGCCGAGGTGGACGGCCCAGAGGGTTTCGATAAGATGATCGCGGCAACCGCTGCGCAACCCTTTGTGATCGGCAAAGACTTTTGCCTGCAGATCGACGCGGATCACTTTAGTCTGACAGTGCAGACGCCAGACGGTGAGTCGCAGTGTTTTCAACAGTTGCCGACATCTGGCTTGCTGCCGAGCAATAAAGCGGCGGCCATTCAGGCACTGATCTGTGCCGGCGTTAAACTCGACAACCACAAGCTGATTGGCGCGCTGGATAAGCTTGGTCTTACGGGTCGTCAACAAGTATTGCAAGTGAATGGCCGTCGGGTGATTCTCGATGTTGCTCACAACCCGGCAGCTGCGAGTGTTTTAGCGGCCTCACTGACGCCAATAGCAGGGCGCTACACCGCAGTGGCCTCGGTGCTCGACGATAAGGACTGGCGAGGGATTATTCAACCGTTGCGCGGGATTATTGCAGAATGGCGAATTGCCGAAATCGGCGACAGCGATAGAGCGACGAAAGCTCAAACATTGCACGAAGTGTTATACAATGAAGGCCTTAAAGGCGCTTTATTTGCGTCGCTTGAAGAGGCCTTTGACAATGCTATTGCCGAGGCCGGTGAGGATGACACTGTTGTGGTGTTTGGTTCGTTTCATACCGTCACGGCAGTGCTCAATATGCAGCGCCAGCGCGATGGCTGTGTTATCTGATGGGTGGGTGAAATGGGTAGTGGTTTACAGCAACGAATTGTTGGTGCTCTGGTGCTCGGTGCGCTCGGTTTGATCGTGCTGCCGATTATTTTTGATTTTGCTGACCCGCTGAAAATTGATCGCGAGAGTAAACTGCCGGCGGCGCCAGAAATTGCACCACTGGAGGTAAACAAGGCACAGCGCCCTGAGGGCGCGACCACGTTAACTGAAACAGACAGCCTGTTTAATATTGCCGAATCTAAGCCAGTTACCGATGACAGTGAAAAATTTTACGGCCTCGATGAGAATGATTTGCCGCGCGCATGGGTTCTTCAGGCCGGCAGTTTCGAAGAGCGTGGCAAGGCTGAGGGGTTGATGCAGCAGTTGCGCAAAAGCGGCTTCAAAGCCTTTATCAAGTCGGCGGTCATCGACAGTAAAACGTTTTATCGGGTCTATGTTGGCCCCAAGGCCGATCGGCGCAGAGCGATCGCAGAGAAGGCTAAAATTGATAGCAATTTTGCAACTGATGCGATTGTTTTGCAGTACGTTCCCTAAGGCGAGACGTTGAGAGCATGGAATTGGCGACGATAGATTTGATAATTGTAGGTGTTGTATTGCTCTCCGGGCTGATCAGCCTGGTGCGCGGGTTTGTCAAAGAGGCTATGTCGCTGGTGATCTGGGTCGTGGCGTTCGCCGTGGCGATGAACTTTAAAGAGCCGGCTGCGGCACTGCTGGTGAACGTGATTGAACAGCCATCAATCAGACAGCTGGTTGCCTGGGGCGCTTTATTTGTCGCCACATTACTGCTTGGCAGTATGGTTAATTATTTATTGGGGAAATTGGTCAGCTCGACAGGATTGAGCGGAACTGACAGGATGCTGGGACTGGTTTTTGGTGTTTTCCGGGGGTTGTTAATTGTCCTCGCGCTGGTGATTGTTTTGCCCAGCGCGCTGCCAGTTGATCAGGACCCCTGGTGGCAATCGTCATCGTTAATACCGATCTTTCAGGGCTTTGAAGCCTGGGGCAAAGAGGCAGCGACGGCGATTAGTGATCTTCTACTGAGTTGGGTGTAATAGATGTGCGGTGTTGTTGGAATTTCCGGGACTTCGAGTGTTAATTTGCGTCTCTATGACGCGTTGACTGTTTTGCAGCACCGCGGTCAGGATGCAGCTGGTATTGTGACCGACATGGAGGGTGAACTGCACGTCTGTAAGGACGTTGGACTGGCGCGTGATGTGTTCCGCAGTGAGCATATGGCACGTCTGGTTGGTGATGTCGGCATCGGTCATGTGCGCTATCCCACCGCTGGCAGTTCTGGGCCAGCGCTCGCACAGCCTTTCTATGTCAACTCACCATACGGCATCTGCATCGCCCACAACGGCAATCTGACCAATGCCGACGACCTGCGCAAACATATTTTCCGCTCTGATCTACGACACTTGAATACCGATTCCGACTCTGAAGTGCTACTCAATGTGTTTGCCCACGAGTTACAGCTGCGGCGCAAACTCGAACCCTCTAGTGAGGATATCTTTGCTGCGGTAAAAAATGTTCATTTGCGCTGTCGCGGGGCCTATGCGGTGGTTGGCCTGATTGCCAACCAGGGCATGTTTGCCTTTCGTGATACCTTTGGTATTCGGCCGCTGTGCTATGGCTCCCGAGAGACCGAGGCTGGCATCGAGTATGCGGTTGCCTCCGAGAGTGTGGTGCTCGACAGTATGGGCTTTGGCAGCATTAAAGATTTGCAGCCCGGTGAGGCGCTGTTTGTCGACAATAAAGGTGAAATCCATCTGCAACAGTGTGCCGACAAGTTCGAGCTGGTGCCGTGTATCTTTGAGCATGTTTACTTTGCCCGTCCCGACTCGATGATTGATAACATCTCGGTGTATAAATGCCGCTTGCGCATGGGTGAAAAGCTCGCCGAGAAAGTACTCCGCCTGATGCCTGATCATGATATCGATGTCGTGATCCCGATCCCCGATACCAGTCGCGTATCAGCGCAGGCAATGGCCGAGACGCTGGGCGTTAAACTGCGTGAAGGGTTTATGAAAAATCGCTATATCGGCCGCACTTTTATTATGCCCGGTCAGACTCAGCGCAAGAAGTCAGTGCGTCAAAAGCTCAATGCCGTAAAGCTTGAGTTTGCCGGTAAGAATGTGATGTTGGTCGATGACTCCATCGTGCGCGGCACTACCTCGCAGGAAATTATTCAGATGGCGCGCGATGCGGGTGCCAACAAGGTGTATATGGCGTCGGCGGCACCAGGGGTGCGCTACCCGAATGTTTATGGCATCGATATGCCGTCTGCCGCTGAACTGATTGCCCATGGTCGCAGTGATGAGGAAGTGGGTGAGATCATTGGCGCCGACTGGATGGTCTATCAGGATCTTGACGATCTGGTGGCGTCTGCCGCTGAGGGTAACGAGACCATTAAACGCTTCGAGTGCTCGGTGTTTAATGGCGAATATATTACTGGTGATGTGGATGAGGGTTATTTGGCGTATATCGACCAGCAGCGCAATGACAATGCCAAGAGTAAGACGACTGCGCCGGATGGCAAGCAGAGGAATCAGGTGATTGGTATTCACAATAACAACAGCGCGGCCAGTGTCAATTAGGTTGTGCTGCGATTGGGAGAGCTCATCAGCAGAGCTCGCTAGGAGAACAGGTCATCATGTCAGGCAATCAAGACAGCAGGGAAGGTAGCAGCGAAGACAGTTCGTCGACTGGGGCAGAGGGTGGCGGCTCTCACCACGATAGCCTTCAGCAGGATAGTTCGCAGCAGGACAGTTTCCAGCAAGCAACGCTGGCAATCCGCAGTGGTTACCAGCGCACTCACGAGGGTGAACACTCAGAAGCCCTTTTTCTGACCTCCAGCTATGTCTTTGATAATGCCGCAGTGGCCGCCAAATACTTCAGCAATGAATTGCATGGCAATGTTTACTCGCGCTACAGCAATCCGACCGTGCGCGCTTTTGAAGAGCGTCTCGCGGCAATGGAGGGTGGCGAGCAGGCGGTGGCCACCTCATCGGGCATGGCGGCGACGCTCAGCGTGGTAATGGCGCTGTTGCAGGCGGGTGATCATATTGTCTGTTCGCGCGATGTGTTTGGTAGCACTAGGGTGATGCTGAATAACTACATTACCAAGTTTGGTGTTGAGGTGAGCTATGTGTCGCTCACTGATCTCGATGCTTGGCAGCAGGCAATTCAGCCCAATACCAAAATGCTGTTTTGTGAAACGCCGTCTAATCCAATGTCTGAAATAGCCGATCTTAATGCGCTCTCTGAGCTGGCGAAAAAGTCCGGCGCGCTGTTTGTGGTGGATAACTGTTTTTGTACGCCAGTGCTGCAAAAGCCACTTGCCTGGGGTGCGGACATTGTTGTCCACTCGGCGACGAAATATCTCGATGGGCAGGGGCGCTGCCTCGGTGGTGCGGTGGTCGGCAGCAGCCTGTTAATGGAAAAGCTGGTCGGCTTTTTGCGCGCTGCTGGTCCCTGCATGAGTCCATTTAATGCCTGGGTCTTTCTCAAGGGATTGGAAACACTGCGTATTCGAATGCAGGCACACTCAGCCAATGCCGCAGAGCTGGCAGCCTGGCTCACTGTTCACCCCAAGGTCACCAAGGTCTATTACGCCGGCCTGGAAGAGCATCCAGGGCACAGCTTGGCAAAGCAACAGCAGAGTCATTTTGGTGGCGTGTTGTCATTCTCTGTTGCCGGCGGCCGCGAGCAGGCGTGGAAGGTAATAGACAATACGCGCATGATCTCTCTAACGGCGAATCTCGGTGACGCGAAAACCACCATTGTGCACCCGGCAACCACGACGCACGGCAGACTGTCTGACGAAGAGCGCCAGCAGGCCGGTATCGGCGAAAACCTGATTCGCGTCGCCGTTGGCCTGGAAGATATTATTGATATCAAAAATGATCTGCAGTTGGGTCTGAATCTAATCTAGCCTGCGTATACAGTGCTTCCCATTGGCTAAAACAGCCGGAGTTAACGCGATGTCCAAATTGGTTCTTCCCTCCGCTGATCAGGCACTGCCAGGTCGCGACACTGAAATGCAGATTAGCAATCAACACTTCGTCAATGGTCAGCCACTCAAGCCACCCTTTGCCGCAGGGCTGTGCTCGGTGGTATTTGGAATGGGCTGTTTTTGGGGTGCCGAGCGACGCTTTTGGCAGCAGCCTGGTGTGGTCTCTACGGCCGTGGGATACGCTGGCGGGGTGACGCCCAATCCAAGCTATGAAGAGGCCTGCTCGGGTTTAACCGGGCACTCCGAGGTGGTGCTGGTGGTCTATGACCCAGCGCAGATAGGCTTTGACCAGCTGTTGGCGGTGTTTTGGGAATCCCATGATCCGACTCAGGGCATGCGGCAAGGTAACGACAGAGGAACGCAATATAGGTCTGCCATATATACGACTAGCGCCGAGCAACAAATAGCCGCTTTAAATAGTAGCCAGAATTTTCAAAAAGCTTTGTCTAATAAATCCTATCCCAGCATTACCACAGAAATCAGCAACATAGATACATTTTAT
>Ga0209425_10005348_pt1 | contig 12617 bp, 17 predicted proteins | sample COG_05_FD_184749 | JGI IMG/M metagenome (GOLD analysis project Ga0209425, IMG submission 184749) | Pelagic Microbial community sample from North Sea - COGITO 998_met_05 (SPAdes) (version 2) | ecosystem: Environmental > Aquatic > Marine > Neritic zone/Coastal water | place: Helgoland, sampling... | reverse complement strand
TGTTTTGCTTCAGTTTCATACTTGGTCTTTATTAACTCACATTGGTGCCTCACCTCCGTAAGACTTTTTTGTAAATCACTCTGTTGGGAACGCAAAATCAAGTCCATTAAGCCAAAAACTCTTATGTCCAAGATTTCTTCAACAACTTCTCGTCTGTATCTTGGTTTCATCTTCATAAATGGTTCGTATGATGAAGAACCTAATATAACAACCTGAATAAACGACCTGTAATTCAGTTTCATTATGTTTTGTTCTAGGTATTTCTGATAGTCTATATTACTTGCGTCTTGGTTTATAAGTTTGTCATTCTGATATATTTCAAATAGATTTGGTTTGATACCTCGTCTAATCATATATTGATTTGTGCCAACTTCGAATTCAACTTCAACCAACGAATCACCATTGTTAATGGTGTTGACCATCTGGTCTTTCTTAATAATTCTAAATGGTTTGTTAAACAAAGCATAACATAATGCGTCAAGTAAAGTAGATTTACCACTACCATTGCTACCAACGATTAATGTTGTAGGTGCTTTATCTAATTCTACTTCAATAGGTATATTACCTGTAGATAAAAAATTCTTATATCTTATTTTCTTAAATGTAATCATTCACTAGCTTCACCATATAATTCTCTTGCAAACTGTTTTAACTTTTGTTTATCTAATTCACCAGTATCAGCCTGGTCAATATAATTGTTTAAGAAAGTTTGTGTATCTTCACCTGCATCCAATATATCACTTCTTACTGTAGAAGCTACATCAATTGGGTCTTCTATAATTTGTAACTCATGTACATTAATTGTATTATATATTCTTTCAATTAAATGGTTGTACATGTCTTCATCTGTCTTGTTTGTGACAAATAACTTAACATATGTATTATCAAACTCTGTTAAGTCGTATTGTGAATAGTTTTGTTCTTTATCATTATAGTATATCTTTTTATACATACGATAAGGATTAGATATTCTTTCTAGTTCTCTTGTTTCTGTATCGAATATATGAAAACCTTTAGGACATTGATAGTCTGACCATGTAATTTCGTATTGTGTGCCTAGATAATAGATACGACCATCATCTGACTTCTTATGAAAATGGCCTGATATTACTTTTTCAAATTTTGTGAATTGTGATTTTTCTTGTCCATGGTCATTGTAAACGCCTTTGTGCATTTCAAAGCCCTTAATTTCAAGGTGACCCATGCAAATAGTCGAAGTGGTATTGTCAATAGCATGTACACTATCATCCAAGTTGTCATCACAAATCCAAGGAAGAAACAATATATCAATACCCCCAAGGTTAACAGTAGTTGCTCGGGTATAGATTTTAGCATTTTTAGAAATATTAAGATTCTGTAAAGCATTGACCTCGTTTGTGTTCTTATAATATGTGTCATGGTTACCTATAATTATATGGGTATCAATAACCATATCATCTAGTTTGTCCCAAAAAACTTTTTTAAAGTTATGAGCTGTATTATGGTTTATAAACTTTCGTCTGTCAACAACATCACCTAAATGTACCAATGTTCCAATGTTATGTTCTTTCAAGTATGGAAAGAAAATGTTATTGTAAAACTTATTTTGGTATTCTATAAAGGCAGGTGAGTCATTACGGCATCCGAAATGTGTGTCATTCAGTAACGCTATCTTCATTAATAAAATATTCCAAGGTTGATTGTGATTTTTTAGTAGTCTTTTTCTTTTTTTCTTTTTTAGCTGGTTCGTCAATTATTGTATTCTTTTGTAAGAATTCAGTAAATTGATTTTTAAAATCCCTATCTTCTCCTGGTTGCAAACTCATATCATCATAATTATGTTCCATTATTAGTTTTTGTTTAATGGTTACTTGTTTTTTCTCTTTTTGTATTCTTCTAATAAATGCGTAATAAATGATTTGTGTAAAGTAAGCAAAAGGATTGTTAGATTTCTCTGGATTAAAGTTATCCAAATACTGTAAACAATTCTCTATACCATCACTAATCATATCATCTCTAAATGTATAGTTAATAAAATTAGGTCTATACGATAAGTGATTCGCTATCTTTAAGAAACAACTACCAATGTAATCTGTAACAGGAGGCCTATCTAATTTCTTTTTTTCAGCATGTTGTACTGCCTTTTTGAATTCAATCATGGCAGCCAAAAACTCCTTATTATTTACATAATGTTCTTTTTGTGTTTTTGTTTTTTTAGTCATAGTAGTCATTATACATTATCCTCACAAATAGTCAAGCCTAGGTTGACATAATTATTTTTAATTAAATGGCCGAACCACGCTTGACATGGTAAAAAAATCGTATATAATAAGCGGTGTTCCGGTTCAAAGAGATAAACTCCTAAGCCATTACTTACAGATACTTTGTTTTTAATTTTAATGGACGGTTGGGTCTTCTTCAAACTCATCAAATATTTCATTAAGTCTTCTATCATCTTCATCACTTACTCTTTCTTGTTCATAGTTGGGCACCTTTAATTTATCTGGTACTTTATCAACAACATTATATTCTCTAATAATATTTACATATGACGATTGCATTTCACCAGTTGCGTTGGTGATTGTCATAATCTTTTCTTTTGGAATAGTAATAACTTGGTCACTCGTATAAGCTGTCCACTTTACTAATGCCACATAATCTTTAAATCCCTGAGGTGTTAACTGAGGAATGTATTTAATTTGAAACGGTTTTGTTATTCTTAATAATGCGTGGTCCTCTGGTAATTGGTCAGAGGGAAAGGCACAGACAATATCATCACCGTTAACTAGTTTAACTATTTTAATATTTGTCATTTGTTTAACTCCACATTATGGATTTCATAATCAAATTCTTCTTCATTGTATATATTTATCCTTTCTCTAAAGTGAGATAATGTATAATTCTCTTTCTCTTTGTATGTTAAATCATCAGCAATATCATATAAAGTAGCCGTTGAATTATCATCTTTTAATCTTAATCCTCTACCAATACTTTGTAAATTTCTTATCCTTGATTTACTAGGAGAACAAAACACAATGTTGTGTAAATTACGAATATTGATACCGGTACTAAAGGTTCCGTAGCTTGCCACGATAATAGCATTGTCACTCTTTTCCGTAATTTCTCTGATATTTTCTCTTTCATCTGCCTCTACACCTCCGTGTACATAAAATACTTTTTTATCCTCTGCCTTTTTTGTTATATCTTCAAACAGTCCTTTACCATGTTTTTCTACATACTGAAACAAACATAGTGTATTACCTTGTAGTTTAGAAGATAGATTTACTATAAACTTATTTCTCTTTTCATGTTTAACCAGGAAGTCCATTTCTTCTTGGTAGTTAAGACCACTTAACATTTGCCTACTACCACTATCATAATTTAATATCAAACCATAAATTTTCAAGGCCGCCAATTGTTTTTTGTCTTGTAACTCGGCAGTAGATATAACCTTATTTACAGTACCAAACAATCCTTCTAATACAAGTTTGTGTGTTTTCGTACCATCTAATGTACCTGTCAATCCATATCTATACTTACAGTCTGTTAATTTAGACATAATTTTAGTAAGTGATACTGCTTTAAATAAGTGTGCCTCATCTCCTACAATAGTACCAAACTGTTTAAACCATGCTTTTGGTAAATTATAGATTGATTGCCATGTAGATATAACTACTCTTTTATTTGTATCTTTATCATGTCCTTGATATATTTTGTGTACATTAGCTTCACTATTCCAACCATAATCTTTAAAATCTTTTGTCAATTGTTCTACCAATGATGTAGTAGGTACAATAATTAATACTTTATTTTGTTTTTTATTTTTTAACCGAATAAGGTTAAACCTAGCAATAAGATAGACAATGAGAGATTTTCCACTAGCTGTGGGTGATAACAATAAACAACGAGATTTTTTAATTGCATAGATAAATGCCTCCTTTTGATAATCTCTTACTTCGAATGGTATTTTTAAGGCCTTAATAAAACCATCCACGGCCTGTTCGTCAACAGTAACATCTTTAATTTTAGTACCATCAACAACTTCTATTTGATTATCTTTACACCACTTAATAATGTAAGGATATAATCCGGCATATATTTGACCAGTTTGATAAGAATATAATCTTATTTTTCCGTCCCATACTCTGTTTCTATATTGAGGCATAAACTTAAAACCTGGTACCTCAAAGGTAAAGTATTCTGATAAATCTCTACGAATGCCAGCCTCTGCCTCTATAGTCAAATTGACTTCATCTTTTTTTTCTAGTACAATATACTTTACTACTGCCATTGACTTCCTACTACCCAACCTACTAAAGACTTTCTAGTACCTTTTGTTACTTCACTTACTTTATGCCAAACATGACTAGGAAATACAATCATACTTCCTTTTTTAGGTTTAAATATATCAATTACAACTTTATCTGGATTAGGATGTGGTTGACATATTCTAAAATCACCGCCCTCATAATCATCATTTAAACATAATGTAAAACTTAACTTTCTAATTAAACCATTGTCGTATGGTTTTTTATGACTATCAATATGCCAATCATAATGGTCGCCTATATTATAGATTGTGTATTGTAAAGGTTCAAATTCTTTTAAAGAAAAGTTCCAATTGTTTTCATCATTAGCTAATTGAACCAAGTTACTTAATGATGTTTGTAATTTTTTATTATCTAACCAAGATACCTTTGAGCTTCTATTGTTATTATCACCATCTTTTATATTTGCATTTGTAATATTTTGTGATTCGCCATCACTAATAATCTCATCACAAAAACTATGTGGTACAATACTATCTTTTATATGGTATATTTTTGATAAAAACATTACACAGCACCACTAGTAAATCTACGCCAATCAATAGCGTTTTTAATAGTAAATGTTCTATTAGATATTTGTCTGATTGTTTTATCTAGGTAATCAACACAAGTCGATAAGTATTCAATCTTTTGTTTACCTTTGATAAGGTCTTCATCCGATTCAATGTACTTGTCAACATCCGTTCTTAATATTTTTAAGTCAAATGGTTTTTCGGCATAGACCTGTGCGTCTGATTTGCCTGTATAATATTCCCACTTGTCTTTTTTTAACTGTCTATAATCCGTCTCCGCTTTTGTCAACATCAATTTAAACTTTGTATAGTGTTTCATATACTTGTTATGTAATTGAGGTGTTTTAAGGGATTCTAAATCTAATTCAGTTTCATCAATGGCCAAGTCTTTGTCGGCCATTTCTTGTAGTTTTTCTAAATCCATAATTTATCCTTATATTCACTTCATTATATCACAAAAACATTAAAAAGTAAAGTCTGATTAAGAAGTTGTAACAGTAGTGCTTGAAGCACCAACACCTGCAAAATCAAATCTACTATAATTAAAGCTTACTGTGGTTGTCAAATACTGTACATCTGTTGCTTGTTGGTCATATTGTAATTCGCCTATAGATGTTGGATATAAATCTCTAAATCTACACTCCACAATAGGGTTGTTTTTACTTGTTAATACAATCAATGTTGCGTCTGAAAATACAGCACCTTGTTTTGTTGTTCCATATTTAACTTTACCTGGTTCAGTTGATACTGCACTTGACCCACCAGGAAAACGGTCAGCGCCAGCTTGTGCAAGGTTACCATATTCTAGGTAATCTTCGGGAAAGCCTAACCCTCTAATCCATCCATGTATTTCTTGGAAGTTCTCTAAATTTTCATCAACCAAAAATGTCATAGTTAGTGTACCATAAGTCAGTTTAGTTCCTGGCATTGGCAAATCTACAAATGGTGTTGGTTGTGATGTTTCACTAATTGTTAGTGAAGGCAAGTTAACAGCCGTACAAAAGTATTCTACCTTTGGAAGTTTACTGATTTGAAATTTAAACTGCGTTGGACTCGCATAGTCTAAACTTGTAGGTTGTCTTGCAAAACTATTTGTTGTTGTCATTGTCGACCTCTTTCCACTCTTTTTCTGTGGCTAATTGTTCTAGTTGTTTTTCCTTTTCAGTCAAAATCTCTCTTTGCATTTTAATATCACTTATTCTTTTTTCAATGAATTCTAAAGCATTTTTCTTATCAGGATATGTAAAATAAGCGACTAAAAATATTGCACCAGCAATACCTAGTATCCACGAATACTGTAAAAACATTTTACCTAACCTCTTATTTCTTCTTTTTTTCTTCACAATACTATTTATCCATTTAGGAGGACCAAAAAAAAAGGGGACCGAAGCCCCCTTTTTTCGTATTACTGTATAAACAGTTATTACATTAAGTTCGCAACTTGCGTTCTTTGGTAATATCTGTTAGCGTTAGCAGAACCAGCACCGTTAATAACAGCTGCGTCACCAGTTCCAGCTTCAGCAAATGGGTTTGCTTGTAAGCCGTATCTAGTTTTGAAACCGATTTTCGGTTGGAAAGTATCTTGACCAACTGCTCTTACCATTTGTAGTGGTACATATGGACAGTAGAACATACCTGCGTCATAAGGTGAAGTACCTTTGTAGCCAACTACATAGTAGTGAGCAGACGCTGAGTTTGCACTATAAGGGTCAATGTACACTTTAAATCTACCGTTAAGAACACCAGCAAAAGTATTACCAGTATCGTCAACTGTTAGATTGTTGTTAAGAGCTGGAGTATAGTCTAATACACCTGCCATTTGAAGAGCACTAGCAACATCAGCTGAAGTAATGATAATGTTACCTTTACCTCTTCTTGTTCTTTGTGCTATTCTGTTCGCATCTCTTTCAAGGTTAAACATAAGACCTTTGAATCTTTCAACAGACCATCTGCCGTTAGAGTCAGTATCAAGGTCAAATACACCTGCTGTAGTCACATGACCTGCTGGTGAACCTTTTTCTGCGTTAGTATAGATTGTTCTAACAACTTCTCTGTTAATCTCTGCAAGAATTTCAGCAGACAAAATGTTTGCTAATTCTGTTTCAGCGTCTAAACCGTGGATTGCTTTTAAGTCTTGAGCAAGTTCCATAGTGTATTCTGCTTTAAGAGCTCTTGATTTAGCAGTTACAGTTGACTTCTCGATTGAGAATGCCATTTCTGCAAAACTATTTCCAGAGGCGTCACCTAATGCTTCAGCAGCTGCTGTAGTCATTGCTGTACCAGTTGTGTATGTTCCAGCAGGTGAGTCGTTTAGAACCTCAGGGTTAGTACCAGAGTGAGCAGCAGTTGAATAACCATCAACAGCTGAACCAGCTTTGTTTCTTCCTGAGAAATCTGTGTCAGCTTCGTCAAATAACGCTTCTGTTCCAGATTGTGAGTCATATCTACTTCTCATTGCAAAGATAAGTCCAGTTGGACCAGTCATTGGCTGTACGCCAGCGATATCGTATGCGATAAGATTAGGCATTGCTCTTCTTACTAATGAAATCAAAATTGGATCCCAGTTAGAAATAGAAGCGCCTGTTGAGTTAGTTGGAGCAGCTTCGCTTAAGAAAGCATTGTCCTCTTTCATTGCACGCTCTTGGTTTTCCAAGATTGTAGCAGTTACAGCTCGTTTGTAAGAATCACCGATTTTTGGTAAATCTGCGTGTTCTAAAACTGGCTGCCATTTTTTTTCGTGTGTTTCAGATAAATACATTTTTATCTCTCCTCTATTATTTTATATTATTTTGACAATTTAATGTCTTTGGTTTTAGTAATAGCGGCGGTATAAGCAGCCATGCTTTTAGATAAATCAATTGTTTCACCAACTGAATCACCTACCGCTACATCATCAATGTCAGATGACACTTCTTTCTTAGCACCGAAATACGACTCTTTAATAGTCGAAATCTTTGCTTTGAAATCTGTTTCATTTGAATATTCAACCTCTTCGGCAAGTTTGTTGAATTTCTCCTTAGCAGTATCAGCTAAATCTTCACTCATCTCTTTTACGATTAGAGTTCTATCTTTATCTGATTTTACTTTGTTAAGTTCAACATTCTTTTCGATTTCTTCGTTAAGTTTCTTTTCTAACGATTCAATCTTTGAAGCTTGGTCTTCTAGTACATCATATTTTTCGTCCGGGACTGAAATATAATGTTCTTCAAATAGTTTTTTCATACCAGAAATGAAATCTTCAGCAATCTCGCCTTTGATTCCTCTTTCTAAAGCAAGTTCGTTTTCTTTCATCCACTCTTCCACTACATATGCAAGGTAAGAGTCAACTTTTTCTACGAGTTCGCCTTTAGCTTTTTCTGATTCTTCTTTAAGTTTTTCTTCGTATCCAGCGTGCATTTTCTTTTTAGCTTCTTTAACTTTTGAGTTAAGAGCCGCTTCAAAAATAGTTGCAGCCTTCGTTTTAAATTCTTCGGATAAATCTTCGTCTTTAACTAAAGCGTCAACATCTGCCGTTACATCAATTTTTTCGTCTTCTTCAACTACTTCAACTGCTTCAGCATTTGTTTCTTCTTCACTAGTTTCGATAATTTCCTCAGAACCTTCACTTGCTTCTACTTCTTGCTCTTCTTTAATCTTCGGCATTGCGTCAGCAGCGCCAGCTGATTTTTGTTGAGCGTCACCAGAAACTTGCTTAGTTTTCTTTGTTGCGTCAGGATTAGAATCCGTAGGCTTAGTTACCGCTGGACCTAAATCCTCGCCCTCATTACTAAGGTGAGTAGGTTCAGCCGCCACAGCATTCTTTTTGGGAGCGTCTGCTGATGGATTAGCTTGCGCCTCTACCACTGCTTCTGCTTCTAACGCCTCAATCTTTTGTTCTGTTTCGGCCATTGAGAAATCTCCTCTTTTTGTTTTCTAATTAATTAAAAAACTTTCGTTTTTGTTCGTACTAGTATTATTTATAAAACTAAAGTTTTTTAAGAAACGAATCAAATATCCTTAGCTTAGCTTCGTCTAAGGCTCTTTGTTTCGCCGTTCTTATTTCTTGTTTCCAGGCTTCAATGTCCCTTTCAACAAGTATACCATTGTCCCATACCCACTCTTTTTGTTCCATAATGCCTTCTACGAAAGCGTCTGGAGCGCTTGGGTCTGCTACAATATCAGCCGCCGTTGCAAGGTAAAAGTCATCTTTTACATAGTTTGCACCGTTACGCTGAATTATTGAACCCATACCTCGACTTGATACTCCTAGTTGAGCACCCTCGTCTATAAGACCTTTTACAATCTTACCGTATGGCGTATCCATAATTTTTGCCTCTCCAATAAAATTGTTACCATCTGGTGTTAAAGATTGTATCATATGTGATACTCTCTCCAAGTTAACTGTAGGACCGTCTGGATGTCCTAGTTCACCGAATGCTCTCTTTTTTTGGATGAATTCTTTGTTGTATCTGCTCACTTCGCTCTCCAAAATTTCTTTTGGATAGACTCGACCATTTCTATTCTTCATGTTTGATTGAAGAAAGATACCTCTGATTTTATATGACTTTTTACCGTTTTTTTCTTCTACAAGATATTCGGCGTTTTGTACTTCTTCTGAAATTAGTTTCATATGTTCTCTCTTTGTACCAACTATTTATACAAACTATTACCTAAACTCTACAATTAATGTGTAATTATCACCATTTGCGAAGTTTTTTGTTGATAATAGTATATCTCCAGTAGGTGTGGTTGCGTTGTTAGGAACCTCATTACCAGCTGGTCTTAAATCCCAATAACCTTGTCCTGATAATTCTAACATTGTTGCGTTAGTCACTCCGTCCCATAATAACTCTACAGCTGACTTATTGTTTGCCGTATTAATTGAGTACCAAATCTTACTTAACTTTCTAGCACCGTCTTCGGTCATAAAAGTTGTTTCAGAAGCATCAATTTTTTTAACTAGGTTTTCTCCAGTACCGTCAGATTGATTTGTAAGTTTAACTACAAATTTAACACCTGAAGTATCTGCTATTGTTTGTGATGTTACTATATCTGCCATTACTTGTATCCTGCTTCCTTATGACATTCGATTACTAAATTATACTTTGTAACCGTACTGTCGCTACTTAAACTAATATCTCCGATAGGGTCTTGTAGTTTAATCTCATCTGGTTTTAAACCCCAATTTCCTCTATCACTTAATTCTACTTTTTTGGTAGTGTCATTCTTAAAAAAAACTGTGACCTTACCTGTACCTAATATCTCATACTGCATATTTGCAATAGAAACTTTAGGTTCACTTGTTGCATTATTACTATTGACTACATCTACAAGTAATTGTTGATATTCATTACCAACACCGTTTGAGTTTACAATAATCTTAAAATTATCATCCACTAATTTGGTTGTTGATATAGTCATAATTTAAATTAACCTCTTGGTGAACCGACAGCACTACCTTTAGCCGTAGGGCAAGTAATTTTGTCAGTTGTGCCTTTTTCGATAATAACTGTATCGCCATCTTCCAAGTAAAATTTACCTAATTCAGTAGAACCATCTGATTCGAAAACTGTTCCTGTTGTATCAGCAGTAGCAGTTACTCTAACAAAATGGGCATTACCAAAGTTATTTGCACTTGGATTCGTAACGACATCGCCTTTAACTATAAAAGTTTGTGCCATTTTTATTCTCCTAGTTGTTCTTCTAATTCTTTATCGAAATAATCGTAAAGAATATTAGTATTAATATTATGAAATTCGGCAGCCTTATCTACAGCGCCCTCAAAAACTTTAATTATATCGCCAGTTTCTTTTTGTATTTTTTCATATACATCTTTTACTGCGTCCTTTACTTTAGGACTTAAAGACTTGAAAGAATCCGAGTCGACATATAAATCTCTTTCAACAATATTACTGAGCTTGAGTTTCGTCATTACCTGCAATCTCTAACTCTGCTTTACCGTCTAATTGTGGTTGACCAGGTGTTGCTACTGTACCATCTTGAGCAAATGTTCCAGGTGTTGCAATCTCTGGTTTAGGGTCACTAAAAGATTCTGCTTCTTTGTTACCGTTAAATAAACTTGAAGCTAACTCTTTTCTTTTAATATCTAAAGCGTCACCCATTTTATCTCTTAATGCACTTTTAAATGCTTCGCCGGCGTCTGCATTATTACCAGCTTCTAAATTGTCAATAAATGCTTTTGTATTCTCTGACATAATTTATCTCCTATAAGGTTGTATCTGTAACATCAGCGGTTGGAGCAGATATAATACCGTCATCAATTTCTTTTTTGATTTGATTGTCGATATCTTCCATCTCTCTTTCGTTTTGTTTCAGAATGTTTTTTCTCACATATTCTACTGAATAAAATTTACCAATGTAATCACGCATTTCATTTGCTAATTGTAATCGCTCTCTCATTATCTCGGTGTTTTTTAATTCAGCAAAGTGGCCGTCTTGTAAGAAATCATATGTGATACTATCTCTTACACCTTGCCAATCTTCTTCATTAATAATACCTTTAAGAATTAATTGTGTTCTTAAAATATCATTAAATAGTTCCGTAAACTTCTTTCTTAATCTTTGAACAAATTTAGTAAATTTTAATTCATCTCTAGTAATTTCACTAGCTCTACCCATATTGAAACCAGAGTTTGACTCTAATCTACTTACAGGTACATTTAATGAACGATATAATTTACTTCTAAAGTATTCAATGTCTGTAATTTCACCTAAGTTTTGACCGCCAGGTAAAGTTTCTATACTTGTACCTCTACCGCCCTCTCTACTAGGTAACCAGAAATCTTCCAACATAGACATATAGTTTCTGTCATCTCTAACTTCTCCAGTAGAAGCGTCATAGACAAGTTTATTTCTATATCTTGCCATAACATCTCTTAGGTATTGTTCAGCCTTGACTTTAGGTAAATTACCTACATCAATTTTGAATATTCTTCTTTCAGGTGCTCTTGCAATTCTGTAAATAACAGCAGCGTCTTCAATCATTCTTAATTGATTGACAGGCTTAACGGCCTTTTGCATGTAAGATAAGACCATATTTTTATTTTGGTCAATTAATCCAGACGGACAAAAAGCAATTGTGTCTGGTGCAATCTTAATGCCACCTGAAGTAGAGTTGACTACACCTTTTTCATTGAATAGATAATATTCAACAAACTCGTCAACTACTGTAAGCATATTAGGACCTGTAACTCCTTCAGGTCTTTTCTTTCTTACTTCTCTAATTCTTTTAATTTTTCGTGGGTCAAGGTATTTTAATTCTGTAATACCTCTTGTAGTAGAGTTTCTATCAATTACTTTTTGATAAAAGATTCTACCATCAATATACCATCTTCTAAAGATGTCATGTCCTTTAGTGTTAAACTGTAAAAGTCGTAACACTTCTTTAAACTCATCTTCAATCTTTCTTCTCACATCTTTGCCATAAGGTAAATTTTCAACATTCACTCTTACTGCTTCTTTGTTTTCATTCGCCACAATAGCTTCATTAACGATATCTTCTATCGCTAAGTCGCACTCTGGGTGTAATGAGATTTCTCTATATCTTCGGATAAGGTCAGCTTCAGTTTTTGAATTTCCCTCTTGGTCGAGGTATTGTCCAAAATAGCCACCAGCGGCGATAGTTTGTGTACCATCGTCCGCTGGAGCTGTAGTAAAGCTTTGCTTTGGATCCGACTGTTTTTTCAGTCTTGATATCGAAAATCCAAATAATTCAGCCATAATATTTTTTCCTTTATTCTTTGTTAGTAATATTTATACTAGTTTTTAAGTAGTAGTATTACTCTCAAAGTATTGATAA
>Ga0209425_10005347_pt1 | contig 12618 bp, 11 predicted proteins | sample COG_05_FD_184749 | JGI IMG/M metagenome (GOLD analysis project Ga0209425, IMG submission 184749) | Pelagic Microbial community sample from North Sea - COGITO 998_met_05 (SPAdes) (version 2) | ecosystem: Environmental > Aquatic > Marine > Neritic zone/Coastal water | place: Helgoland, sampling... | reverse complement strand
GTGGAGGTGGTGGGTACTGCCCCCACGTCCGTAATGTTTATTACGAAATTCGTTTATCGTCATAGTTGGAAAACCAACATTATTAATATAAAACTCTTTTAGAGAGATTCAATAAATTAATTCAAAATGAAATTAACAGCAGAACAAAAGCAAGAAATTGCAGATCAACAAGCCCAAAAATATGAAACTAAAAGAGTTACATCTCTAGAATTAGAAAAAATTCTTTATGAAGCTCTTCCAGTTCTCGATCACGGATTTGTAAGAGTAGTTGATTATATGGGGGATGATAGCTCAATCGTTCAGTCCGCCAGAGTTTCTTATGGAAAAGGTACAAAGAAAGTTTCTACAGACGAAGGTTTAATTAAATATTTAATGAGACATTGGCATTCAACACCATTTGAAATGTGTGAAATTAAATATCACGTAAAACTTCCAATTTTTATTGCTCGTCAATGGATTAGACATAGAACTGCAAACGTAAATGAATACTCAGCGAGATATTCAATTTTAGATAAAGAATTTTATATTCCAGCAAAAGAACAATTATCTGCTCAATCAACTATTAATAGGCAGGGTAGAGGAGATTTAATAACTGGCAATCAAGCTGAGGAAGTTCTTAAAATTTTAAAAGATGATGCCACAAGAACTTACGACAATTATGAAAAAATGCTTAACGAAAAATTTGATGGAACTAAAATTGACGATGGCAAGCCAGGTCTCGCAAGAGAACTTGCTAGAATGAACCTTACTTTGAATTCTTACACACAATGGTATTGGAAAACAGATTTATTAAATTTATTAAATTTTTTATTTTTGAGAGCAGATAGCCATGCTCAGTATGAAATAAGAGTCTATGCAGAAGCAATGTTAGATACAGTTAAAAAATGGGTGCCAATTACTCATGCTGCATTTTTAGATTACAGAGTAGGAGCTGTTCATGTTTCAGCAAAAGGTAAAAAAGTTATTCAACAAATGGCTAAAGGTGAGAAAGTAACTCACGAAAGTTCTGGTCTTTCTAAAAGAGAGTGGAATGAATTAATGACGTCTTTTGAATTTAAAGATAAGCTTGTCTAAAATTTATAAGCAATCTCACTAACCAAATAATCTCTATTTTGATTTTGGTTTGTTGAGCCAATAGGCCCTTTACCCATATTATCAACGTATTTTAAATTAAATCCAATTTTATCTGTAATTTCAGTTTCAAATTTAATTGATTTAACTCCCCTTAAGTTTTTCCCTTCTGCGTAACCAATTTTTAAATGCACTGGTCTATCTTTAATTGTGATAAGGTTTCTTTTATTAAGTCTTAAGTCAAAAACTTTTTGCGAATGTCTTACACCTGCAAGAACAGCGCCATTTGATAGTTCCTCTCTATAATCACCAGATATAAAAAGATTTTTTGAAAAATATTTTTGAACAACTATACCCGCGTGAGAACTATCAATTTGTTTTTTAGGATTCTCATCATGATGTACAAATTTTCCATACGGATAAAAAACAGTTCGACCTAATTTGTACATTAAACCAAGTTTTTGATTGTATCTTATATTTGCAGTTTCATCTCCAGAAGTTGTGTCATTGTAATTAATAACGTAGTTAAAACTATTTATAGAAAGGTTTTTATTTATTGGATAAGTAAAATGTAAATCTAAAGCGGGACCTGATCTAGTATCATCATATCTTTCACCAAGATCATCTACTAAAGTTGAAAAGTATCTTATCTGACCATTAACTTCTAATTTTGAAATATCAGCTTGAACAAAATTAACAGGTAATAAAAGAACTATTATAAAAAATAAATTTTTCATTATTGATTTAAATACATAAATTATTTTAATGAAAGCTTTATTTTATTTGCTATATTAAAAAATAACTTAGAAATTTCATGTTCAGGGTCAGAATGGGTTAAAGGATCACCTTTATCTGTAGCATTTCTTAAATCTTGATGTAATGGAAGATGGCCTAAAAATTCTTTTTTAAATTCTTTTGCAGTTTTCTCCACTCCACCTTCTCCAAATATTTTATATTCTTTACCGTCATCACCTTTGAAGAAACTCATATTATCAATTAGACCTAAAATTTTTACACCAGTTTTATCAAACATTTGAATCCCTCTTTTTACATCTAGAAGAGCGAGGTCTTGAGGTGTCGAAACTATTACTGCTCCGTCAACTTTAACTTCTTGTGCAAAAGTTAATTGAGTATCGCCAGTGCCTGGAGGCATATCAACAATGATTACATCCCGATCTTTCCATAAAACTTTTTGTGTCATTGTTTTTAATGCACTTATAACCATAGGACCTCTCCAAATCATTGGAGTTTGTTCGTCTACTAAAAAACCCATCGACATACATTGAGCATCATATTTTTCTAAAGGTATTAGAGCTTTACCATCCTCACTTTTAGGTTTTTGATTTAAATTAATTAATTTTGGTAGAGAAGGGCCATAAACATCAGCATCAAGAATACCAATTTTTAGCCCTAAGTTTTGTAATGCAAAAGCAAGGTTAACAGCTACCGTAGATTTACCAACCCCACCTTTTGCACTTGAAATTAATACTGTAAATTTAGTCCCATTAATTGGAGTTTTAAAAAATTGTTTTGGAGCAAGCTTTTCTTTCATTGCTTGATCTATTGCTTTTTTTTCGGTCATAATATCGCTGTTACTTAACTTGTTTTTGAGTAAAAAGTCACTATATAAAGTGTAATGAGTTTTAAAGATAAAATCTTCAACAACCAATCACCTTGGGGAGCACCTCCAGGAGGTGGATCTAACAACGGAAATGGTTCAGGCACAAGACAAGAGCCGCCAAGTCTGGATGAAATTATAAAAAATTTTCAAAAAATATTTAACAAGTTTTCAGGAGGAAAATCAGGTGGATCCAAACCTTTTATTTTAGGCCTTATTGCTTTAGTTGTACTTTATTTTGCAAGTGGTCTTTATAGAGTTCTACCAGATGAGCAGGGTGTAGTTTTAAGATTTGGAAAATTTGTTAATATGACACAGCCCGGATTACATTATCACTTACCTGTGCCTTTCGAACGAGTATTAACTCCAAAAGTTACTAAAGTTAATAGAGTGGATGTAGGATTTAGACCAGCTAGTGATAGCGGAAGATCCTCTGGTATAGGAAATGTTCCTGAAGAAAGCTTAATGTTAACAGGAGATGAGAATATCGTTGATATAAATTATTCAGTATTTTGGGTAATCAAAGATGCAGGTAAGTTTTTATTTAACATACAAAGTCCTGTAGAAACAGTTAAAGCAACTTCAGAAACAGCTATGAGAGAAGTGATTGCAAAAAATAATATTCAAACTATTTTAACTGAAGGAAGAGCAAGTATCGAAGTTGAAGTTCAAGAAATTACACAAAAAATTTTAGATGAATACGGGTCAGGAATTCAAATTACTCAAGTTCAAACACAACAAGCTGATCCACCAGCACAAGTAATAGATGCATTTAGAGATGTGCAAGCTGCGCGAGCTGACAGAGAAAGATCGAAGAACGAAGCTGAGGGTTATGCAAATGATGTGATCCCAAGAGCGCGAGGAGAAGCAGAACAAATTTTACAACAAGCTGAAGCATACAAAAAAGAAGTTGTTGCTAAAGCAGAGGGTGAAGCAAGCAGATTTTTAGCAATTTATAACGAATACAAAAATGCAAAACAAGTTACACAAGAAAGAATGTACTTAGAAACAATGGAAAAGGTTTTAGCTGATATTGATAAAGTTATTATAGATAAAAAAGCAGGCTCAGGTGTAGTACCTTATTTACCATTACCAGAACTTAAAAAGAAAAATCCAAAATAATGAAAATACCTAAATTTTTAATTCCAGCGATAGTAGTTATAGGAGTAGTTTTATTTCAATCATTATTTATTGTTCAGGAAATAAATCAAGCTATAGTTCTTCAATTTGGTGATCCAAAAAAAATAATTTCTAAAGCAGGTTTAAATTTTAAATTACCTTTTATTCAAAATGTAGTCTTTTTAGATAAAAGAATTTTAAATTTAGATAATGAACCGCAAGAAGTTATTGCAGCTGACCAAAAAAGACTAATTGTAGATGCAATCGCAAGATTTAAAATTGTGGATCCTTTAAAATTTTATATTTCAGTTGGAAATGAAAGAGTTGCGCGATCAAGACTCTCAACTATTATAAATTCTAGAATAAGAGGTGTTTTAGGAACCCAAGAATTAGCCACGTTATTATCAACTGATAGAGCTAAACAAATGTCTATTATTCAAAATGATGTAAATACTGAAGCTAAAACTTTAGGTATTCAAATCGTAGATGTAAGAATAAAAAGAGCTGACTTGCCTCCAGCTAACAGTGATGCCATTTATAAACGAATGCAGACTGAAAGAGAAAGAGAGGCTAAAGAATTTAGAGCACAAGGTGCTGAAATAGCTCAAAAAATAAGATCAACCGCTGATAAAGATGTTACTGTTCTATTAGCTAATGCCAATAAGAAATCTGAGATTATGAAAGGTGAAGGAGATGGCCAAAGAAATAAAATTTTTGCAGGCGCCTTTGGACGAGACCCTCAATTTTTTGCTTTCTATAGAGCGATGCAAGCTTATGAAACCGCTTTAATTGGTGGTGAAACATCACTTGTATTGTCACCTGACAGCGAGTTTTTCAAATTTTTTGGAAAATCTATAAGACCTAAATAAAAATCTAAGTGAATGATCTTATCACAGCTATAGGATTACTTTTTTTTATCGAAGGTATTTTTCTTGCCATTTTCCCGTCAAGAATAAAAAATATACTTGAATTGATCAAAAATGTACCAGTAAATAGAATAAGAATATTTGGTGTTACTTTTTTGATTATTGGTTTTTCGATAATTTGGTATATAAAAAATTAAATGAATTTTATTAAAAAGATATTTTTATTCTTAATTGTATTCAATATTTCTTCGGTTTATGCAAAATCAGCACCAAATTCTTTCGCTGATTTAGCAGAGCAATTAATGCCTTCAGTTGTAAATATCTCTACAACTCAGACTATTAAAACAAACCCTAATTCAAATCCTTTTCCATTTAAATTTCCCCCAGGTTCTCCTTTTGGTGAAATGTTTAAAGATTTTGAAAATCAACAACCAACAGAAAGAAAAGCTTCTGCTTTAGGTTCAGGTTTTATAATTAAAGAGGATGGAATTGTAATCACTAATAACCATGTAATAGCTAATGCAGAAGATATTTTAGTTAGAGTAGGAGATAAAGAATATAAAGCAAAACTAGTTGGCACTGACCCTTATATGGATGTTGCGGTTTTAAAAATGGAAACAAAAGATAAATTTAAACCTGTTAAATTTGGAGACTCCGATTTAGCGCGTGTTGGTGATTGGGCTGTAGCAATTGGAAACCCTTTTGGTTTAGGGGGAACAGTAACAGCAGGAATTATTTCTGCGAGAAATAGAGATATCAATTTGACTAGATATGATGATTTTATTCAAACAGACGCTTCTATTAACCAAGGAAATTCAGGTGGCCCTTTATTTAACTTAAAAGGTGAAGTTATTGGAATTAATACGGCAATATTAGGTCAATCAGGTTCAATAGGGATTGGTTTTGCAATTCCGGCAAATGCTGCATCAAATGTAATTGATCAGTTAGTTAAATTTGGTGAAACTAAAAGAGGATGGTTAGGTGTAAGAATTCAAGAAGTGACCAAAGAAATTGCTGAAGTAGAAAAATTGAAAAAACCTCAAGGCGCATTAGTTGCCAGTGTAGGTGAGAATAGTCCAGCAGATAAAGCAGGAGTAAAAGCAGGAGATATCATATTAGAATTTGATGGAAAAAAAATAGACACAATGAGAAAATTACCTAAGGTAGTAGCTAATACTAAAGTAGGCAAGAGTGTCCAATTAAAAATTTGGAGAAATAAAAAATCCATTACAAAAAGATTAACTTTAGGCAGGCTAGAGTCCTCAGAGGAATTTAAGGAGAAAAAAACAAAAACAGTTATGAAGAAAGAAGAAGTTATTAAAAGTTTAAAAATTTCAGTCAGAGAAGTTAACGATGAAGACATATCTTCTAGAAATTTAAATAAAAATACCAAAGGTGTTGTGATTACAAACATTGAAAACAAAAGTCCGTTTGCAAATGTTTTAAGTATTAATGATATTATTATTGAAGTTCAAAAAAAACCAGTAAACAAATCTTCTGATTTAAAGAATATTGTTGATAGTATATTTAAAAAAGGTGAAAAGACTTTATTACTTACAGTGATTAATAAAAATAACCGAAGACGTTATCTTGGTGTTAAGATCAATTAAACTTGTCTAAAAAAATTATTCTTCTTGCAGGACCTACAGCATCAGGAAAATCAAAATTAGCAGTTCATTTAGCAGAAAAAATTAATGGTGAAATAATTAATGCAGATAGTATGCAAGTGTACAAGGAGTTTTCAGTTTTATCTTCAAGACCAAAAAAAAAAGAAATAAGACGAGTCAAACATCATCTTTATGGCCTAATCTCTGTGAAAAAATATTTTTCTGCAGGTGATTGGTTAAAGGAAGCAAAAAAAAAGATTAATCTTTGTATTAAAAAAAAAAAAATACCAATAGTTGTTGGTGGAACTGGTTTATATTTTAATACAATTACCAAAGGTATTAGTAGAATACCAAACATAGATTTAAAAACTAGAAATAAAGTAAGAAATCTTTTTAAAAAGCTAGGTTTTGTTAAATTTTATGAGAGGTTAGTAAAGCTTGATCCTAAGGTTAAAAATAAAATATTAGCTACAGATTCTCAAAGAGTTCAAAGAGCTTATGAAGTTAAATTAAAAACTAAAAAATCAATATTTGATTGGACTGAGAATACAAAATCAGATTTTATTGATTATAATCTTAAAAAAGTTTTCATTGAAATACCAAGAGATAAATTGCTCGAAAAAATCTCTAAAAGAACTGAGTCAATGTTTTTGCAAAAATGTATATATGAAGTTAAAAAATTTAATTTAATTAAGCTCAACAAGAATTTACCATCAAACAAATTAATAGGAGTTCAGGAGATAAATAATTATTTAGAGAGTAATATTGATCTAAAACAATGCAAAGAACTCATTAATATTAAGACGAGGCAATATGCAAAGAAGCAGAATACTTGGGCCCGTGGCCATATGAAGAATTGGAATAAGGTTTATTCTAAAGATTTCACTCATCTTTTAAAAAAAACAATAAAAGTCGTCAGCTAAAACTTGACGCAAAGTATTTCTAGGCTAGATTGTATAGATGCCTAAATTATTAAGCGGAGCTGAAATTGTTTTTAAATCACTAGAGGATCAAAATGTTGAATTCATTTTTGGCTATCCCGGTGGCGCTGTTCTTCCTATTTATGATGAACTAAAAAATCACAAATCAATAAAACATATTTTAGCAAGACATGAACAAGGCGCAGGTCATGCAGCAGAAGGTTACGCGAGATCAAGTGGTAAGCCTGGTGTGTTATTAGTTACATCAGGACCTGGTGCTACGAATGCTGTAACAGCATTAACTGATGCGTATATGGACTCCGTTCCACTAGTTTGTATTTCAGGTCAAGTACCTACACATTTAATTGGAACAGATGCTTTTCAAGAATGTGACACAACAGGAATTACTAGACCTTGCACAAAACATAATTGGCTTGTTAAAGACGTTAAAGATCTAGCAGAGGTAATGCACAAAGCATTTGAGATCGCAACGACTGGTAGGCCTGGACCTGTACTAGTTGATATTCCAAAAGATATTCAATTTAACAAAGGTGTTTATAAAAGTAAAAAAATTAAATCACCAAAAAGTTTTAATGGAAATAAACTAAATAAAATTAATCAAAAAGATATCGATAAATTTATTGAGATGATGAAAAATTCATCCAAACCTGTATTTTATACAGGTGGAGGTGTTATTAATTCAGGACCTAAAGCTAGCAAATTATTAAGAGAGTTAATTGCATTAACCGGTTTTCCCATCACATCTACATTACAAGGACTTGGTGCTTACCCAGGTGATGATCCCCAATTTTTAGGAATGCTAGGGATGCATGGAACTTACGAAGCAAATAATGCGATGCACGATTGTGATTTAATGATTAACATTGGCGCAAGATTTGACGACAGGATAACAGGAAAGATAGATGAATTTTCTCCTAAGTCTAAAAAAATTCATATTGATATTGATCCATCTTCAATTGGAAAAAATGTGAAAGTTGATTTAGCTATTACAAGTGATGTATCAGGACTTTTACAAAATTTGATAAAAAGATTTAAAGAAACAAATAAAGATTTTATTAATTCAAATAAACAAAAGACATCAAAGTGGTGGGAACAAATTGATAAATGGAGAGAAAAAAAATCTTTAAATTTTATTAATAGCAAGGAAACAATTAAACCTCAGTATGCCGTACAAAGATTATATGAGTTGACCAAAAACCAAGACACTTTTATAACCACAGAAGTAGGGCAGCATCAGATGTGGGCTGCACAACATTATAAATTTGATAAACCTAATAGATGGATGACATCAGGAGGTTTAGGAACTATGGGGTATGGATTACCAGCAGCTATCGGTGTTCAAGTAGCTCATCCTAAAAAATTAGTCATAGATATTGCTGGCGAAGCTTCGATATTAATGAATATGCAGGAAATTTCTACGGCAGTTCAATATAGATTGCCTATTAAAATATTTATTTTAAACAACGAGTATATGGGTATGGTACGTCAGTGGCAGGAGTTACTTCATGATAAGAATTATTCAGAAAGTTACACCGAAGCTTTACCTGATTTTGTTAAATTAGCCGAAGCTTATGGCGCTATAGGTATTAGGGCAAAAAAACCTGATGAATTGGATGAAAAAATAAAGGAAATGATTAATTCAGATCAACCTGTAATTTTTGATTGTTTAGTAGATAAGCAGGAAAATTGTTATCCAATGATCCCCTCAGGTAAGCCACATAACCAAATGCTTTTAGGTCCTGAAGATGAAAAAGATGTTTCTGATGAAGGGAAAACTTTAGTTTAATGGCTAAGTCAAAGTCAGCTTATAGTGAACCAACTAAACTTGGAAAAGCAGATCATCATATAATTGTAGTTTGGGTGGACAATGAGGCTGGAGTTTTGGCAAGGGTAATTGGGTTATTTTCTGGAAGAGGTTACAATATAGAGTCTTTAGCAGTTGCAGAAATAGATAAAAAGAAACACTTGTCTAGAATTACAATTGTAACAAAAGGAACTCCTCAAGTTATTCAACAAATTAAATTACAGTTAGGAAAATTAGTGCCTGTTCACAAAGTTGCTGATTTTTTAAGAAATGATCCAGATATATTATTTAGAGAACTTGCTCTATTTAAAATTGTTGGAACATCTTCAAAATTAGATAAAGCTAAGAAATTATGTAAAAAACATAATGGAATAGTATTAGATAAAACAAAAAAGTCTTTAGTTATTCAAGTAACTGCTTTAAGAAGAGAAATTGACAAAATAACTTTGACTTTAAAGCCTTTAGGGTTAATAAGTGCTTCAAGAACAGGTGCAGTTGCAATGACACGAGGAGAAGAAATTTTTATACAAAACTAGGAGAAAAAATGAAAACATTTTATGAAAAAGATGCAGACACAAATTTAATTAAAAAAAAGAAAGTAGCAATTTTTGGTTATGGAAGCCAAGGACACGCACATGCATTAAACTTAAAAGATAGTGGTGTTGCAGAAGTTGTTGTTGCTTTAAGAGAAGGCTCTTCAAGTATTAAAAAAGCTGAGGGGGAAGGTTTAAAAGTTATGTCGCTGTCAGATGCTGCTGCATGGGCTGATGTTGTGATGATGTTAACACCTGACGAACTTCAATCAGAAATTTATAAAAATCATATTGAACAAAGAATGAAAGAGGGAACGAGTTTAGCATTTGCTCATGGATTAAATATTCATTTTGATTTGATTAATGCAAGAGAAGATTTAGATGTTTTTATGGTTGCGCCCAAAGGTCCAGGACATACAGTAAGAAGTGAATATCAAAAAGGTGGAGGTGTTCCGTGTCTTATGGCTGTACACAAAGATAGTTCAGGCAAAGCAAGAGATTTGGCATTATCTTATGCTTCTGCAATAGGTGGGGGTAAATCGGGAATTATAGAAACGACTTTTAAAGATGAATGTGAAACAGACTTATTTGGTGAACAAACTGTCCTTTGCGGAGGCTTAGTTGAACTTATTAAAAATGGTTTTGAAACACTTACTGAAGCTGGCTACCCACCAGAGATGGCATACTTTGAAACACTTCACGAAGTAAAATTAATAGTCGATCTTATTTATGAAGGTGGAATTGCAAATATGAACTATTCTATTTCAAATACTGCTGAGTATGGAGAATATGTTTCCGGCAAAAGAATAGTAGATAATAAGAGTAAAGAAAAAATGAAGGAAGTTTTGAAAGATATTCAATCAGGAAAATTTACAAGGGATTGGATGAACGAACATAAAGCTGGCCAAAAAAATTTTTTAAAAATGAGAAAAGATTTAGCTGATCATCCAATTGAAAAAGTTGGAAAAGAGCTTAGAGCTATGATGCCTTGGATTAGAAAAAATAAGTTAGTAGATAAAGACAAAAATTAGCCCATTCTGATCTAAAATTTAAGAGTATATCGCTTAATTATTTGCAAATTCTATCTTTGATTGTAATATATAAATCTTAAAAAAAATTTGAATTATGAGTGATAAAAATAGAATAATAATTTTTGATACTACTATGCGAGATGGAGAACAATCTCCAGGAGCCTCAATGAGCTTAGAGGAAAAATTACAAATTTCAAGAGTATTTGATGAACTAGGTATTGACGTTATCGAAGCAGGTTTTCCTATTGCTTCACCAGGAGACTATGAGGCTGTAACTGAAATTAGCAAAATTTTAAAAAAATCAATTCCTGCAGGATTAGCTAGAGCAACAAAAAAAGATATTGATGCGTGTTATGAAGCACTAAGTCATGCAAAAAATTTTAGAATTCATACTTTCATTTCTACTAGCTCACTTCATATGAAGCATAAACTTAATAAATCTCCAGAAGAAGTTTTAGATGCTATTAAAGAAAGTGTAACTTATGCAAGAAAATTTACTGATGATGTAGAATGGTCATGTGAAGATGGTACACGAACAGATATGGACTTTATGTGTAAAACAGTTGAATTAGCTATTAAATGTGGAGCAAAAACAATTAATATTCCCGATACGGTAGGTTATACTGTGCCATCAGAATTTAAAAGAATTATTGAAACTCTATTAAATAAAGTCCCAAATATTGATAAGGCAATTTTATCTACTCATTGTCACAACGATTTAGGTTTAGCAGTAGCTAATTCTTTGGCAGGAGTTATGGCTGGAGCAAGACAAATTGAATGTACAATTAATGGAATAGGTGAACGAGCAGGAAATGCTGCGTTAGAAGAAGTTGTAATGGCTATGAGAACTAGACATGACCTAATGCCTTATACAACAAATATAAATACTAAATTAATAAGTAAAGCTTCTAAAGTAGTCTCCAATGCAACTGGTTTTCCTGTTCAATTTAACAAAGCAATAGTTGGTAAAAATGCTTTTGCTCATGAGTCAGGAATTCATCAAGACGGTATGTTGAAAAATAGAAATACTTATGAAATTATGACGCCAGAAAGCGTTGGTGTTCACAAAACTTCTTTAGTGATGGGAAAACATTCTGGAAGACATGCTTTTAAAGATAAATTAAATGACCTTGGTTACGTAGGCGTGACAGATGATGTTATTCAAACAGCTTTTGGAAAATTTAAAATTTTAGCCGACAAAAAAAAACATATATATGATGAAGATATTGCGGCAATTGTTGATGACAGTTTAGTAACTGAAGATAACGTTATTAAATTAAAATCTTTGAAAGTATTTGCAGGCACTGGTGAGCCTCAAAAAGCTGAAATGACACTAGAAGTATTTGGAGAAGTTAATAGCGCTACAGAAACTGGAGATGGTCCAGTTGATGCAATTTTTAAATGTATTAAAAAACTTTATGCACATGAAGTTAATCTTCAGCTTTACAATGTGCATGCTGTTACAGAAGGAACAGACGCCCAAGCAACAGTAAGTGTAAGAATTGAAGAAAAAGGTAAAACAACAGTAGGTCAAGCAGCAGATACCGATACATTGGTTGCTTCTGCAAATGCCTATTTAAATGCTTTAAATAAGCTAATAATCAAAAGAAAAAAAACAGCGCCTGACGCAAGTTTGAGCGCACAAATATAAAGGGGAAAAATGTTTAAAGGACTTACAGGTTTATCATCATTATGGTCACAAGATATGGCAATTGATCTTGGAACAGCTAACACACTGGTTGTTCTTAAAGATCAAGGTGTAGTATTAAATGAACCCTCGGTAGTTGCAGTAATCGAAGACGGAGGCAAAAAATCAGTTCTTGCTGTAGGAGACGAAGCTAAAACAATGCTAGGAAGAACTCCAGGTAACATCTCAGCAATCAGACCTTTAAAAGATGGTGTAATTGCAGATTTTGTTGTTACTGAAGAGATGATCAAACATTTTATAAAAAAAGTTCATAAGAAAAACGCCTTTGCTAACCCAAGAATTTTAATTTGTGTACCTACAGGCTCAACGCCTGTTGAGAG
>Ga0209425_10005342_pt1 | contig 12622 bp, 20 predicted proteins | sample COG_05_FD_184749 | JGI IMG/M metagenome (GOLD analysis project Ga0209425, IMG submission 184749) | Pelagic Microbial community sample from North Sea - COGITO 998_met_05 (SPAdes) (version 2) | ecosystem: Environmental > Aquatic > Marine > Neritic zone/Coastal water | place: Helgoland, sampling... | reverse complement strand
TAGGATCGAAACTAATTATAAAGTTATGGATTTAAGCACTCCAATGATTGATGATAGAGGAAAAGAACATATAGATAATTTAATAGATGAAGATTTACCGGAATTTAATTCTGAAATGTTTATATCATTTTATAATGAAGATAAATTAGGAGGAATGATTAGAAATTTAGATTCATGGTTAAAAGATATATTTGCTCTATTTCCAACTTACGAAAAATAAAAAGGTTATAAATGACATTAAATAGTATAAATCAATACGGACATGATTTTCAAATTAAAGTATTATCATCTCTGTTAACTCATAAAGAATTTCTCACTAATATTCATGATATTATATCAGAAGAATATTTTGAAAATCAAGCACAAAAATGGGCGATTAAAGAGGTACTTAACTATTATGATAAGTACCATACCACTCCCTCATTAGATATATTAAAAGTAGAACTACAAAAAGTAGATAATGAAGTATTACAAATATCTATTAAAGAGCAATTAAAACAAGCATTTGTTACCTCTGATGATGATTTAGAATATGTACAGGAAGAATTTACTAATTTTTGTAAAAACCAACAATTAAAGAAGGCCTTAATGTCGTCTGTAGACTTATTAAAAGCAGGCGATTTTGATGGTATTCGTTTTATTGTAGATAATGCTTTAAAAGCAGGACAAGATAAAAATATAGGACATGAATATGTTAAAGACATTGAATCTAGGTATAGAGAAAATTCAAGAGAAACTATACCAACCCCTTGGCCGCGTATTAATGATTTACTACAGGGGGGACTTGGAAATGGAGACTTTGGTCTTATATTTGGTAACCCAGGAGGTGGTAAATCTTGGTCGTTAGTAGCTTTAGGTGGACACGCTGTAAGATTAGGATATAATGTACTCCATTATACTTTAGAATTAGGGGAAGATTATGTTGGAAAAAGATATGATGCTTTTTTTACAAAAATCCCAGTCAATAAAGTAGATTCCCATAGAGATAAAATTGAAGAAATCATACCTCAATTACCAGGAAAGTTAATAATTAAAGAATACCCAACAGGAAAGGCAACAATCTCAACAATTGAGTCACATATTGCGAAAGCAACAAGTATGGGATCTAAACCAGATTTAGTAATTATTGATTATGTAGATCTTCTTTCATCAAGAAAGAAAAATAGAGAACGTAAGGATGAAATTGATGATATTTATACAAGTACTAAAGGATTAGCTAGACAATTAGATATACCAATTTGGTCAGTTTCTCAAGTTAATCGTGCTGGTGCAAATGATAATGTAATCCAAGGAGATAAGGCAGCAGGGTCATATGATAAGATAATGATAACTGATTTTTGTATGTCTCTTTCTCGTAAAAAAGAGGATAAAGTTAATAACACAGGTAGATTCCATTTAATGAAAAATCGATATGGAATGGATGGTATGACTTTTGGTATTGAAGCAGATACTTCTACTGGACATTTTACAGTTAAAAATGAATATTTTGAGGGTGAAGAGTCTGAAACCTTAGCCCCAACAACGCGTTCTAATAAATTTGATACAGATGTAGATAATTTTGATAAACAACTGTTACGTAAGAAATTTTTTGAATTAAACCCTTAACAAAAAAATAAATGGCAAAAAAAGACATCACACAAGAAAGAATTGTTTATAAACCTTTCGAATACCAACAAGCCTCAGATTATTGGCTTAAACAACAACAAGCACACTGGTTACATACCGAAGTTCCAATGATGAGTGATGTTAATGATTGGAAACAGAATTTAGAACCCCATGAAAAAAACATTATTGGTACAATTTTAAAAGGTTTTGCTCAAACAGAAACTGTAGTAAATGATTATTGGACTACTTTAGTAACAAGTTGGTTTAGAAAACCTGAAATAATCAAAATGGCTGTTACCTTTGGGGCATTTGAAACTATTCATGCTGAAGCTTATTCTTTATTAAATGAGGAATTAGGATTAGATAATTTTGCAGAATTTTTAGAAGATGAAGCTACTATGGCAAAAATAGAAGCATTAACTAAAGTTAGAGATTCTCACGATGGTACTCCTAATTGGCATGAAAGAGCAAAATCCTTAGCAGTTTTTTCTGCTTTTACAGAAGGAGTTAATTTATTTTCTTCATTTGCTGTATTACTTTCTTTTAAATTAGATAATAAACTTAAAGGAGTAGGACAAATAGTTGAGTGGAGTATTAGAGATGAATCATTACATTCGGAAGCAGGATGTTGGTTATTTAGAACCTTAATGGAAGAACATCCAGAATACAACACACCAGAACTACAAGCTGATATAGAAGAAGCAGCTAAATTGTCTTTAAAATTAGAATTAGATTTTATTGATAAAGTGTATGAAATGGGAGATTTAAAAGGTTGTCCTAAATATGATTTAATTTCATTTATTAAACATAGAGTAAACACTAAAATGAGTGATTTAGGATATGGACCTATAGTTAATGGGATAGATAAAGATGCAGTAAAAAGAATGAAATGGTTTGATAGCTTATCAGCAGGAAAACAACATACAGATTTTTTTGCAAACAGAGTAACAAATTATAGTAAAGGTGTTCAAAATTGGGACGCAAACAGTTTATTTTAAAATATGGAAAACAACGCATTACAAGTAGATTATACAAATTGGGAAAAAGGAAAAAACTACCCAGAATGGATGGATGAAATTTCTTTAGCAACTATATCTAAAGGTTATTTACTCCCAGGAGAAGATGTAAAAAAAGCATATAGAAGAGTTTCTAATGCCGCTGCTAATAGACTTAAAAAACCAGAATTAGCTAATAAATTCTTTAAAATTATGTGGAATGGTTGGTTAGGATTAGCATCACCTGTATTATCAAATATGGGAACTGATCGTGGTTTACCAATTTCGTGTTTTGGTGTTGATACACCTGATTCAATACGTGGAATCGGTTTAACTAACGCGGAACTAATGAAATTAACAGCATCCGGTGGGGGTGTAGGTATTTCGTTAAATCGCATTAGAGAACGTGGAACTGAAATCTCTGGAAATGGTAAAAGTGAAGGTGTAGTACCATGGGCTAAAATATTTGATTCATCAATTATTGCTACTAACCAAGGAAATGTTAGAAGAGGAGCAGCTTCTGTTAATTTAGATATTGAACATGGAGATATAGAAGAATTTCTACAAATTCGTAGACCTAAAGGTGATCCAAATAGACAATGTTTAAATTTACACCAATGTGTTGTTGTAGGTGATTCATTTATGAGAAAACTAGAAGCAAGAGATCAAGAAGCAATGGGTAGATGGGCTACAGTTTTAAAATCAAGGATGGAAACAGGAGAACCCTACATAATGTATAAGGATAATGTTAATAAAGATAATCCAATAGCTTATAGACTGAATAATTTAGATGTAAGTATGACAAATATTTGTTCTGAAATTACATTATTTACAGATGAAGAACATAGTTTTATTTGTTGTTTATCATCTATGAATTTAGCAAAATATGATGAATGGAAAGATACAGATGCTATTGAATTAGCTACTTGGTTTTTAGATGGTGTAATGCAGGAATTTATTGATAAATCTGCTGGTAAAGACTCACTACAAAGAACTTATAACCATGCTCGTAAGGGACGTGCTTTAGGTTTAGGTGTAATGGGTTGGCATTCATTCTTACAACAAAAGGGACTACCATTTAATTCTATTGCTTCAACTGCCCATACTAAAAATATATTTTCGGATATTAGAGGTAAAGCAGAAAAAGCATCTATGGATTTAGCTTTAGAATATGGGGAACCTTTATGGTGTAGAGGTACAGGTATGAGAAATACACATTTATTAGCGATTGCTCCAACAGTATCCAATTCAGTTATTTGTGGTGGTATTAGTGCGGGGATTGAGCCTTTACCTGCTAATATTTATACTTTTAATGGTGCTAAAGGTACTTTTATTAGAAAAAATAAAGTCCTACAGTCTATTTTATCAGAAAAAGGTGAAGATAAAGATAAATGGTGGGATCAAATGTTATCTGAGGATGGTTCAGCACAGGGTTTACCAGATAGTATTCTAACACCAGATGAAAAAGAATTATTTTTAACCTTCCCTGAGATAAATCAATTAGAATTAGTTAGACAAGCAGCTATTAGGCAAAGATATATTGATCAAACACAATCCTTAAATTTATCTTTTGATGTAAATGATTCACCAAAATGGATAAATCAGGTGCACTTAGAGGGATGGAAATTAGGTATTAAAACTTTTTATTACTTAAGGACTGATAGTGTTATTAAAGGAGATTTAGGATCAAGAATGGCAGATTGTGTAGCTTGTGATGGTTAGTAATATGTATAATATGGAATTCCACCAAACTTCATAGTTGTTAGTTACATTTTGTTTAACTAAAATCATATATTTTATGGAAATTTTAACTAAAATTGGCTCTTGGGCCAATAAACTTACTGAGATAGGTATTTCAGTAATAGCACTCGGAGTAGTACTTGAAGTATTATTTGGCGGAGTAGGTATCCCTTTTTGGAAGGATATATCTGTAGTGGATAATATTATGGGAATACTTGGTAATCTAGATGGAAAAGGCCTATTAGGTCTAGTTGGTGCGTTTGTACTAATTCACATACTAAAAAAATAGTATAAAAGATTACAAATAAATTTGAAAGGGATGTATTAGCATCCCTTTTTTTTATATTTATAAACACAATTATTAAATTAATTAAAAATTAAATGAATATGGCTAGAAAAGCAAAAAAACCAGTAGTAAAAAAAGTAGAAAAAAAACCAGTAAAAATTAGTTGGTTTAAGAAAACATTCAATACTATAAAAGGTTGGATAATAGGAAATGGAATTACAGGGATTTTAGGATTAATCTTAGGGTTAGTACTTTGGTCTTTTGGGTTTAAAATATATGCCGGGATCGCGTTTGGTGTATTTGCTACGCGAAATTGGGATTTATTTAAAAATTGGATTATAAGCTTAAAAAATAAAATCTAATATATTATAAAAATTGAAAAAGAAAATTTAAAAGGGGTGCATTAGCACCCTCTTTTTTTATATTTATTATCAAATATAATGTTACTACTAATATAGTTATTCCTTTAATTTTAAATTTAAACTATATGAAAAAATTATTGACATTAGTATTTATATTCCTTTACATTGTACCTTCTTTTAGTCAAGAAAAAGATAAATTTTTTACATCACTTTATAAAGATTTTCTTAAATATGGTACAATTTATGGAGCAGGAGGTATCTCCAACTCAGTAGAAGCATCAGAACCTACATACTTCCTAAGAACAAACCCAGATGGCAGTTTATACTCTATACCTGATGTAGTAGACAATACAGAAGTATTTCCTTTTGATTATAGATATGGATTTGGTATTAGAAAACTAGCAAGATTTGATTACGAAAGAAAACCTAGAAATTATTATGATGGTAGAGAAGAACAATTAGTATTTTCTGCTCCAACTTCTGCTGTACAAGGGTTAGAATATCAATTCCATTTTGAGAAAGAAAGATGGAGAGGGTTAGATTTTACTAATTATAATTTTTTCATAAAACACACAGGAAAATACCATATTGCAAAACTACAATCTAGAGAAGTAGGTAAAATTAATCTTAACTATGATTCGGCTGAATTAAGAGCTAGATTACCAATAGGGAAAAAATTCTCATTTTCAGCAGGTGCTATAGTAAGAGGACATGAAAGAGCTTATGGTTATAACCCTATTGAAATTTGGTTAAATGAAACAGAAATAATTGATGGTATAGAATACCCAGTTAATTATTGGTATACATTAGGTTACGAATATGATTATCAAGATATATACTATAACCAAATTGACCAAAATGGGAATGAAACATTTGATTGGTATTGGATTAATCCAGATGGAGTTGAAGTAGCGCATTCAGATTTATCATTTAGAGAAAATATAATGCCTGGATTAATGAATCGTTTTAATAGTGAAGCTTGGGATTTATTAGATCCATGGGTAGAAGTTGCTCCTATAATAGGAATGGATTTTTATCATTATGATAGAAATTTTTGGTTACATGCTTACGCAAATTATATATTACCTGCTCACAAATATATTGCTGGAGAAGAAGAATTTAGTTATTTAAATAGAAATAATTGGGGTAAAGGAGGACTAATTCAGGATTCAGAATTAGAACAATGGCATGATTACTCTGCAGGAATTAGTTTAGGAACTAAAATAGGAAAAAATCTTGGCATATTTATAGAAGGTGAATATTCCAAAATGTGGGATAGTAAGTTATATCAAACAACATTCGGATTAAATTATACTTTTAAATAAAATGGCAAAACAAATAGGAGAGAATACTAAAGTTACTTTAGATTTAAAAACAATAGGAATGATAGTAGGATTTGTAATATCTCTATCAACAATGTGGTTCACTTTAAAATCAGATATTGCACTTGCAATGAAAATGCCTGAACCTGTTATTGAAAGAGTGGAATACGACTTAAAAGATGAGTTGGTTCGTCAAACAATAATGGATACTCAAGAAGACGTTGAAATGATTCTAGAGAAGTTAGAAAAGCTAGAAGACCGTCTATACGAGGTATCTAAAGACAAATAAAATGAAAAATTTATTATTTTTAATATTCTTATTACCAACAATTACATATAGCCAATCAGTTGTCCCAGATAAATACTGGTTAGATGATTCAAATTATGAAGAAGTAGTAAATACTAAAGGAGCATTTGATGATAGTGAGTCAGAAATAATAGTTATAGAATATTGGGCTAAATTTAATGAAAAAAATTGTTTTGCTGATTGGAAAAAACTAAAAAATGTTTCTTATTATCGTGTAGATATTGCTCAAGCCCCATTAGCAAAGAAAAAATATAGAGTTAGAATGGCTCCTACATTACTTGTTATAAAAGAAGGATTTATAGAATACAAATATAAAGCAGGTTTAGACTTATTATTACCTGTTACCTTAGAAGAAATACAAGCAGATATTGACGAACTCAAAAAATCAAGTCAATTCTAATATTTATAATAAAATTAAGTTTCACCAAAAAGTTATTTTATGTTTAATAAATTAAAAAACAAATGGATGGCATTTAAAAATCTATTTAACGACAAAAACGATATAAACGAAAAATCAGTAGTTGGTTTTATTTCATTTGCTATTATGACTATATTTGCAATTGTAGATTTAGTAACTGGGTATTTTGGAAAAGATTTAGTAATTAATGAATTTATATATGATTCATTTTTATTTATTACTTTAGGATGTTTTGGTATTGCGGAAGTTGGAAAAATATTTGGCAAAAGAGCATCATCTCCAGTTGAAGAACCAGAACCCACACTTGAAGAAGAAGAACCAAAAACAAAACCAGGTATTAATATTAATATAGATGGAGAAAATTGGTAGTATGAAATTAGAGGTTTTAAGATTTAGTTCTCAAAATGATTCTACTTTAGGTATGTTATTTAATGTGACAAAAGGTAGAAAATTTTTATGTTTTACTCTAGAAGATGAAGCTAGAGATACAAAAGTAAAATCAGAAACACGAATACCTGAAGGAATTTATGAATTAAAATTACGTACAGAGGGTGGATTCCATGAAAGATATATTAAAAAATATGGTAATAAATTTCATAAAGGAATGATTCATGTACAAGATGTGCCTAATTTTAGATATATTTTATGGCATACTGGAAATACAGATAAACATACTGCAGGATGTCTCCTTTTAGGTGATACTTCTCAACAAAATATTACTAAAGAAGGTTTTATAGGTGGATCAACATCTGCATACAAAAGAATTTACCCCCTTATAGCTAATGCACTTAAAAAGGGAGAGCAAGTTAGAGTTAAATATATTGACTTTGATACTGCTATTAGATATAAATAATTCCTTGGAATCTAGATAGATTTTTTTTATATTTATCACCATGTATACATATAACGCAAAATTAGATCGAGTTGTCGATGGGGATACCATTGACGCTTTAGTAGATTTAGGATTTAATACTTGGAAAAAAGTAAGAATTCGAATGATGGGTATAGACGCCCCAGAATCAAGAACTAGAGATTTAGAAGAAAAAAAATTAGGACTAGCTGCTAAAGCTAGACTTAATGAATTAATAGAAAGTAATGACTTTTTATTTACTCTAAAATCTCATGGTGTGGGTAAATTCGGAAGATGTCTAGGTGAAATTTTTATAGAAGAAGAGATTAGTATTAACCAAACTTTAATAAATGAAGGACACGCAACACAATACAATGGGGGTGCTAGGTAAAATTAAAAAAGGAATGTTTCCTTTTCTTATTGCCTTTTCTGCCCTATCTGTTAGTGCATCAGCTGCATTTTATTCAGTTAGTGGTTTAAGTAAATTATTTGCTGGTGCTAGTTTAGAAGTTATTATAATGGCTGGTTCATTAGAATTTGCTAAATTAATTACAGCCTCACTTTTATACCAATATTGGGATACAATTAATAAAACTTTAAGAACTTATTTAGCAATATCTACAGTAGTATTAGTATTAATTACTAGTATGGGTATTTATGGATTTTTAAGTGCGGCTTACCAAGAAACATACTCTAAATTATCAACCATAGAAAATCAAAAAGGTTTTATTCAAAAGAAAGTTGATTTTTATCAAAATGATGTAAACAGATATGATGAAGAAATTAAAAGAATATCTAGTAATATTAGTACTTTATCTAATGCAAAAGCTTCGACCATCCAAGTACGAGACACCTCGGTATCTGGGGGCTTTAGACAAACAATCTCCACAACTGAGCTTAGAATGGCGCAGAATCGTATTAACATTGAGGAGGAGAATCGTAAGTTGGCACAATCAAAACGAACAATAGCATCAGATAGCCTTCAAAAATTTCAATTACAAGTATTGAGTTTAGATAATAACAACGAAGTAGCTGGAGAATTAGGACCACTGCAGTATTTATCGAGTTTGACGGGTTATCCTATGGGTAAAATTATAAATATACTACTACTTATTATAATTTTTGTATTTGACCCATTAGCCATATCTTTAGTAGTTGCTGCAAACTTTGCTTTTGATAAAGCTTACCCAAAAAGAAAATATAAAGAAAACTTATATGGGGAAAGAGTAGAAGATATTATAGTTAAAGATGCTGAGGAAATAAAGACTAATAAAGAATTTATGGATAATCTTGATAAAATTGAAAAAATTAAAGATTGGGAAGAAGCAGAGCAAAGAATGAACATAATAGGCCAGAATGGAAATGATGGGGAACACTATTCAGAATGGGATTTAAATGGGGATGGGAAAGTAGATATAAAAGATAGATTACTTATGATTTCTAAACTTAAGTCTCTTCAAAAAGAGTTTAAAGGAAGTATGAAAAATAAATTATTAAAATTAGAAAAAGAAATCCATAATATGAATGTTAGAAGAAAATGAAAAAATTATTAGCAATATTAAAATGGTTTCTTATCACAGTCCCTTTAGGGTTATTTGGAATCGTAACAGCACCAATCCTTTACCCTATTTATGATTTAACTAAATGGAAAGCATTTTGGATATACGGGGATGATAAAAGGATTAAAGAAGACGGAACATTCTATCCTGACTATAAAGTATTTTTAATACAGACTGTAGGAGAAGCGAGAGAAACATTTTGGGCACGATACAAGTGGATGGGATTTCGTAATAGAATATGGAATTTAAGAACTTGGATTGAATTTTTACAAAAAGGTGATGGTTCTGGTTTAACTGAGTTAGAGGTAATAATTGATGATTTATGGTTAGACGGAAAGCAAGTACATGATGGTGTAGGTAAATGGAAGCAAGAAGCAGGATTGAAATACCTAGCAGAACCCGGGCAGAACCCATGGCAAGTTTGGAGTGGTGATATAATAGACTTTAAATATTCTATTATTGGTCAGAGTTTAATTTGGTTTAAACAAGATGGAATATTATCATTTAGATACTCATATTGTAAATTATGGTTTGGTAGATGGGTAACAATTAAAATAAATTTATTCAAATCAGATACGGTTTTAACTTTAAAATTTCAAAAAGATAATTAACGATTTATTTGGCTACCGCAGTAAGAGTTCGTATATTCACGTGTTCGAATGAGTCGAACAGTTAATTTAAAAATAAAGGTTATGTTTAAAACAGATGGAGTTATTGCGTTATGGGTTGGTATTAATGGTGGTTATATCACCGTTGATGAGTATTATGAAATGTTAAATTTATTAAATTAAGATATGGTTTGTTATATATTTGCAATGATTTTGCTAACAATGGTTATATTTAAAAAATAAAGGTATGTTTAATATCCCCCTTACCAGAAAAGAAGTAGATAAGGAATTATCTAAATATCAGAAAATAAACTACAACCAGTTTAGATGGTGGAGAATGTATCAACCCAAAAATAAGCCTCTTCATCACTTAACTCCTTTACGTGATCGTATTTTCAACGGTGATTTTGATTATTCATGTTATAGAGCACAACAATATCTTGTTGAATATCAATTAAATGATATATTAGAAGAATGTGGTATTGATTACCAAATGTATCTTGAAAAAACCTCAGTTATTAGAGCACGAAGAAAACGTTTGATAGAGGATTTTGAAAAGGATGAAGCTGAAAGGCTACGTTCTCTAACAATTGAATTTACAAAATATTTTAGATGTAGTAAAGAACAGGTAGAGGAAGAAATGTTAGAATGCAGTGGCTCCCTGATAGACCTTTATTATATTATAGAAGATAAATATAAAATAGTTCATATGCCTGTACCTTTAAAACGTAGAGGACGACCAAAAAAAGTTATATAATGGAAAGATCAGATAAATTTACAGGAGAAGTAGGAAAATATTGTACTACTTACAATTCATTAGTTAGAATATTAGGTAGAAAAGAAGCAGATTCCCTTAAAGAAAATGGGGGTGTTTACAAAAAAATAAACTTTGCTCTTCATAATGCCGCTAACAAACATCAAACAGTTTACGGTGAAAGTATACGTCACCCTAAATATAAAGTTCCTGCATTTTATGGGATGAAGAAGGAAATGGCTAAAGAATTAGAAAACAAAAACTCCAGATTAGTATCTGCTTATAAATCAGATTGGTTATTTGAGTGGTTAAAAGATTTTTTTAATATAAACAATAAATTATGAAAGTATCACACGAAGTACCTAGATGTTTACTAACAGCATCACCTGAATTTAACGATTATGATTATTGTCTACCTCATCTATTAGATCAAGATGAAGAATATAAACAATATTTTATAAATGCTAGAGACACAGGACGTTATGTTATAATGGATAATTCACTTCATGAATTAGGAGAAGCATATGACTATGATAGGTTAAAATATTGGGTTAATGAATTAAAACCCAATGAATTTATAGTACCAGATGTTTGGATGGATTGTTCTCAAACTGCGGCACAAGCTAAATATTGGAAGCAATTTAAATATCCTAAAAAAACAAAACTTACAGCTGTAATTCAAGGTGAAAATAAAAACCAAGCATATCTATGTGCTAACCTATTAGCTGAATTAGGATATGACAAATTATGTGTATCTTATGGTGCTACTTGGTATAATGATTTCTTCCCACATACTAACGCAGATATGGGAAAGGCATTAGGTAGAGTAAGATTTGTACAGGGTCTATTTAAATTAAAACAATTAAAAGATATTAAATTTCATTTACTAGGATGTTCAATTCCACAAGAATTTGGATGGTATGATGATGGATTTCCATCAAGAATTGAATCAATTGATACTTCAAACCCTATAATGGCAGCCTTAGATGGAACTAGATATAATAGCAATGGTATGAATTACAAACCAAATGCTAATATGAATGATTTTTTTGATATTGAATATAAAGATATAAATTACTTAGATGTACTTTATAATACAACTAAATTTAGAGAAATTAATAATTTAAAAACCAAATAGTTATGATGTCACTTTACGATTACCAAGGCCACGCAGATAAAGACGAGACAGGATTAAAAGTTAATGCTTATGCACAACTTAGAAAACAACCTTTTAAAAAAAGATTATTAGAATTTAATAATACAGAAGTATTTTTATATACTAAAGACTTTTTAGATGAATATTTCAAAATAGCAGAAATTTTTAATAAATAAATTATGGCAAAGTTAACAAGAAATGTAAACTATTGTAATTACAGATGGGAAGAATATGTGCTAACAGAAGAAGAATTAGTACAATGGAAAACAGGGGATGAAGATCTCCAACAAGAGATTATAGATAATGCTGATTGGGATCTAGTAAGAGATAAACCGATTGATGATTACAGTGACGTAGAATTTAAAGAAGAAGATTAATATGGCAGAATTTATAAGACATGCACTAGGACTTTGTGGGGAGCACTATCATCCAAATTTATGGACACTTCTTATAGGAGGAGTTGGATTCTCTACTCTCTTTTCGTATGTTCGATCATATATAAAATGTAAATTTAATCAAGCGTTAGCCTATACGCAAAATACCTGGCAAAAATTAAATAAATAAATTATGGCACATTGTGTAGTAAGTTTAAGTGGTGGAATGGATAGCAGCACCCTATTGTTAAGAGCTATCGAAAAGTATGATTCTGTAACAGCTATA
>Ga0209425_10005336_pt1 | contig 12629 bp, 9 predicted proteins | sample COG_05_FD_184749 | JGI IMG/M metagenome (GOLD analysis project Ga0209425, IMG submission 184749) | Pelagic Microbial community sample from North Sea - COGITO 998_met_05 (SPAdes) (version 2) | ecosystem: Environmental > Aquatic > Marine > Neritic zone/Coastal water | place: Helgoland, sampling... | reverse complement strand
GCTCAGCTCGTGCATTGTTTAATATGTGTGCGCCAATACCATCACTTAAAACTTGTGTAAAGTCATTTGATGTCATTGACTTGTTACCACCGTTGTGCAATGCACCGTCTACTTTTTGACCATAACAACGTTCACCAATGTTTGTTACACCTTGAATATATGGTGATCTTTTCATAATCCACATACGCTCATCTGCTGGTCCCCAACCTGGATCAAGTGCGACACATGCACCGCCTGTTGGTCTTTGATAAATGTCATACACTCCTGGAGGATTTAATCCGCCAGTTAGTCCTTCAATAGTCATTTGACGCAAGCCTGTTGTATCTCTTACTAAGAACATGTCTGTTGTACCAGAACCTGTTATAGCTCTTGCATACCTGTTAGCAGCATTAATAGTGCCATATGTTCCTGGGTATTTTAAATCTCTTATCATTGCACGTATGAAACTTTGTATGTCATTTCTAATACGTAACAAGTCGCCTGTAAAATCTGGGAATACAGTTGCAATATATCCAAAACAATCTTGAACAATAAATTCTTTGTTTTGTTCTATAATGTCAGCTGCATTTGTTAATCCTGTATCAGTAGTAATTGTATTTGTACCGCTCATTGCAGGATTTGTTGCACCACTAGCAGATACAAATTGAATTCTATTAAAGTAATCTAATTTTCTTGCACTCATAAAAACAAAAGCATCGTTTGACCCAGTTGGTAAATTTCTTTTTTGTTCAATAAGATTTGAACTTTGTCTAACTATTTCTTCGTTAACAATTAATTTTTGTGATATACCTAAGAAGTGTGAAATAATATTATTGTGGAATGTTGTATCGTTTTGATACTCTGGAATAGGTCCTGTAGCTGCTATCGTAGTTGCACGTAATTCGTCGCCCATAACAACACATCCTGCTGGAATACTTATAGGTCCAATTTCTTCAAATCTTCCTGTTGATACTGCAACTTTAGTTGGTACTAGTGGATTAAAATTATCTTCAATCCATTCACATGCATGTCGTACTGTACGGAATGGGGTTTCTGGTTCTCTACCATATGTTTCCTGGTCTTTACCATTTAATCCAACATATACAACTTGATTTTCAAAGTCTCTATTACGCCAAAATACTTCTTGTTCAGCTGTTACACTTAATATTTGATTAGTTTCACCAATAGGTACTCTTGCATCACCTAGTGTACTATCATCTTCGTAGTTCTCTTTTCTCCAAGCGCCGTATGTTAATAGATCGCCCTTTGTTGTAAGTGCAGCTGGCTGACCTGCTTGTACAGTTAAATCCCAGTAGTTGTATATTCCTACAGCAAAATCACCCGGAGCTTTTTCAAAATCTGATGCGTGTTCAAAGTTACAAGTATAAGCACTTCCTAGATAATAAACTACATCACCTCTTGAATAGTAAGTATTTGTTTTCCAGTTAGCTTGCCATTTTTGACCCTTTGCAAGTAAACTCCATACTTCTGGATCAAGGTCTGTGCTTGCACTATCTTTGCCGTCTTGTAATCCTACATCTCTTACAGCTTCATATAAATATCCGCCACGTTGTACAATATCACCTGCTTGATACTCAGAACCTAATACCCAATCGCCTGCGAAGTCGTTACTCTTAGCTAATACTCTCCAGTTAATAGTTGAGTCGCCACCTAAATCCTGTGATACAACTTTTCCTTGTGCATCTAATACTGTTACTAAACTAGGCTGACTGTCTTGGTTGTTGTTTATAGCACTATATAAAAATCCACCGTATCTTACAATATCACCAACTGAATAAACAACTAATGAATCCCACTCGTTTTTAAATCCTGTACCTGGAAATGTAATTGTAAAGTTTGTATTGTCAATTGCATTACCTGCAGAAGTGTGTGTAGTATTACATTCGTAGATTGCACCACCATATGATACTGTATCATTTACTCTGTATAATGTATTTGTTAACCAAGCATTACGCCATTCTTTTCCTGGATGAAAAATATCCCAACAATTAAAGTTAGGATTAACATTTATATTATCTTCAAGTGTTGCTCCTGCATCGTGTGGTAGTTTACAACGATATACAATACCGTTATACTTTACTAATGCTCCTTCGCCGTATCCTGTTCCTGATACCCATGGTCCAACAAAGTCTATGCCGTCTCCGAAGTCTTCCCAGTAAGTTGTTTGGTCTGCAAAATTTGTTGAAGTATGTGGCTTTTTACACAGATGCAATTTACCATCAAATAAAACTATTTCGCCTGGTACATATTCAACACCAATTTCATAATTGCCGCTAAACGTTTTACTACTGGTCATTACAATCCAATATGGTGCCGGAGCCGGTGGATTCGAACCAGGTAATATTCTAGCTAAATCTGTTCCAAATTCTGTACTTGCTGCATGACTTACAATACATACATAACTTTTACCGCCGTTGTAAATAATGTCATCTTTTAAATATTCTGTACTTTGTGTCCACTGACCTTTCCACGTATACTTAAATCTGTCTAACTTAAACTCTGCCATCTTAGTATCCTATCTTTTCGCTACTTGATTCTGTAAGTACAAGTGCATCGTTGCCTTCTCCGTAAGCCGGTGAACTATTCTTGTCTGGGTAAGTATATGCTTCCGAAATTCTTTGTATAAAAAATCCTGTTTCTTCTTCAATGTAATACAACAAACTTCTGTTTTCCCATTTAAACTGTTGATAACGCAAGTTTGGATATAATTGTTCGTGATCAATATCAATACCATCAAGGAAGTCAATACCTTCTTCAAAGTCTGGATAGTTTTCTGAAGCAATACCAAGATCGTTAACAATAACAACATTTTCTTGTCCAAGACGCAACTGATCTAATTGCTGTAAAAATAATTCGCCGTCTTCGTTTCTGCGTAATCCGTAAAAGTATCTTTTGATAAATCCTGCTGCTACGTCTGTTGGTGTTGTTCCTATATAGTACATTATGTTATCTCCACGTAACTAATAATAACGTCAACTGAATCATCAAGTGTTGATGATACATACATTGCATTACTAGTTGCTAATATTAATTTTTCGCCGGATGATACTGCACGTAAACTTGTGCCTGAAGGAAGAATAGAATCTTTTAAATAAAATCCTCTTGCACTATCCTGGCTTTGTAGTTCTACGTTAACATACACAAACTTATCAGTAAGATTAGTAAAACTTAATCCAATTACTGTTGCTCGTGTAGCACCATTAGTTTCAATAACTTTTACTGGTGTTGTTCCTACGTTTTTTACTACTTCATTTCTAAAAAAGGTTGCCATCTATATTTCCTTATCCCATAAATAAAACATTTTCAATTGCAATGTTTGTTGCGTCGATTGAACTAACCGCTCCGCTCAAACCTGCTACACTAGTCCAAATACTGCCATCAAAAACTTCAACTCTAAGATCAGCTGTGTTAAAACGTATCATGCCTATTTCAGGCGTTGCTGGTCTATTTAATGATGTTCCTGTTGGTATAACTAATCCGTATGATCCGTCAAATTTATAATACGCATTAACTCCAGTTTTTTGGAACTCCATTATGCCTTGAGGTACTGTATGTGTTATAGTGTTGTCCTTGATAGAAAAATTATCAATTACAACTGAGCCTGTTCCGTTGGGTGATAAAACTAAGTCTAAATCTCCCGACGTTGTATTTATCACATTACCATCTATGCGAATATTATCTATTTCAATTTGATTTGCATTAAATCCGTTGGTATCTACACTAAAAACTACATCATTTTTAACATAAAATCTAATTATATCGTCGTTTGCGCCTTCTGTTAATTCAGCTGTTATTCTAGTATCTCCGTCGAGATCCTCAACACCTTTTAGGTTAAACCAATTACTACCATTAAATCCTTCGAATCTTGCTAATTCACTGTTGTAACGTAGTTCTCCTGCTACGCCAGCTGTACGTTGTGCTGTTGTTCCTGTTGGAAGTCTAATTGCTCCTGATGAATTAAAATTAATTAATTCTGAACCAGCATCAAATACCATATCACCCGTAGTTGAAATATTATTTGTTTCAAATGTAAATCCTTCAGCTACAACACTACCTGTTCCGTTTGCACGTAATTCTAAATCTGCATTAGATGATGTAGTTGTAATAACATTTGTATTAATGTTAACATCATCAACTTGTAATTCTGATACCCAAAGTTTTGACCAACTATTTGTATTTGTTCCTAAACTAAATGTACTTGTACTACTTGGTACTAAGTTACTGTTAATACCTGCTACAATTTCTATACTATCTGTACCTTCATCACCAATAGTAATATTTCCGCCAATAGTTACGTCACCGCTAACATCTAAGTTACCAGTAATGTCAACATTGTCTAGTAGATTAATTACTCCACTACTACTATTAAAATTAATATCGCCTACTGTACTTGATAATGTATTTCCAGTTAATCTTAAATTTCCAACATCAATACGTGATCCGTTTATAAAGGAACTTTCGCCACCAGTTGTAAATGTTGCTCCAGTTGTTAGATCAACTGTAAGTGCATTTGCTGTGAAACTAACTGTACCATCATCTTGATTTACATAAAATAAATCTCCAACTCTAAAGTCGCCTTTGTGGTCAACTGAGTTATATCTTACTTTTGCATTGTCTAATTCGACTACTTCGTTTGCTTGTATTACTGTTTCAGGGTCATTAGTAACTTCTTTACCATTACCAATGTATGCTAAGTTTTGTCCAATAGCGTATACAATAACACCTGGACCATTGCCTACAAGTCCAAAGTTTCCATAAACACATGCAGATCCGATCATTCTTATTTCTGCACCGAAGTCTTGTAAGTCTACGTTTTCAATTATTGTTGCTGTTGCGCCTGCACCGTTTGAAATACTTTGCGGAGTTTTATCAAATCCAATAAAGTTTGTATTCTTCCCGTCAATAACAAGTATATCATTATCAACACTTTCAACTGTTACAATTTCAACAGTACTTGCATCAGTTGATGTAAATGTAACTGTATCAGCAGCATTAAATGTGCCTGTTATTCCGCTAAGTCTAATACGTGTTTTACCATCGCCTTTTATACCATCATTGCTATCAAATGCATGTATTCCTCGATTAGCAAAATATGTAAATGAATTTAACCATTCTATTCTAGCACCGTTTGTTGCTGTGAGGCCGTCAACCCCCGGAGTAATAAATGTACAACTATGAAACAACATGCTTGCTTCTTTAGAATTTGCTGTTGCATAGGCGCCGTCTACATACGGGCCTTTACCTGCATCACCTGCATTAAACCCTCTTGGATCTTCTGCTGTAGTTGTACTACCTTTTGTTATGGTAGTTATGTTTCTAATGTACGGTGAGCGACTAGTTACTTCAAAGTCTGTAGCAAAGCGGAAAGCATATCCGTTGTCTGGGAATGTTCTGTTGCCACCATTGCAACTAAACACAATATCTTTAATAAATGTACTTGTTCCTACACCTGCATCTGGTCCTGCGTGTGTAATTACTAATTGCCCAGTTCCGTGAGTGTATACTGCATTGGTAATTGCATAATCAGTACCACCAAATGTAATTGTTCCGCCACTTACATATGTGTGTGCAAATGGTGCAGTTCCAACATTTAAAGTTGCAGATCCTGCGCTTGCCGCTGTTGTATCGTGGAATGCTCCGCCACTATAATAATCTTTGATAGTTAAGTCTTCAACTGTTGATTCGCCATTAAGTAATACCGCATCGTTATAACGTGTTGCTGTTGTTGGTTGTATTGTAACAGATCTTATTCCAGCACCTTTTAAAGTAACACCGACCGGAATAGTTAATGGAAATACTTCAGTATATATTCCTGGAGTTATCATTACAGTATCACCTGTTGTTGCTAAACTTAATCCTTGTACAATGCTTGCTACTGGATCTTGTGGGTGTGTTCCTGTATGTGTATCGTCTCCGTTTTCACTTACATAAATTATATTACCTTGTCTAAGTGTAAGATCAATATCACCTATATTTAAAGCTGTAGTGTTTACAGTGTCAGCAAATAAATTATTTACATGTACATCATTCCAAATTTTTCCAGCTTCGCCTAATGTGTAGGTATTAGATTGGTCAGGAATAATATTACTTGCTATATCTGCGTTAATAACAAGATTATCAGTATCGGCGTCACCTAGTGTAATATCACCATCAGCTGTGATATTACCAGTAGCATGGATATTACCGGTGACATTCATATCAGAATGTACATGAACTTCTCCTGTGCCGTTTGGTCTAAATTCTAAATTTGAATTTGAATCGTTGGTACTTATTATATTACCTTGAATATCAATGCCATCAATTCTTGCTTTGTTTTGATAAACTATGTTATCAAGAGTACCTAAGTTTAAATACTGTTCTGAAGTACTGATTGTGTTACCAGTTACATTAATATTTGCTATGTCTAAATTATTGTCAACATTAATATTAGTACTTCTCATTGTACCAGTAATGTCTAAATCGTATTGGGGAGATGAGTTTTTAACACCAATGCGCTGATTGTTTACATCTAAATATAATAAATCTGTCTCAAATGCTAAATCTATTCCATTACGAATAAGATTCGACTTTAAGAGCGGACCCGATATGCGACCTACAGCCATTTTTTCTCCTTATACGGGCATCCTGTGCCTCCAACCTGTTCAAGCATTATGCTTCTATCGCTGGTTGACCGCGGTTTGTAAGTGCAAAACAATGGTCGCTGCTTTGCATTATTAGTATTTAGTTGTATTTGAAAATTTAGGTGTGTTATCCTAGTACAATGGACCAAATATTAACTTGGTCTTCTTGGTACTCTATAGTTACACTTTCTCCAGCACCTGTAGCTGGGATCCATTCCTGGAATTCGCCTTCTTTGTCATCAAAGCCAGCATAAACTTCTAGAGCTTTTACATCAGCTCTTGCATTAAATCTAGTATCACCAGTTTGTGGATTAGGCCCTCTAGTGTCATTACCACCACTTGGCATAACTATGCCTGACGCTCCTCTAAATGCAAAGTACCCGTCATTGGTTACAAATGTCATAGGTCCACCGTCAGTTATTTCTAAAATGCTATTTTTTATTTTTAAATCTTCTTGTACAAATTTGCCGTCGCCATGCATGGCCAATTCTAAATTACTATTTGATACTTCTGTTGAAATAGTGTTGCCATCTAATTTAATATCATCTACACTAAGAGCTCCAAATAAGATACTATCGCCTGTTATGTCTGCCATTAATGTAGAAGAATCTATTGCATCTACTGCTCCATTTACTATGAATCTAATGTTGTTTGATGTAGGATCAGCTGTTACGCTAGTAAGTCTGTCTGAAGAAAATACACCGTTAAATGTTATTGGAGCATTAACAGTTTGACCTTCTACTCTATTTGAATCAGTACTATACCTAATTGATCCTATTGCCGGTGCTCCAGATGAATCAGCGTTTAGCCGTTGTCCGTCTGTGCCTGTAGGCAATTTAATTGATCCTGTAGTTGCAATGTTAAAATTAGTATTTGTAGTAAAATTTAAATCATCAGCTTTAGTAAAAAGTTTGTTTTCATCTACAGCTATATCTTCTAATAGTACTGAACCAGTACCTTGAGCTCTAAATTCTAAATCATTGTTAGTTTCTGTAGTTGTTATAAAATTATCTTGTATTAACACATCGTCTGATTGTGCTGCACTTAACCAAGCCTTTTTCCAAGTCTTACTTGCTAGTCCTAAACTATATGCTCCGCTAATATCCGGTACAATATCTTGATCAATTTCTTGAGCAAAACTAATAGTATCATTAGCATCATTACCAAATCCTATTGCACTGCCACCAATTGTAAAATCGCCTGACATTACAACATTACCAGTAACATTTGTATTGTCTAAAAAGTTTATTATTCCTGCTGCACTATCAACATTAATACTTCCTGGACTACTAAACAATGTATTGTTTGTGATTATAAGATTACCTGTTGATGCTTGGGCACCGTTTAAAATACTTGTAGATCCACCGGTTGTAACATTGATACCATTAAGTGCATTTACTTGTGCTTCTGTGATAACAATACTTGATTCACCGCTTTCTAGATCAACAACAAATTGATCTCCAACTCTAAAGTTGCCCAGATGGTCAGTTGAAGAAAAGTAAATATTTCCGCTATTAAGCTGACTTGTTTCTTGTCCTTGTAAAGCTCTACTTGGATCGTTGTCTAAGAATTTTCCACTTCCAATATATCCAAAGTTGTGTTGAATTAGATACATAATAGTATCTGCACCGTCGGCTACTGCTCCGTAATTTCCGTAAACATTTGCTGAACCTATTGATCTAATTTCAGCTCCGAACTGTGTTGTTGATCCGTCTGTACTTAAATGACCAGTTACTCCTCTAACAGCATACAATCCTCTGTTTGCAAAATATGTAAAAGAGTTTAACCATTCAACCCTAACACCATTTGTCATTGTAATTGCATCAACTCCAGGTGTAATAAATGTAACGCTATGGAATAACATACTTGCTTCTTTACTAGCACTTAAAACATTTGCTCCATCAACTAATGCACCTTTACCCGCATCACCTTGTGCAAAGCCCCTTGGGTCACTTGCACTTGTTACACTACCTGATGTAAGTACTGTTACGTTTTGTATGTAAGGGCTTCTACTACTTACAACAGTATTGGGTGCAAAACTAAATGCATGCCCTGGACTAAAGAAATCTTTTATAGTAACATGTTGGACAGTTGTTTCGCCATTCATCAAGAAACAATTATTTGTATTTGTTGCCGCTGTTGGTTTAATAATAACACCACGCATGTTATGTCCAACTACACTTACGTTAGTTGGTATTTCTAAAGGAAATATTTCTTCGTATTCTCCAGGAAATATATGTATTTCAACTGGTCCTTGTATACTTGCATCAGCTCTTGCTAGTGCCGCTTTAACAGTACGCATAGGACCTTGTACATTGTCACCTACTGCTGAATCGCTCCCATTTTTACTTACATAAAATATGTTACCTACACGTAATCCAAAATTTGCTGTCTCAGCAAGAATGGCACTTAATTGAACAGCTTGGCTATTAACTAAGTTAGTGTGTAATTCGCCCCATTCTTTTCCTGCACTACCTAAATCATATGTGTCTGTAGTATCAGGCATAATTGAATTTGGTAATTCAGCATTAATAACTAAATTATCTTCTGATCCGCTACCTAATGTAATATTTCCATCAAGCGTTATGTTAGAGTTTGAATGTAACCCGCCAAATACTTCTAGGTTAGTAGGTATTTCTGTTGTACCTGTGCCGCTTGGTCTTAGATCAATATTTGAATTTGTATTGTAGCTTTTAATACTATTATCGTTAATTTCGATTTGATCAGTTGCTAATCCTGATAAGTTTATTGTTCCGCCGACAGCTGCTTGTAATACAATTGGAGAATCTAATGAATTAATATTACTCCCGTTACCTAAAATTAAATTTCCAGTTTTTAATTGTGTAGATGCAATCATGTTAGGCATTTTAGACATGCCTAATACTTGTACTTCGTCTGTAGTTACATCAGTATTGAATCCTAATTTAAGTGCTGTAGCATCTAAATGAAGGAGAGATGTATCGCTTAATGTATTTTTAACATTTAAGTTAATTCCATTACGTTCAAGATTAGCTGCTAATAATGGTCCGGATATTCTACCTACTGCCATGATGTCTCCTTATGCAGTAGTATTTATTGTATTACTTGTCAAAGTTATGTAGTACAGTTATAGGTTTAGCAAGATCTGGTGCTGATCCAAACTTAATATACCATCCGTCTGCATACGGTGAATTAGGTCCTGCCAAATTGCCGCTAACACTTTGAACTAGTGTATAATTTGTTGTCGAAATTTGAAAAACATTTTCAACAAATACTAATATATTTTGTGCAGCTGCTGGCACTGGATAATCTGTATCGCCGCTTGCTAGTGGTCCAAATACAGTTTCAGTTGCATCACCATTACCTAAATTTTGTTGGGTAATGCCCGGATCTTGATTTGGTTCTTTAAAACGTAATTCTCTCCAAGCTCCGTTTTGGTATGCTTCGAATTGATCATCATCTGTGTTGTATCTTAAATGCCCATTATTTGGAGTTGTTGGCCGTTGTGCTTCTGTTCCTTTAGGAACAAGTATAGTATTTGTACTATCAAAGATAACTTGGCCATTGACATCGTACTTAACTCCATTACCGTAAATATTACGTAGGTTTGTATTTTGAGCTTTGAGTAATCTCATTATTACACTTCCAAATAACTTATTGTTGCAGAAAGATTAGTTAAGTTTGCCCCAATGTCAGGTGCAGCAACAAAGCTAACTATGTCGCCTTCTTCTAATACTATTCTTTCTGAATCAAAAGTAAACGTTTCTCCTGCTGGTAGTACTAAGTTATTTACAATTCTAGTTACAGCATTGTTTAATGCTACTCCGCTAGGAAGAAAGTGTAAATCAAAATTTGCAGCGTCAACGCTGTTATTATTACATACCATTATATTTGTAATAGCATATCTTTTTCCTGCTGGTACTGTAATAACGTCTAGTTGTGTGTTTGTTAGTTGTGCATTTGTGATCGCCATATTGTTTCCTTAAAAGAGCATTCCGAACAGTAGTGCTCTATTTCTACTTACTAATTCGTCTGTTACGTTGTTTTTATTTACATAATACAAACCAACATTGCCTTCGCTGTTGGCAGTGTTTTTTGAAAATAATTTAATTCCACTGTTAGGTGTTGCTGGATTTACTGATAAGTCATCGTCAAATGGTGACCCGGTCATTACAAATGTATCTTTTACTGTAACTGATCCTGTTCCCGGCGCTGATAAAAACAAATCATCATTTGATAATGAAGTCGATATTTCGTTTTTTTGTATTTTTAAATCTGCTAGTTCTAATCTATTAGAGTATACATTTCCAATTAGTGTATTGTCAACTTTAAATTCAATTGTGCTTTCTATACCGGTTGTAGATTCATCTAATGCTCTTAATGTTGTGTCATTATCAGCAATACCCGGTTGTAATGTATTTGAAAAAGCATATGTTACATAATCTTTAACACCTTTTGCATTAACTAGTGCATCATTGTTTGATATTACATTTCCGCCTCCTGGATCAGTAATAATAAAGTCGTTTGCAACAGCATTAAATGCATACTCAAAAACATTACGTTCATAGTTTACTGTACCGCTAACATCTATACTTGCTGAAGGAGTTGTAATATATAATACTCCTTCTGCGTTTATACTATTTGTTGTAAATGGTAAAGTTGTTCCAGTTGCATCTTGTAACTTAAAAGATCCTGTGCCGCTAGATCCACCTGTAAAATATTGAGTTTGTTCATTAAAAACAAGTCTTGCTGTAGGCAATGATCCTCGAGATATTTCTATACCCGCAATGTATCCGCTTGAAGCACTAACTCCAGCTCCAGATTCACCTTGATTTAATGTAATAATATTGTCTGCAATAGTTGTAACTGTTGACTCAACTGTTGTTTGTGTTCCTTTTACTTCAAGGTCTCCATTTATAATAACAGTTCCTTGAACAACAGAAGCGCCATCAGTAGTGTCTAAAGTAATAGTGCCTGATGCGCCATTACTAACTGCAATTTTATAATTGCCACCTGTTACTTTTTCTATCTTTGACATTTACTGTTTCCCTGTTAACATTAATACATTTGTTGTTGAGTCGTTGTGTATATCCCAACTGTATCGAATGTTATTAAAATCTATCATTAAGTTATTAACAATCGAAGAAATATAAACAAACGCTGAACTATGTAATACAATACCCATTAGTGACATTTCATTATCATCTAAATCTTTTGTACTTTTATTAACTAGTTCGCACACTCCTTCATTTCCTCTATTATCAGTAACTTTAAATGTTGTATTGCTAAGTTGCTCTAAGACAGAACCAAATGGTGTTGCCTCAGAGCTTCCTAGTTTTACCGAAACTACCAAATCTTTTAGAAGATTATAAAAATTCCAAAAAACATTTACTGGTCGTTCCATTAATTTAGTCCTTATGCGTCTTCTGTGAAGTCGTCATCATCAACACCGACTAATGTATTGTCGTCACCAGCTTCTTCAACTTGTGCTGCGCCATCTGCTACAGATGTACTAAAGTTCCATGGAACACTTTTGCCGTCATAAGCGTTTGCGCCTGTTCCGCTAGGTGCTGATAAAGTAACTTTACGTCCAGCAATTTTACTTACTGTGTATGTTTCTGCATCGTCCATTTTGAATGAAATTGCCATTTCGCCTGCTGCTAGTGCCGCTGGTAATTTGCCTGTTGTTAGTGTACAAGTAAATACGCCTGGTGTTCCGATTTCTTCACATACAAATTTCTTTGAACCTAGTTGCTTTACAATATAACCTTCTTTAACTGCTGTGTTGTTATGAAAGTTTACTTTGATTTCGTTGCCGGCTGCTGTAGGGCCTACGCCTGCTGCACCAAACAATCTTTTATTAAGTGGTCTTCCCATTTTTTTCTCCTATAATAGTAGTCTAATGCCCGTTCTATGGGCTACGCTGTGGGTTACAGCATAAGTCCGCCTTGCGGCACACTATCTGACACAAGTATTTATCATCAATACAGTATAAAGGATTTTAAGTCAAGAAAAAAGACACCGAAGTGT
>Ga0209425_10005332_pt1 | contig 12639 bp, 14 predicted proteins | sample COG_05_FD_184749 | JGI IMG/M metagenome (GOLD analysis project Ga0209425, IMG submission 184749) | Pelagic Microbial community sample from North Sea - COGITO 998_met_05 (SPAdes) (version 2) | ecosystem: Environmental > Aquatic > Marine > Neritic zone/Coastal water | place: Helgoland, sampling... | reverse complement strand
CTGTAACTATGATTTTTTTCATTATTTGATTTTTATATCACAAAAAATTGTTAGTATAGTTGAATATACATATATCATGTCAATAAGTAGGCAAAATCTTTCAGTTATAATTGTTAGCTTTAAAAGTGATCATGTTATTCATCGTTGTATTGACTCTATAGATAAACAGATTGAGATTATTGTTATAGATAACTCAAATAATACAAAATTCAAAAAAGATATTGAAGAAAAATATGAAAATGTAAAATGCATTTTATCACCAAAAAATATTGGAATGGGAGCTGGCAATAATACTGGTATTAAAAATGTAGAAAAAGACTTTGCTTTCATTTTGAATCCAGATGTAATTTTAGAAAAAAATGCAATTGATGAAATTATTAATGAATCAAAAAAAATAGATACTTTTGGGGTAATTGCTCCAATCTCTGATAAAATTTTATATCCAAATTATAAAATTGATAAAAATTATAGATTTGATCCATTAAATGCCTTTAAGGTGAAAAGTGTTGATGGATATGCAATGCTTTTAAATTTAAAAAAACTTAAACAATTAGATAATTTTAATTTTTTTGATGAAAATTTTTTCCTATACCTTGAAAATGATGACTTATGTAAAAGAATAAGAGCTAAAGATGAAAATATATATATTATACCAAAATCTAAAATTTCTCATTTTGGAGGTGAAGCAGTTGATCTAAAGTATGAATATGAGATTGAACTCTCTAGAAACTGGCATTGGATGTGGTCAAAATTTTATTTTAATAAAAAACATTATGGATATTTAAATGCTGTTATTAAAATATTTAATAATTTAATATCGGCAAAGTTTAAATTTTTTTATTATTTTATAACATTTAATACAAAGAAAAGAAAAATTTACCAAATGAGATTATCTGGCATATTAAATTCTATGATAGGAAACAAATCTTTTTATAGACCAAAAATAGAGGATTAATGTCCAGGGAATTCTATTAAATTTTCTATATTATAATTTTTTTTTCTTAAATTTTTACATCCACCTAGGTCAAATAAATTAATTACAAAAATAAATGCAGCTACTTTACCGTACGAAATTTCAATTAGTTTTGCAGCTGCCTCAGCTGTTCCACCCGTAGCAATTAAATCGTCAATTATTAAAACTTTATCATTTTTATTTATCGAGTCTTTGTGAACTTCTATAGTTGCAGTTCCATATTCTAGCTCAAAATCTACTGAATGAACATCTGCAGGCAACTTATTTTTTTTTCTTAACAGTATAAATGGTTTTTTTAATAGATATGAAACAGCAGATGCAAATACAAAGCCTCTAGACTCGATTGCAGCAATTTTATCAAAATCAAATTTTTTTGATTTTACAATTATTTGATTAATAGTCTCTTCAAATGCCTTTTCATCTTTTATCAATGTAGTAATATCTCTAAATAAAATACCTTTCTTAGGGTAATCTGGAATAGATCTAATAAAATTTTTTAAATTCATAATAATTAATTTTTAAAGTATAAATAAATTAATTTTAAAACATGACAATAAATAAATTAGCAATTATTGGTGGTAGTGGTCTTTATGATGTTGAGGAATTTAAAGATAGAGAATTATTGGATATTAAGACACCATGGGGGAAACCTTCTGATCAAATACTAAAAACAAGTTATAACAATAAGGGGGTTTATTTTTTGCCAAGACATGGAAGAGGTCATGCTATTTCACCATCAAATATTAATTTTAGAGCAAATATTGATGCACTCAAACAATTAGGAGTCACAGATATAGTATCTGTTTCAGCTGTTGGCTCTTTAAAAGAAAGTCTTCCACCAGGAAAATTTGTTATTGTTGATCAATTTATTGATAGAACTTTTGTAAGAAAAAAAACTTTTTTTGATGACGAAATAGTTGCGCATGTTTCTATGGCGCACCCAACATCCAATGGTTTAATGAATGCTTGTGAAGAAGCAATTAAAAAAGAAAAAATTGAATATCAAAGAAATGGTGCTTACGTTGTTATGGAAGGGCCTCAATTTTCAACATTAGCAGAGTCAAATTTATATAGATCTTGGAAAGCTGATGTAATTGGAATGACCAATATGCCTGAAGCAAAATTAGCAAGAGAAGCAGAAATTAGATATGCATCTGTATCAATGGTTACAGATTATGATTGCTGGCACCCAGACCATGAAAATGTTGATGTACAACAAGTAATAAAGGTTCTTTTAGGAAATGCTGCAAAAGCTAAAAATATGATTAAGAATTTAATTGAAAATTTTGAAAATCATATTGACCCAAAAGATCCAACTAACAATTGTCTAGATGTAGCGATAATAACTGCTCCAGAAAAAAGAACAAAAAAAACTATAGATAAACTTAAAACAGTTGCAGGTAGGGTTCTTAATAAATGAGGATAGAGGGAAAAGAGTATCGTACTATTTGGTTTGAAAACAATGTTATTAAAATAATTGATCAGACAAAACTTCCACACCAATTTATAATAAAGGACCTTAAAACGATTAAAGATGCAATTAATGCAATTAAAGTAATGGAGGTGAGAGGTGCGCCATTAATAGGGGCTACAGCAGCTTATGGATTAGTATTAGCTATTATTGAAAATAATGACCAATCTTTTTTAAAAAAATCAGCTGAAGATTTAATTAATTCAAGACCTACAGCAATTAATCTTAAGTGGGCCGTTGATAGAATGATGAATAAATTATCAGATGTAAATAGTGATAAAATTTTAGAAATAGCATTGAGTGAAGCAAAAGTAATCTGTGAGGAGGATATAAAGTTTTGTGAAAACATAGGATTAAATGGCCTTAAGATTATTGAAGAAATTTACAATAAAAAAAAAGATACAGTTAATATTTTAACTCATTGTAATGCAGGATGGCTTGCAACAATTAATTGGGGCACAGCAACTTCACCAATTTACCATGCACATAAAAAAGGAATTCCAGTTCATGTTTGGGCCGATGAAACGAGACCAAGAAATCAAGGGGCAAACTTAACTTCATATGAATTAAATGAAGAAGGAATTAAAAATACAATTATTGCTGATAACACTGGTGGAATTTTAATGCAAAGAGGAGAAGTTGATATGTGTATTGTAGGCACAGACAGGACTTTATCAAATGGGGACGTTTGTAATAAAGTTGGAACTTATTTAAAAGCCCTTGCTGCTTATGATAACAATATTCCTTTTTATGTAGCACTTCCAAGTTCAACAATTGATTGGAAAATAAAAAATCATAAAGATATTCCAATTGAGGAAAGAAATTCTGAGGAACTCTCTCATATCGAAGGTTTTGATAAAGAAGGAAATATAAAAAAAATTCAAATATATCCAAAAAAAAGTAAGGCCATGAACTTAGCTTTTGATATTACACCAGCCAAATATATTACGGGTTTAATTACTGAAAAAGGAATATGTGATGCATCAACCAATGGACTTCTTAAGTTATTTAAATGAATAAAATAAAATCTGATATTATTAAATATGCTAAAATGCTTAACAGTAAAAAGCTTTCGGCACTAAGGTCGGGAAACATATCTATAAGATATAAGGATGGTTTTTTTATAACTCCATCAGGAAAAAAATATTCATCTTTAAGAGATTCTGACATTGTTTTTGTTAAATTAGATGGAACATTCAATAAAAAAAAAAGAATTCCATCATCGGAATGGAAGTTTCATCAAGATATTTATCTTAATAAAAAAGAAGCTCATGCTATTGTTCATGCTCATTCCACAAATGCTACTGCTGTATCAACACATAAAAAAGTTATACCAGCATTTCATTACATGGTTGCGATGGCAGGTGGATCAGACATTAAGTGTGCAAAATATGCAACCTTCGGTACACGCGCTCTATCTAGAAATATCCTAGTTGCTTTGAAAAATAGAAAGGCATGCTTGATATCAAATCACGGTCAGATTGCATTTGAAAAAAATATATCTAAAGCTTTTGAGTTATCTGAAGAGGTTGAAAATATATCTCTTCAGTATATAACAAGTTTAAAATTAGGTAAGCCTAAGATTCTTTCTTTAAAAGAAATGAAAAAAGTTTTATCTAAAGCAGAAAATTATAAAAAGGGATAATTTTTTTATGACTAAAGTCGGGGAGCATATAACTTTAGACATTATTGGAACAACAAAAGAATATGATCCATCTTTATTTGAAAAAGTAATTCATGATATTGCTAAAGCAGCAAAAGTAACAATTTTAAATATATCTAAATATAGATTTGAACCACAGGGTTTTACAATTTTAGCTTTACTAGCTGAAAGTCATATTAGTTTTCATACATTTCCTGAAAAAGGAATTATTAGTTTTGATTTTTTTACTTGTGGAAAAATCAGTCCATCAATAGCAATAAATATTGTAAAAAAAGAGTTCAAACATAAAAGAATTGTTAAAAAAGAATTTAATAGAGATACCAAGTCTTTATATTACGATATCTATAGTTCACCTGGATTACAAAAATCTTATGTAGTAAATGATGTTTTAGAGGATTTTAAATCTAAAGTAGGCCAACACATTGAAATTTTAGAATTAGAGCAGTTTGGTAAATCTTTATTTATTGATGGAGAGATTCAGGTAGCAGCTTCTGATGAACATTTATACAGTTCAACTTTTGTTGGTGCTGGTTTAAATCTTAATAAACATAATGAAAGAGCAGCTATAATTGGTGGAGGTGATGGAGGAGTGGCTAGAGAATGTATTTCAAAAAAATTTAATTTTATTGATTGGTATGAGCTAGATTCTGAAGTTGTAGATGTTTGTAACAAACATTTAGGTGAAATTGGAAAAAAAGCTACAGAAAAAAATTCAGTTAAATGTGTTTGGGGAGATGCTTTTGAAAGTATAAAGTCTGCAGGTGATGATACCTACGATCATATATTTGTTGATCTAAATGATGATCAGTTTTGCATTGACTTAGCTTCAAAAAATATGGACTCACTTGTTAGAATTCTAAAACCAAAAGGAGTGATTACAACTCAAGTTGGAAGTCAGGATAAAAAACCTCTTCAAGTTGAAAATTGGTTAAATGCATTTAACCATCATTTTGGAAATGCCAAATTATCTAGGGTTTATATTCCAAGTTTTGATTGTTCTTGGAATTTTTCTTCATCAATAAATCACTAATTTTTTCTTTGTTAATTCTATAATTTGTGAAATACTTGTCTCAAATTTATTAAAGGAGAAAATAATGAACATACTTAGAAAGACTGTTTTTTCAGTTCTTGCTTCTTTGCTAATTATCGGAAACGTTTTTGCTGCTGATAAAATTAGAATAGGAACTGAAGGTGCTTATCCTCCATGGAATTCAAAAGATGCTTCTGGCAAATTAATTGGATTTGAAGTGGAATTAGCTTACACACTTTGTAGATACATCGGTAAACAATGTGAGATTGTTGAGCAAGATTGGGATGGAATGATCCCAGCATTAATCATGAGAAAATTTGATGCAATCATGGCAGGAATGTCTATTACAGATGAAAGAAAAAAAGCTATTAGTTTTTCTCAAGGCTATGCAGATGAAGTTGCTTCACTAGCAGTTATGAAAGGATCTGATTTGGAGGGAATGAAAACTCCTAAAGGAATTGGTCTTTCAAGTCCAAACAGTGATGCAAAAAAAGCTTTAAAAACTATTACAGCGGCGTTGGCTGGAAAAACTGTTTGTACTCAAATAGGAACTATTCACCAAAACTTTTTAGAGTCAGGTGATGTAGGTAAAATAAATTTAAGAACTTATAAAACTCAAGATGAGGTAAACTTAGATTTAGCTTCAGGTAGATGTGACGTTGCATTAGCTGCAGCAGTTGCTTTTACTGATTATGCTCAAAAATCTGGAAAATCAGTTGTGTTAGTTGGTCCAACTTTTTCTGGTGGAGCATTTGGTAATGGTGTAGGAGTTGGTATCAGACAAGATGATACTGAACTTTTAAAAGTATTTAACCAAGCAATTAATAAAGCAAGAAAGAACGGAGACATTAGTAGAATAGCAACTAAATGGTTCGGTTTTGATGCTTCTATGTAATTAATTTTAGATTTGGCGACTATAATATATAGTCGCCAATCTTTATGGAACTTCTATCATTTGGAGATACTGGCTGGGGTGATGAATTATTAATTGCCACTTTAATGACCATCGCTGTTTCAGTCACAGCAATGTTGGTGGGTTTTTTATTTGCACTTATCTTTACGCCACTTAAATTATCAAAAAATAAATTTTTTAACTTTATTGCAAACTCATACACAACAATAATAAGAGGTGTTCCAGAATTATTAGTGATTTATTTATTTTTTTTTGGAGGGACAGGTGCAGTTATGTTTGTTGCCTCAATATTTGGTTATAATGAGTATATTGAAATTAATGCATTTATTACTGGAGCATTTGCAATTGGAATAATTTCAGGTGCTTATTCAACCGAGGTGTTTAGAGGAGCAATACAATCTATTGATAAGGGTCAATTTGAAGCTGTTAAAGTATTGGGTTTGAGTAAATTTCAACAATTTTTTAAAATTATTCTTCCTCAGACTCTTAGATTAGCAATCCCAAATTTAAGTAATGTTTGGCAAATAACACTTAAAGACACTTCTTTAATTTCTGTAACAGGTTTAGTTGAAATCATGAGACAATCTTATATTGCAGCTGGCTCAACTAGGGATCCTTTATTCTTTTATTCATTTGCAGCAGTTTTGTATTTATTGCTTACTTTTTTAAGCATGAAGTTAATTAATAGATTAGAAGTTAGATATAGTAAGGGGTATTGATGGACATCGAATTAATGATCAATAGTTTGCCAAAACTTTTAGGAGCAACAGTTATAACTTTAAAACTTTTATCAGCTTCTTTAATTGTTGGTTTAATTATTGGGTTATTATTTGCAATTTTGAGATTAAATAAAAATATCATAGTTAATAGATTTGCATATGGATATTCATATGTATTTAGAGGAACACCCTTGTTAGTTCAAATATTCATTATTTATTTTGGTTTAGGTCAGATTGAATATTTAAGATCAACTTTTTTATGGGTTGTTTTGAAGGAACCATATTGGTGTGCAATAATTGCATTTGCATTAAATACAGGAGCTTATACATCAGAAATTTTAAGATCTGCTTTTCAAACAATTAAGCCAGGGATAGTAGAGGCTGGTAAGAGTCTGGGAATTCCAAATAAAATAATTTTTTATAAGATCCAAATACCAATAGCAATTAGACAATCTCTCCCAGCTTATGGAAATGAAATTATTTTAATGATGAAGGGAACCTCTTTAGCTAGCACAGTGACATTAATGGATCTAACAGGTGTTGCAAAATATATAATTTCAACAACTTTTAAGCCTATAGAGGTATTTATTGTTGCAGGTAGCATTTATCTTTTTATGACCTTTTGTATTCATAATCTAATAAAATTCTTGGAAAAAAAATATTCATTTTGATTATTATTATTATTTCAATTATAAAAAAGACAAAATTTAGCTACATTACTCTAAGATAGATTATACAAAATTAAGAAATACTAGATGTCAAATATCAAAACAAAAGCTATATTTTATGCTTACTCAAATAACGCCCTAGATCATTTGGCTCCTTACGTTTTTCTATGTAATCAAAAAAAGATGGAATGCATAGTTATATATGGAGAAGACTTTGCGAGACATAAGGTCAAGCCAAAAAGTAATATTGTTAAAATCTTTGCAGATCAAAATATTAATACTTATCATGTAGCTAATTTTGAAAAAAAAGGATTTTTACAAACTATTTATTTCTACTTGTGGTTTTTTTCCCAATTTATTGACAAATATGATTTTATACCAAATTTTTTTAAATTTAAAATTAAAGGACTTTGCAATAGGGTTTACGAACGCATTGATCTTGAATCGATAGGTAAAAATATTGCATCAAAGTTATTAAAAAACTCAGATAAAGCTCTCATTTTTACAGATACATGGAATATCAATAAAAAAATTCAAAATAATTTTCTTTTATATATGAAGGGTAAGGCAACAATAATTTCAACAAACCATACTCCTTATCACTTCTTTTTTCAGGAAGACATTAAAATGACGCCTGCACTTGTAGATATAAAACTCTTAGGAAATCATTGGGAGGAAACAGATGATAAAAGTTTAGTAAAGAGCAAAGTAATAATTGGTAGTCTAAGATATTCCAAAAAATGGCTGACAATTCTAGATCAGTATAGTGAAAAAAAAATACCTGATAGAAATCATAAAAAAAATGTTCTTATTATTGCACACAACGAAACACACACCAGTGATTGGAAAAGAATGCTTGAGTTACTTTGTGAACTTGTAAAACGTGAGGACGTTAACCTTACTATTCTACCTCATGTTAGGGGAATGATTAATATGAAGCCACCAATGGAGTTAAAGAATGCTTGGGACAAAACAACAACTTTAGATGTTGCTGTTAGAAAAGCTGATATTGTGATTTTCTGGGTTAGCTCTGGAATTTTCGAGGCAGTTTTAAGGAATAAGAAAGTGTTGTATTTGTCTTTTTTAAGTAAAATAAATGGAGAATTTATATGGCAAAAAAATGCACCATCGAACATTGTTATAAAAAATGAAATTGAATTATTTAATGAATTAGATAATTATGACAAAAATAAAGTTGTTGATAATAATTGCTTTAAAGAAATAATTTGGCCGAATGGCAGCGATCCATGGTTAAATGTCTCCAATCTTTTAGATAAAATTTAAATCTTAATTAGTTAAATTAGTAATTTGTATATTCTTTGATTTCTTTAATCACAGAACCAGTATGATTATTGATTTCTAATTTAATTTTGGCACGATCATCATTTAAAAAATGAACATCCCTTGAAAGCTTAATAAATTTGTCTCCAAAATCTTTATCTTTTTCACACAGTCTTTTATTATCCTCAATAACCCAAAGTTTAGAATTTATTTCTTTTAGTGATTGAAAAAGTTCATTAAATTTATCATCTGTTTTTATATTATTTTCTAACTGATTTTTTAAAATTGAATGCTCATTAGAGATAAATTTTAACTTTTCTGGATCTTTAATCTTGTCTTTTTTTATTTCTAAAATTGAAATCTTATCTAAAAGTTCACCAATTGAGATTTCAACTATAATTTTATTCATAAAACTAAATACTATGTTATCTTGTTATAATTATGTCTAATATATTAATTATTAAACACGGTTCATTAGGAGATATATCTCAAGCAAGTGGGGCAATTCAAGATATATATGAAAATCACATAAACGATCAAATATATCTTTTAACTACAAAGCCTTATTATGAATTATTTAAGAAAAATCCATTTATTCATGAAGTGATTTTAGACAAAAGATTACCTAAATATAACTTAATTTATTTATATTTTTTAATGAAAGAACTTAAAAAACATAACTTTTCAAAAGTCTTTGACCTTCAAAACTCTTCAAGAACTTCTTTTTATAAAAGTATTATCTTTCCAAAAGCTGATCACGAAACTTGGTCAAGTTCACAAACAACGTTACCAATAGACAAAAATAAAGAAGATTTTGACAAAGTTTCTGTTCTAGAAAGATTCAATCATCAACTTAAAACTTCTGGCTTAAATACATCTAATACTATGAGTCCTGATTTCAGCTGGGCATCTACAGACATCAGTGAAATTAAAAACAAATATAATCTAAAAAAATATATCTTATTATTTCCATTTTGCTCTCCGCATCTGACCATTAAAAAATGGCCTCATTATAACGATTTAATTCAGCTCATATTAGGTAGGTTTGGAGAAGAATATAAGATTGTTACAGTTCCAGGACCTTCAGAAATTAATGAGGCAAAAAATATTAATACATTAACTCTATTGGATAATGGAAGATCTTTAAATATTTCACAATTAACATCATTAATAAAAGATAGTTCTTTTATTGTAGCTAATGATACTGGCCCTGCTCATATAGCAGCTCATGTAGGTGCCAAAGGCCTAACTTTATTTGGAAAACACACTACAGCTTACAAGGTAAGTATCGAAAGGGAAAATTTCAAAGCAATACAGGTTTCTGATTTAAATAATTTAAGAGCTGAAAAAGTTTTTGAAAGGTTGGTAAATTCTTTATCTTAGTTAAGAATTTTTTTATATTCTTCTAATATTTTTGACCATTGAAACTTATAAACATATTCTTTTGCATTTTTTCCAAATTCTAAATATTTTTTATTTTCAATCATTAAATTTAAGGATGAATAAATATCATCTAAATTATTTCCATCACAAATCAATCCAGTTTTGTCATGGTCGATTGCGTCAGATGCCCCACCATCTTTACCCCCAAGTGAAGGAATACCGTATTGTGCAGCTTCTACATAAGCTATTCCAAACCCCTCGACAGAGGTCTTATGAATAATAGAGGGCATTACAAAAATATCTGATTTAGCTAATAAAGAATTTTTCAAATCATCACTGATATTTTTAAAAAACATCACTTGTGAACTTAGATCAAGCTCTTGAACTAACCTTTTCAAATTCTTTTCTTCATCACCATAACCAATACAAATATAAACTATATCAGGATATTGTTGTTTTAAATTTCTTAATGCCATTATAATTTTTTCATGATTTTTTCTTTTATCAAATCTAGAGACAGTAATTAAACGTGGTGATTTTAATTTGAGTAAACTTTTTACTTTTTCTTGAGTTGTTTTATTTAATTCTTCAACAGGGTTTACACCAGGGTTAATGACTATAATTTTATTCTGAATAATACCATTATCTATTGCTAAATTTCTTGTATATTCAGAATTGGCAATAACTTTTTCTACATTATTAAGAACTTTAATAACTCTCTTATTTTGAGAACTTCCTTTAGTATGGTTGATTTCTTTTCCATGAATTAAACAATATTTTTTTTTATTAGTATTAATTAACTCTAAACTTTTCCAGTGATCAGCAATTATTCCCTGTACTTTATTTTCTTTTAAAAATTCATTAACTAATTGAGCTTTTCTAATTTTTCTTAAGAATTTAATTCCACCAACTCTTTCAATTGAAAAATTTTCCTTATCATCAAATTCTTTATGATTTTCTTGATAATCTGCAAATACCTTAATCATAAAGTTCTTGGACATTTCTTTAGTAAGACCCCACATAAGACTTTGCATACCACCTAATTCTGGTGGAAAGGCTCTAGTAACAATTAGATACATTAATTATTGTTTCCACTTAATGCCACAACCAGCACTTGGAGTTTGGTTTTCAGGTCCCTTACCTGTTTTAGCTATTTGTTTCATAGCTATAAGAAGATCACTTTCACCACTTCTTACTGGTAAAAAATTTTTAAGTTCTCGTAATCTTCCTCTATATTGAAGCTCTAAATCTTTATTATAACCAAAAAAATCAGGTGTACATACCGCATCATATGTTTTAGCAATCTCTTGAGTTTCATCATTTAGATAAGGAAAACCAAAATGATTTTTTTTAGCAAATTCAATCATATTATCAAAAGAATCTTCAGGATAATTTTCAGCATCGTTAGCACAAATAGCTACTGAATTAATTCCAACTTTTTTTAGTTCATTACAATCTTCAACTATATCCTTTGTAACAGCTTTAACGTATGGACAGTGGTTACAAATAAACATAATTAAAGTTCCATTTTTACCTTTGATATCATTTAAAGATAAAATTTTATTGTCTGTAGATTTGAGCTCAAAGTTATGAGCTTTTTGTCCGAAATCACATATTGGAGTTTGTAATGGCATAATGTAATAATATATAAATTATGTTATATGATTTAAAAGATAAAAAACCAAAAAACTCTGGCGAAAATTGGGTAGCACCCAATGCAACCATAATAGGTGATGTTACATTAGAGAAAAACTCAAGCATTTGGTTTAATGCTGTATTACGTGGAGATATTGAAAATATTCATATTGGCGAGGGGTCAAATGTCCAAGATGGAAGTGTTTTACATACTGATCCGGGTTGCCCTTTAAAAATTGGAAAAGATGTTACAGTTGGACATTTGGTTATGCTTCATGGATGTACGATAGGGGATAATAGTTTGATTGGAATTGGGGCGGTGATACTTAACAACGCAAAGATTGGAAAAAACTGTATCATTGGTGCAAAAGCTTTAATCACTGAGAATAAAGAAATACCAGATAACTCATTAGTTGTTGGCTCACCAGGCAAAGTTGTGCGAGAAGTAACTGAAGAAGAAAAAAAAGCAGTGTTTGAAAACACTAAGCACTATCAAGATAACTGGAAAAGATATTCTAAATCAATTTTTTAAGGAACTAACCAAGTATCTTTATTAGCTTCTAAATCAAATTGTGCTCTTCGATGACCTTTAGCGGCAAGATATAGCCACTCAATACTTTTTACTTTACATTGAATAACAGTAAAGTTTTTATATCCAACTTCACTTTCTTCCATTGTAAATTCAAAATTATCTAGTTCAGGTTTTAAGCCAGATGTTGGATTATCAGATTTTGTGCCAGGCCCATCATCAACTAAGTAACATTTTCTACTTATGTGACCTGTTTTTAACCAAGATTCTTTTGTAATATCGTTTTCATGATTAACTGTACATTCAACTTTCAATCTTACCTGGATCTTTTCCTCTTTGTCATAAAAAAGCATTGCAGCTTTAGAATTTTTTTT
>Ga0209425_10005330_pt1 | contig 12639 bp, 12 predicted proteins | sample COG_05_FD_184749 | JGI IMG/M metagenome (GOLD analysis project Ga0209425, IMG submission 184749) | Pelagic Microbial community sample from North Sea - COGITO 998_met_05 (SPAdes) (version 2) | ecosystem: Environmental > Aquatic > Marine > Neritic zone/Coastal water | place: Helgoland, sampling... | reverse complement strand
TGATGTGGCAGGTATTTAAAAGATAACAATTTGCTTCTTCATATTTGTCTGTTTTTTCAAAACCAATTTTTTTTACAGAATCATATATTCGATTAGAGTCATATTCATTCATTTGGCAGCCAAATGTTTTAATAAAAATTTTTTGAATCATCGATTCTTTATTAAGGTTTTTTTTTAACGCCGTATAGCTCCAATTTATGATCAACTAATTTATAGCCATATTTTTCAGCAACCTTTTTTTGTAATTTTTCTATTTCATCATCTACAAATTCTATAATCTCTCCAGATTTTACATCAATTAAATGATCATGATGGCCCTCATTTAATTCCTCATATCTTGCTTTACCACCTTTAAATTCATGCTTTGTTAAAATTCCAGATTCTTCAAAAAGTTTTACCGTTCTGTAAACGGTTGCAATGCTAATCTTAGCATCAAGTTTTGAAACACGATTATATAATTCATCCACATCAGGATGGTCGACGGACTCTGACATTACTTTAGCAATTATTTTTCTTTGGTCTGTTAATTTCACCCCTTTAGATAAACATTTTTCTTCAATAGATTCTGACATATGTAATTCTAACTCAAATAAAGAGGATTAATCAAATTTTTTTTGATCTTTAATTTATCGCACAGACTGGGTATATTTTCATACTTATCTTTATTTGATACATCAAAATCTCTAAAACTAAAGCAATAATAGTCAATTTTTTTTGCTACATAAATTCCTTTACACACGGCAAGAGAATTTCTTATGCCAGCAAAGCTCCCTGGACCACGATTTACATATATTTTAGCAATCCCCTCGATTCTTAAATCATTAGATTTCAAAAAGTCATTAATAAGAATGATTAATTTTTCATAATTAGTTTTACTATTTTCATGACTAACACTATAAATATTTTTACTTTTGATGATCATTAAAAATATTTTTTCGTTAGCCGCGTCTATAATTAAAGTGTTCATTTTAATTTTTATATTATCCCTAAGTTCTAAAGCAGAAGAAAATAATATCAAACAATATTCAAACGATGATGGTGTTTTATCAATTATGTATCACAGATTTAATGAAAATAAATATCCTTCAACTAATATTCAAATGAATGTTTTTTTAAAACATATTCAACTAATTAAAGAGTTAGATTACACTTTTATTCATCCGGTAGATTTTCAAAAAAATTTCACAGTTCCTAAAAAAAGAAAAAAAATACTTTTAACAATTGATGATGCTTTTCAATCATTCTATGATGTTGCCTGGCCTTATTTAAAAGAAAACAAAATCCCATTTATATTATTTGTTTCTACAGAACCAGTTGGAAATCGAGGATATATGTCATGGAAACAAATAAAAGAAATACAAAATGAAAATTTTTCAATTATAGGTCATCATTCTCATTCACATGAATATTTAATTGATAAAAGTGATCAAGAGTTCATAGGTGATATTGAGCAAGCGAATATAATATTTCAAGAAAAAATTGGACATATTCCAAAACTATTCTCTTATCCATTTGGTGAATATTCTCAGTTTATGAGAAACTATATTTCAGAGAATTTCGAATTCGCTTTCGGTCAACATTCTGGAGTAATTGACCTGAACAAAGAAAAATTTCAGTTGCCAAGATTTCCAATTAATGAAAATTATGGAGAAATAAAAAGATTTAAATCAATAATAAAAACTTATCCATTAGAATACAAATATTTACTTCCTGTTGAAAAAAAAATTAATAAAAAAAATAATCCACCCAAATTCTCTGTGGAATTTTTTAAAGGTCAAAAAAATATTAGAAAGATAAGTTGTTATTCAAATGAGGGTGACAAATGGGAAAAATCTAACACAGAATTTAAAGATAATATTTTAACAATAAATTTTAGAGACACCTTCAAGCCTAGAAGAGGTAGAATAAATTGTTCACTTAATGATAATGGTAAATGGAGATGGTTTGGAACTCAATTTATAATTGCTGAAAATTAAATTAAGCTTTCTAGTTCCAGGCTTGAAGGTAATAATTTAGCATTGTCAAAATCCTTTAGATTATTTTGTTTAATAATCTTTTTTAGAATTTCAACATATTGTTCACCTGTTTCCGCATACTCATTCAAATGTTCTGAAAGGATAATGCTATCAAGTGGCTCACCTTCGTCTCTTAATTTTGCTCTAGCTAATCTAAATTCCTTATAGGTAGAGTGTGTGTTTAAATTTCTCTGATAAGCCCTTACAGATGCTTGTAAAACATTAAATTTCATTACTTTATGCCCCTCGTTTTCATCTGCTTCTTTGGGTTTTAATCCCTCACCAGACCAAGTCCATTGTCCAAAAAGTGCATTTCCTTCTTGTGCAAATCTTGATGTTCCCCAGCCTGTTTCTTTTGCGGCTTGTGCAAGTGCCAATGATACTGGAACTTCGTCCATTCTTATTTTTAAAATTGATAAATCTTTAGATGGTATGCCATACTGCTTATATTTTTTATCCAGCCATTTTTTCTCTATATTAGTATTATTGCTTTTATTTATAATACCAAATAACCTTTTTCGATCTAACCTGATATTATTATTTTCTTGTAGTATCAAAGGCAAAACAATCTGAATAAAAAATTCTTTTCTTTTTTTGGTATTTTCTATCTTCTTAATTTCTCGTGGAAAAGAATCTAATGCAACCGGTTTTACTAATTTATTTTTTCTAATATCATCTAGCCTATAATCAGTATCTTCGTATAATTGTATTATAGTAGATGCATCTAGTCTTACAGAATCTGTTTCTTTATCGTTTAAACTATAGATATCTACTAATAAATCTCTCTCATCAAAATTTTCATTGTTATTTAAATTTTCATTATTTTTTTTATCTAATGTATACGCTAAAATAATTTTAGAATTATTCTTTGATTCTTGTATATTTAAAAAATTATTATTTGTAAAATTAATAATCAATGGCAACGAATAAAAAATAAAAATTACAACAAAACTGCTTAAAAATATTCTTGCTATAGACCCTAGATTGTTTTCATCTAAAGTTTTCAAAACCCTAATATTTTTTCTTCTTAAAAACTTTTTCATTTTTAAACGGCTACTACTTCTTTTACCTCAGGTAAATAGTGACATAGAAGATTTTGAACTCCTTGTTTAAGAGTAAGTGTTGAGCTTGGACATCCTGAGCAGCTTCCTTGAAGCTGAACCATTACAACTCCATCTTTAAATTCTTTAAATTTAATATCTCCACCATCTCTCGCAACCGCAGGTCTTATTTTTTGATCAAGAATTTTTACAATCTTTTTTTCAATTTCTCCTAATTTTTCATCAACTTCAAAAGGATCTTTATCGATTACAAACTCTTTACCGCTTGAATAAAAATCATTAATTAAAGAAATAACTATATGCTTAATTTCATCCCATGAGGTATCATCATATTTATTAATAGAAATAAAATCTTTGTTTAAAAAAATTCCTTCTATTCCATTGATTGACATTATGTTTCTGATTAACTCATTTTTAACATCATCTTTTTTTGTAATTTCAAAAGAACCACCTTTAGAAACTATTTTACCTGGTAGAAACTTTAATGAATTAGGATTTGGTGTTGTTTCAGTTTGTACAAACATAATTAATATATAGTCATTAATTACAAAATTTAAACTTGTTAAAAAAATTAAATCAAAAACCTATAATTTCTTGCATTTTTTTAACCTTATTAGAGGCAATATTATTGGCTTTTTTATGACCATCTATTAAAATTTTATCTAAAAAATCTTTATTATTAATTAATTTTTTTATCTCAACAGAAATTGGCTCAATCTTTTCAATCAAAGCCTGGGAAAGACTCTCTTTAAACTCTGAAAAATTTTTACCTTCAAAGTCTTTAACTGTTTTTTCCAAAGTAGAGTCGGTTAGACTTGAGTATATTCCCAAAAGATTTTTTGCCTCAGGTCTTTCATTTAACTCTTTAACATCTGATGGTAAAGGTAGTGGATCAGTTTTTGCTTTTCTAATCTTATTAATAATAGTGTCTTTATCATCTGTTAAATTAACTCTACTCAAATCTGACAATTCTGACTTACTCATTTTTTTTGTTCCATCTTTCAAACTCATAATTCTTGAAAATTCTTTTTGAATTAAAGGTTCTGGAGCTTTTAAAAAATCTTCTACTTCAAAGTCCTTATTAAATTTTTGTGCAATATCTCTGCATAACTCTAAATGTTGTTTTTGGTCTTCCCCAACAGGGACATGACTTGCATCATATAATAAAATATCTGCAGCCATTAATATTGGATATGAATAAAGTCCAATGCTTGCTTTTTCTTTATCCTTTCCGGCCTTTTCTTTAAACTGGGTCATTCTATTTAGCCAACCCATTCTTGCAACACAACTTAAAAGCCAAGCAGCTTCTGCGTGAGCTGGTACTTTTGATTGATTAAAGATAATACTTTTTACTGGATCTATTCCACTTGCAATAAAAGTTGCAACCGTCTCTCTTATATTGTTTCTAAGCTCTTTTGGGTCCTGCTTAACAGTTACTGCATGTAAATCGACAACACAAAAAATACATTGATTATTTTTATCATTATTTAGTTTAACAAAATTTTTGATAGCTCCTAGATAGTTTCCTAAATGCAAGTTACCTGTTGGCTGAACACCTGAAAATATTTTTTTACTCATTAATTAATACTTTAATTTAATATCCTCTAATTTAAAAGCTTTGATCAGATATGATGTTATTAAATAAAAAGTGAGCCCTAAAATAACAGACAAGATTAAATATATAGATTTTAAAGGACTTTTAAATGATAACTCCTCATTAAAAAATAATATTAAATAATTAAAAAATATACCCATTAAAATTGTAGCAATTATAATCTTAAAAAAACGATTTATAAAAATACTATTAAAATTAAATAGTCTTCTTTTTTTAAGTAATAAAAATAAAATGATTAAATTAAACCAAGATGAAATTGTTGTGGCTATTGGAATTATTATAAAACCAACTGTTTTAAAATAATAAAGACTTAAAAAAATATTTAATAAAATTGATAGTAAAGAAATATAAAAGGGAGTTTTGGTATCATTGTTTGCGAAAAAAAAATTAGAAAAAACTTTTAACATAGCAAAAGCTGGCAATCCAAAACCAAAAAAATATAAAGCTTTTGCTGAGTTTAAAACTGAGCTTTCAATAAATTTTCCATAACCAAAAAGTGCTGAAATAATTTCTTCAGAAGCAACTAATAGAGCAAGGGAAGCAGGTAAACTTAAAAATAAACTTAACTCTAGGGCTTTGTTTTGAATTAAGTCAATTTTTTTCTTATTTTTTTTACTTATATGCTTTGATAACTGTGGAAGTATTACAACCCCAATTGCAATTCCTGCAATCGCTAAATTGATCTGATAAATTCTGTCTGCATAATAAAGGTAAGAAACTGCACTTGCTTGAAATGAAGCAATAATTGTTCCTACTAAAATATTAATTTGGGTAACACCAGAAGAGAAAATACTGGGAAGTAATTTATTAAAAAAAAGTTTTACTTTTTGTGAAACTTTAAATTTAATTTCAAATGTTAGTTTAAAATGTTTTGTTACAAAAATATACAAGAATATAAGTTGTAATAATCCTGCAAGAGTAACCCCATAAGATAAATAATAAACTAATTCATCATTTAAAGATTTACTAAATAACAAAATTACTACTAAAACAATATTTAAGATTATAGGTGCGGCGGCAGCTTCAGCAAATCTATTATGAGAATTAAGTATTGCTGAAAAAAAAGATGCTAAAGATACTAACAGTAAAAATGGAATGGTAATTCTTGTAAGATTTATTGCTAAATTCATTTTGTCAATATCATCACTAAATCCAGGAGCAATTAATGATACAAATACAGGCATAAATATTTGCACCAACAAAACTAATATTAATAGAATTAAAAACAAATAATTAAAAACTTCATTAGCAAACCTATTAGATTTATTATTTTTTTTAGCAATTTCTGATGAATAACTAGGAACAAAAGCTGCATTAAAAGTTCCTTCAGAAAATAATCTTCTAAAGGTATTTGGTATTCTAAATGCCACAAAAAAAACATCTGCTAAATAACCCGTACCTAGAAATATAGCTATCAAGATATCTCTTAGATAGCCAAGTAACCTACTGATTATCGTAAAAAAACTGAAAGTGCCTGTTGACTTAATTAGGTTCATAAATCATATTAGTCTTAATTTTACCCCATTTGTACATCTAATTAACAGAAATGAAAAAAACAAAGATTGATCATTATACTGATAAGGAAGCGCTAGAATTTCATAGCTATAAAAGACCTGGAAAAATCGAAATTGTATCATCAAAAACTATGACCACTAAAAGAGATCTTGCACTAGCATATTCTCCAGGTGTTGCAGCTCCAGTAAAAGCAATCAGTGAAAATCCTGAGGCAGCTTATGACTATACTAGTAAAGGAAATTTAGTTGCTGTAATTAGTAATGGCTCAGCTATCCTTGGTATGGGTAACTTAGGAGCACTAGCGTCTAAACCTGTCATGGAAGGTAAGGCTGTTTTATTTAAAAGGTTTGCTGATATAGATTCTATTGATCTTGAAATTGATTGTAATGAAACAAATGAAATTATTAATTCCATAAAAAACTTTGCACCAAGTTTTGGAGGTATTAATTTGGAAGATATAGCAGCGCCAGACTGTTTTATAATAGAGGAAAAACTAAAAGAAATTTTAGAAATTCCTGTTTTTCATGACGATCAGCATGGTACAGCTATTATTACGACTGCTGCTCTAATTAATGCATTAAATATAAATAAAAAATCAATCAAAAATATTAAAGTTGTTGTTAATGGGGCCGGAGCATCTGCAATGGCTTGCACCAATTTATTTAAAAATAGTGGAGTTCCACAAAAAAATATTACAATGATAGATAGAAAGGGTGTGATTTATCGAGGCAGAGAAAATTTAAATCAATGGAAATCAAATCATGCGATTGAGACTAAGGATAGAACTTTATCAGATGCAATTAAAGATGCGGATGTATTTTTAGGCTTATCTGCAAAAGGAGCATTAACCAAAGATATGGTAAAAAAAATGGCAAAAAATCCAATTATTTTTGCTTGTGCTAACCCAGATCCTGAGATCCTACCTGAAGAAATAGAAGAAGTTCGAAGTGATGCAATTATTGCAACTGGAAGATCTGATTATCCAAACCAAGTAAATAATTTAATAGGATTCCCATACATTTTCAGAGGAGCATTAGATGTGAGATCTAAAACTATTAATGAAGAAATGAAAGTAGCTGCAGCTAACGCTATAGCAAATTTAGCTAGAGAAGATGTTCCTGATGAAGTTGTTGCTGCAATGGGCGGTGAAAGACCTCACTATGGAAAAGATTATATAATACCATCAACATTTGATCCAAGATTAATAAGTGTAATACCAGCAGCCGTTGCAAAAGCTGCAATGGATAGCGGCGTTGCAAGAAAACATATTGTTGATTTTGATCTTTATAAAGATCAACTTAAACAAAGATTGGATCCTACTGTTACAATAATGCAGGGGATTAATAGCTATATTAAAAAAAATCAAAAGAGAATTGTTTTTGCTGATGGAGAGGATATAAATACATTAAAAGCAGCAATTGCTTTTAAAAATTCTAAGCTCGGTATTCCAATTTTAGTTGGAAAAGAGGAAAAAGTTAAAGAGCAAATAAAAAAAATTGGTTATGATGAAAACTTCGATATAGAAATTGTTAATTCTAAAGATACTGAGAAAAGAGAAAAATATGTCCAATATTTATTTAAGAAATTACAAAGAGAACAAGGTATGCTGGAATGGGACTGTGACAGACTTGTAAGAAATGATAGAGTAGTTTGGGCATCATGCATGGTAGCCTGTGGTGATGCAGACGGTGCTGTTACTGGTAATACCAGAAGATTTGGAGCATCATTAGACAAAATAAAACAAGTTGTTAACCCAAGAAAAGGGGAAATAATGTTTGGTCTGAATTTAGTAGTACACAAAGGAAAAACTATTTTTGTTGCTGATACTAGTGTTCATGAATATCCAAGTTCAGAGGAAATGTCTGAAATTGCAATTTCTGCTTCTAGAGTTGTTCGTTTATTTGGTTTTGATCCCAAAGTTGCTTTTGTTTCGCATTCAACATTTGGTCAACCACTCACTAGTCGAACTAAACATATAAAAAAGGCAGTCGAAATATTAAAAGAAAAAAATGTGGATTTTGAATTTGATGGTGACATGCAGCCAGATGTTGCTCTTAATAAAGATTATAAAGATTTATATCCTTTCTCAAAAATTGTAGGTAATGCCAATATACTAATAATGCCCGGACAGCATAGTGCTGCAATATCTTATAAAATGATGAAAGAACTAGGTGATACAAAGGTAATTGGGCCACTTTTAATTGGATTAGGTCTCCCTATTGAAATCGCGCCATTAAGAACCTCAACTTCAGAATTGATAAACTTAGCATCAATTGCAGCCTACTCTGCTGATGTTATTGATTACAATAAATAATTAATCTTTTTGAATTCTTAAATCATCTACAAGTATTATACTAGCAATCACATCTTCAACATCTAAAATTTCTTTAGCTTCATCTACTACCTCATCTTTCTCTTCTGAAGTCAAAGCAATACCATAAACATAGATCTTCTTTTTATACGTATCAATTTGATAGTTAGTTGCTTTAATATTTTTGTTAAAAATTAATGCTGCTCTTAATTGAGACGTAATTAGAATATCTTTTGCAGATTGTTGAAAATTAAAATCTTCTTTAATTTTAATATCATTTCTGACCGACCTTGTGCCCTTAGTTTCCCAAGCTAGCTTCGTTAATTTAAGTTTTTCTTCTGGACCATCCACTTTTCCTGTTAAAAAAATTCTACCATCTAAAATCTTTGATTTAACAGATAATAAATACTTTTTATCTAATAATAAAATTCTTGCAGATAAATTTTTTTGCATAATTGAGTCATCAATTTGGGTACCTACAGACCTAGGATCAAACGCAACGCTCACACCGGTTCCAAAAATTCCCTTGGAAGAAACTCCAACACAACCAGATAATATTAAACTAATAAAAAAGATTATTAAAAATTTATTTTTCATTTTTTAATTTAAGACAATAATCATAAATTTCTTTTTTTGAAACTTTACTATTTTGACTGATTAAGTCAGTTATTTCTTTAGTACTTAATTTATTAATCATTTTTGATATATTTGTTTTATCTGATTCACTTAAAACTTGTGACTCTTTTTTATCTATCTTTTTTTCTGAAAGTACTAATGTTAATTCACCCTTAGGCTCTTTTTTAAACAAATCTAGTTCTTTCACTGTAGATCTTATATATTCCTCATAATATTTAGAAATTTCTCTACAAATTAATATCTTTCTATCTTTAAAATGACTTTTAATGTGTGGAATAATTCTATTTATTTTTTTAGGTGAAACAAAGAAAATTAAACTAAAATTTAAATCTGATAAAATGTTTAAATTTTCTTTTATTTTATTTTCTTTCTCAGGAAAGAAACCATAAAAAATATATTTTTCTGAAAAACCACTTGCGGATATTGCAGTTGTAACAGCTGAAGGTCCAGGAAGAGGTATTACATCTATATTTTCTTTCAAACATTTGTTTATTAAGACTGCTCCTGGATCTGAAATGCCTGGAGTTCCTGCATCAGAAATTAGTGATATTAATTTATTACCTTTTAATAGATCAATTATCTTTGGTAAATTTTTAACTTCGTTAAATTTATGGTTTGAAATTAATTTTGATTGGATTCCATATATAGCTAATAAATTTTTTGAAACCCTGGTATCTTCACAAAGAATACAATCAGAATTTTTAAGCACTTCAACTGCACGATAAGTAATATCACCTAAATTTCCAATTGGTGTTGGTACTAAATATAACCCTTTTTTTAGTTCATTCTTATGTAATAAAGGGTTGACCATAATTTAAACAGTATTAGTTCTATATTAGCATTAAATGAATAAAATTTTTATAATTCTTTTTTTATTATTTGTTAATTTTATATCAACTGGCAATCAAACATTTGCTGAAGACAATAAAATTAGAATTGGTTTATTACTGCCTTTATCAGGAGAAAATGCTGAGCTAGGCAAACAGGTTCTTAAAGCCACCAGGTTAGCTTTAAATGATATTAATTCGGATAAGATTGAAATATACCCTAAAGATACTCAATCAAATCCAAACATAACGCTGCGATCAGCAATCGAATTAAAACAATCTGGAATTAACTTGGTCGTTGGGCCAATTTTTTATGAGAACTTGGAATATTTAGACGAGGTTAAAGATATAACCTTCCTATCATTTACAAATAGAACTTTAGATCTCCCAAAAAATGTTATTAGTGCTGGAGTAAATTCTACTTCTCAGCTCAAAACTATAAAAAAATTTATTGAACTTAATCAAATAAAAAAAACAATCTTTTTAATGCCCAATTTAAATTATGAGTCAGAAATTAAACAAGGAATAAAAAACTCCAAAATTAAAACATTTAAAAAATATTATTATGACAGTGAACCTACAAAACTAACGAAACAAATTGAAAAAATTACAAATTATGAGACTAGGAAACAAAATTTAATTGATGAAATAACCAGAATAGAAAATTCAGAAGATCCAAATAAAGAGAGAAAAATAGAAAATCTTAAAAAAAAATATACCCTTGGAAAAGTAAAATTTGATTCAGTTATAATTGCTGATTTTGATGAAAGCCTCAAGAGTGTTATAACATCTTTATTATATACAGATGTGTCACCAAAAGATAAATATTTTATAACTTTTAATCAATGGTTTAATGAAAGTTTATTAATTGAGTCTGGCTCTCATCCAATTTATTACCCTTCTATAAACAAGAAAAATTTAGAGGCCTTTGAAAAAAAGTTTTCAAAAAAATTTAATGAAAATCCAAATCATATTTCATTACTCAGCTATGATTTGATTGGTCTTATTTACTACCTTTCGTTAAAGAATAATGGCTCTCAAATTAATAAAGCTTTTAATTCTAAAAATTCGTTTAAAGGAAAAATTGGAATTTTTGATATAGAAAATAACAAGATTAACCACCAATTAAATTTTTACAAGATTGAAAAAGGGTCTCTTAAAAAAATTTTTTGATTTTTTTAAAGGCCTGAAAACGATGATCTATTTTATATTTCTTTGAAGGGCTCATCTCACCAAAAGTTTTTTTTTCTTTTATTGGAATAAATATTGAGTCATATCCAAAACCATTTTTACCTTTGGGCTTTAGTGAAATAATTCCTTCTACTTTGCCTCTAACACACACAATTTTTTTGTTTAAAGAACTTATTGAAAGTGCACAAACAAACCTTGCTTTAATCTTTTTGCTTTTCCATTTTCTATCTTTTTTAGTTAATTCTTTATAAACTTTTTTTATAGCTTTACTAAAGTTTCCATCTTTGCCTGCCCATCTTGCAGAATAAATTCCTGGCGCTCTATCCAAAAGATCTATCTCTAGTCCAGAGTCATCAGCAAGACATATTAATTTTGTTTTATTTGAAAAATATTTTGATTTAATTAACGAATTTTCTTCAAATGAAGCTCCATTTTCCTTTGGACTTTTTAAATTAAAATCTGATGTAGATAAAATTTTGATATATTTTGGTAATAATTCTCTTATTTCTCTAAATTTTCCCCTGTTATTAGTGCCGATTAAAAGATTCGTAATTTTTTTCATATACACCTAGCAATTTTTGATTTTCTTACCATATAAGCCGCTATGGACAAAGAACAAGAGCAAAAAGTTGATAGAGATCCAGAGGTTAATGAAGTTCAAAATCAAACTGATTTAAAGTCTAAAAATGAGACAAAAGAAGAAGAAAATGAAATCACAGATGAAGATAGGGTAAAAGAATTAGAGGATAAATTAGCAAGAGCTTTTGCTGAAATGGAAAACCAGAGAAGAAGATTTGGAAAAGAAAAAGACGATGCTTTTGAATATGGTGGATTTTCATTAGCGAAAGAAGCTTTAAATTTAATTGATAATCTTGAAAGATCTAAGTTAATTTTAGAGAATGATGAAATTTTAAAAGACTCTGAAGCATTAAAGAAAACTTTGGAGCATTTAGAAATAATTAACAAAGATTTGATTTCTATTTTTATAAAAAATAATATTAAACCAATTGACTGTTTAAATAAAAAACTTGATCCAAATTTTCATCAAGCGATGATAGAAATAGAAGATAATCTAAAAGAACCTGGAACAATTGTTAAAGAAATCCAAAAAGGATTTATGATGAAAGATAGATTGCTTAGACCTTCTTTAGTGGGTGTTTCAAAAAAAACTGAAAACAAAGAAATAAAAAGTGAGGAAAACAAAGAAAATTCAGACAATTTATAATATTTATCAGAACTTGAAGATTAAAAATTAACACTTATATGAAGGGTAGGATTTAAATTATGAGCAAAATTATAGGAATAGATTTAGGAACAACAAATTCTTGTGTTTCAATCATGGAGGGGAGTCAGCCCAAAGTTTTAGAAAATGTAGAAGGTGCAAGAACAACACCCTCAGTTGTAGCTTTTACTGATGATGGTGAAAAACTTGTTGGACAACCTGCAAAAAGACAAGCCGTAACAAATC
>Ga0209425_10005328_pt1 | contig 12642 bp, 12 predicted proteins | sample COG_05_FD_184749 | JGI IMG/M metagenome (GOLD analysis project Ga0209425, IMG submission 184749) | Pelagic Microbial community sample from North Sea - COGITO 998_met_05 (SPAdes) (version 2) | ecosystem: Environmental > Aquatic > Marine > Neritic zone/Coastal water | place: Helgoland, sampling... | reverse complement strand
GGAAAAGGTTTTTTGATGGTATCGGCTACACCACTTACTCGCTCCTCATATCACGCTGGTGATGACTTTAAGCAGATGCAATATAATAGGGCAAAATCAATTCAAATTGCTACGTAAATAAAGCTCAAAGGACTGAGGTAGTTGTGTTGGTATGATTAAACATTCTGAAACGCGAAGTTCAAAATACTCAAGTGATAAGATGTTTGACCTTGTTGCTGATATAGACAATTACCCAGATTTTATTCCTTGGTGTAGCAATGCACTAGTAACCTCACGACAAAAAAAAAAAGAGGATGATATTGAAGTTTTAATGGCTGATATGAGCATTTCTTTTAAAATCTTTAGAGAAACTTTCTCCTCTCGGGTCATCCTTTACCCCTTATCTAAAGAAATTACTGTGGAGTATATTGACGGGCCTTTTAAATTTTTGAGCAACCGTTGGATTTTTACGAGCTCTAATGATGGTTGCATTATAAATTTTAATGTTGAATTTGAGTTTAAATCCCGAATGATGCAGAGCCTTATTGGGTTAGTGTTTCAAGAGGCTATGCGGCGAATTGTGCGCTCATTCGAAGAAAGAGCAGACAGGCTTTACAAATAATTATCTTGATGGCTATTATTTTATTAGTCACGGAGGTTTTCTTGAAGTAATTTTAGAGCTTCATACACTGTTTTTTTTCTAATTTTATAACGAGAAATATTTCCAAAATTTATCTTTTTAACAATTAAATTATTGTATTTGTAACTTGCTAGCCATACTAAACCAACTGGTTTTTGTTCTGATTTTCCCGGTCCTGCAACTCCGGAAGTTGCAATGCTTACTTTGTACTGTAAATTAGTGTCTATTATTAATTTTGTTGCCATTTCAGTTACAACCTCACGGCTTACGGCACCAAAAGTGTCAATATTTGTTTTTGACACACCAAGAAGTTCCACCTTGCTTTCATTAGAATAAGTAATTAACCCCTTATCAAATATTTTTGAGGATCCTGGAATATCTGTAATAGCACCGCTTATGAGTCCGCCGGTACAACTTTCCATAGCTATTATGCGCAAATCTTTTTTTAAACATTGTTGGAAAATATCTTCAACCAACTTTTTTTGTAAACTCATAAACTTCCACCTGATTAAGTAATCACTATCAAGACTGAGACAGTAATAGCTGCATATATTCCAGCGAAAACATCGTCTAGCATGACCCCTAAAGAGTTATCTTTTCTATCTGCCCAGATTACTGGCCATGGTTTCCAAATATCAAATATTCTAAACAAAATTAGAGCAATAACCCAATTAAACCAATCTAAAGAAACTGTGGTCAATTGATCTTTCCAAATATAAAATGATATTGGTAGATAAGAAACCCATTGTCCAACAACTTCGTCGATTACGATCTCTTGCGGGTCATGACTAGCTTTGGTTTGTTTAATATATCGATCAGTAAAAGCCCAACCCACAAAGAAAAACACTATCACACAACTCATCAAAAGTGGAAAGCCACCAATTACTTGGATCCAATAGCCTATTAAAATGGCGACAATGCTTCCGATAGTGCCTGGTGCATATGGTGAAAATCCTACATAAAAAACGGTCACTAAAAGTCTAATCATTATTTTGTATTAATGCCGTTGCCATAGCAGCGATACCTTCTTCTCGTCCAGTGAACCCCAATCTTTCTGACGTTGTACCCTTAACGCTTACTTGCTCTACTTTAATTTCACATAACCTTGCTATATTGGTTCTCATAGCCAAAGCATGGGTAGAAATTTTTGGCCTTTCACAAATAATAGTGATATCAATGTTTTCAATCAAATAGCCATGTTCGTTCATCAAATAAATTGCTTTTGCTAAAAAAACCTCTGATTTTGTTCCAAGCCACTTTTTGTCAGTTGGTGGGAAGTGTACTCCTATATCCCCTTCTGCTAAGGCACCAAAAATTGCGTCTGTTAATGCATGCATTGCTACGTCAGCATCTGAGTGACCAACCAATTCTTTATCGTGGTGTATTTTTACGCCACATAAGGTTACCTTTTTCCCATCACGCAGTTGGTGTACGTCGAAACCGTTTCCTACTCTTATTCTCATTAAATTATTCCTTTAAATTTTTTGAGTTGTGCGGCAGACGTAATTTTATAATTTTTCTCATCACCAAGTACCGTACTGATCGGCACTCCTGCCTCATAAGCAATTGAGATATCATCTAGTGTGTTTTTGCTCGATTTTGTATAAGCTGAGCAAATTGTAGAATAGTCAAAGCCTTGGGGCGTTTGTGCTCTGTATAAATTATTTCTATTAGGTCCTGGAATAATATTTCCAGTTTTATATGTGAGTTTTTGCCTTTCCCAAATCGCATCAAAAATGGGTAGTACAGGAAGCACTGCAGCATTTTTATCTAACGATTTCAGAACCTTATTTATAGTTTTGGTAGTAATGTATGGTCTAGCTGCATCATGGATGAGAACCTTTTTTGGATTGCACTCTGTCAATGCTTTTAAGCCTAGTCGAACAGATTCCGACCGCTCATTACCCCCTAAACAATAGGGTAATAATCTTTTATCAGTTATATTTTTTATACTATTAATATATAGATCAATATCTAGAGGATTAATAACCACCACAATGGCTTGAATTTTTTTTGATTTTAGAAGTGCTGCGACAGTCAATGTTAACATGGGAGTATTTTCCACAGTCTCATATTGTTTTGGCAATTTTCCGCCAGCTCTAATACCTCTTCCAGCTGCTACTACCACACCGGCAACTTTCATCATCTCCTCCCTCGTCGAATTAGTTATATCAATAGTGTTGATTATGCCTAAAAAATAATTTATTTAAACGTAATGCACAAGGATTAATCACTATTTATTATGTCGCTCGCTAACTTAAATATACATTCCCCAGTTTTTCTTGCTCCAATGGCTGGCGTCACTGACATACCGTCTCGTGAAATAGCTCAGTTGTTTAGTCCGGGTTTAGTTGTGAGCGAGATGATTGCAAGCAGCGATAAAGATAAGTTTTATTTTGAAAAGATGGTGAAGGTGAATTTAAGTAAAGTAACCAAGAGCGAACTTAAATGTCCAACTGCAATCCAAATTGCCGGGCATGAAATAGAGTGGATGACTTACGCGGCGAAGGTAATTGAGGCTGAAGGCGGAAGTATCGTTGACCTAAATATGGGATGCCCAGCAAAAAAGATAGTGGGGAGGCTAGCTGGATCCGCACTTATGAAAGAACCAAGGCACGCGCTAAAAATTATAGAGGCTGTTGTGAATTCTACCAATTTACCTGTCACTTTAAAAATGAGGTTAGGCTGGGATGAAAAAAGTATTAACGCTGCCGAAATAGCGAAATCTGCGGAAGATATCGGTGTTCAACTGATTACTGTTCATGCAAGGACTCGAAGTCAGTTCTTTAAGGGGAACCCCGACTGGAGCCTTGTCAAACTTGTAAAAGACTCGGTTTCTATTCCTACGATTGTTAATGGTGATATAATTGACATTTCTAGTGCTAAATTAGCAGTTAAAAGATCTTTTGCTGATGGTGTAATGATTGGTCGGGGTGCAATTGGTAAGCCGTGGTTGTTGAATGACATTTCAAAGTCGTTGTATGGAAATGTATTAAATCGTAGCGTTAATACTATAATGTTAGTTGATTTGGTCTTGCTTCATTTTGATAAAATTTTGACATTTTATGGCAAAGAAGTTGGTTTAAGGATGTTTCGAAAGCATCTGGCCTCATATCTAAAAAATGCGACTGCTAGTTTGTTCAACTGTAAAGCTTTAATGACTGAAAGTTCAATTAATCGTTTAAAAAGTGGGATACACTTAGCTTTTGATAAGCAAGCACTTGAGGTTAGATGGTGACGAACATCCGTACAGAAGAATCTTATGAAGTTCTATGGGGTGCTATCCCTTACCCTGCTTTTAAAATTTCGTTTGATAACAAGATTGCTGATGCTAACGTAGCGGCCGAGACATATTGTTTGAATTCTATTAAACAGATTAAATTAAAATCAATAAATGTTTGTTTTGGTGAAAATAGTATTGTTCTAAGTATAATAAATCAAGCTAGAGAGACTTTAGTGTCCGTAAGTATTTATGATGTTGATGTTTTATGGCCAAGTAAGCTGCACTCCGCTCATGATATTGTCGCTACTCCAATTAATAATTCTAGTAATGATATTCTTTTGATGTTTCATCCACATGGGATATCAAAAAAAATCGACCAAAGCTTGTCTCATCAATCGGCAGCCAGATCAGTAACAGGTATGGCATCGATGTTAGCACATGAAATTAGGAACCCCTTGGCCGGAATCTCTGGTGCTGCGCAGCTTTTAATTACTAATATATCTGATGACGATAAGGAACTTTTAGGAATTATTCAAACAGAAGTAAGTCGGATCGGTACATTAGTTGATCGGTTTGAAGTGTTTGGCGACAAAAGCCCTCTCAATAATTGTCCAATAAATCTACATACCATATTAAATCAGGCAACTAAAATAGCCAGAGTCGGCTATGCAAAAGATATAAAGATTAAAGAGATCTACGACCCTTCCTTACCCTTTGCTAAAGGAGATCCTGATTTATTAATCCAGTTGTTTCAAAACTTACTTAAAAACGCGGCTGAGGCTGTTCCTTTATTAAATGGGCAAATAGTAATTGAAACGGCATTTAGGCAAGGAATAAAAATTAATTTAGGGAGTTATTCCAAAGAGAGTTTACCTTTACAAGTTTCGGTAATTGATAATGGTATAGGTGTTCCTGAACAAATACGGGATGATATTTATGAACCTTTCGTGACATCAAAAGCTACAGGTTCTGGATTAGGTTTATCACTTGTTTCTAAAATTATTTCAGACCACGGTGGTGTAATAGAATATTCAAGAGTTAAAAATCGGACAGTTTTTTCTGTACTCTTGCCTGTTTGGGTTTCAAACCAAAGGGAAAAAATTTAACTTATGGAAGGTACAATTATTATAGCTGATGACGATAAATCAATACGAACTGTATTAGCTCAAGCTTTAACACGGGCTGGGTGTCGAGTTAGGGTTACTGGAGCGATAAGTACTCTTTGGCGTTGGTTGGAGGAGGGAGAAGGCGACGTTCTTGTCACGGATGTAATGATGCCTGATGGAGATGCTCTTGATATTCTACCAGTTTTAAAAAGAAAACGTCCTGATTTGCCAGTTATTGTAATGTCGGCACAAAATACTGTTATGACCGCTATTAGAGCAAGTGAGACAGGAGCTTATGAGTATCTTCCGAAGCCCTTTGATTTGAAAGAAGTATTAAAAGTTGTTGGCACGGCTTTGAAGGGTAAAATTACTGTGGCTCAGAAAAAAATAAATGTGCTTACGAATGATGAGCTAAACACTAATTCTCCAGTGTTACCTTTAATTGGTAGGTCCCCTGCAATGCAAGAGGTTTATCGAATAATGGCTCGACTAATTAGAACTGAGCTCTCTGTTTTAATAAATGGTAGTTCTGGAACTGGGAAAGAGTTGGTAGCGAGAGCATTACATGATTTTGGTCAACGTAAGCACCAGCCTTTTGTTACTGTTAGAGTAACAACACTATCTACAGAGCTTATTGAAGAGGAACTATTTGGGGAAAAAAAGTTGGCTAAAACAGGCGTCCAAACGATTGGAAAATTTGAACAGGCAGAGGGTGGCACCTTGTTTTTAGATGAAATTTCAGATATCCCTTTAAATGTTCAATCAAGATTACTTGGCGTATTACAATCAGGTGAATTTACAAAAGTTGCAGGTGATAAGCCCATAAGAACAAACGTTAGAATAATAGCTTCGACAAATAAAGACCTAAGAGAACTAATTAACGAAGGAAAATTTCGTGAGGATTTATACTATAGAATAAATGTTGTCCCTATAAGCCTTCCAAATCTGAGTCAACGTATCAATGATATCGGTGAACTGTCATTTCATTTTCTCAGCTTGGCAGATAGAAACGGTTTAGGTTTTAAGACGATAACGGATGATGCAATTGAAGTATTAAAAAAACATACTTGGCTCGGCAATGTTCGTGAGCTACAAAACTTTATTAATAAAATGGTGGTGCTCAGTAGGAACCAAGTCATTTCAGCAACTGAAATAATCAATGAGCTTGCAGTAAGTTCATCTGGTGTGCAATTGAATCAAGATAAAGTTTCAGGACCGGATCGGTTTTCCTTAATAGTTGAGACACAATTAAAGCGGTATTTTGATTTACATGGAGATAGCCTCCCACCACCGGGTTTATACGATCGTGTAATTAAAGAAATTGAATTGCCACTCATTGCTTTATCCTTGGCCGCTACACGTGGCAACCAACTGAAGACATCGTATTTGTTAGGTATTAATAGAAATACTTTAAGAAAAAAAATAAAAGAACTTGATATAAATGTATCTCGAAGTAAGAAAATGATGTAAGAATGCAACATCAGTTAACACTTTTGAGGTACTGTTTCTACTTTGCAACATAACATTCTTACATTATTTTATATGGCGGTTTTGAGGCTTATAAAAAAGCGTTCAGTAAAAAACTTTGTGACGTTGGGTTTTGTTGCTGTTGGGCCTCTTTTAATGACCTTGACCTTCAATTCCATCTCTTTTATCGGCGAAGTTAGCCAACCCAAACTGTTAAATATTTTGCTTCTTGTCGACCTTGTTTATGTATTGGTAATTGCAGGCTTGGTTGCTCTCAGGATCACACGACTAATTTTAGCTAGACGGTCGAAGTCAGTTGGTTCGAGATTGCATGTGCGCCTGACAAGTGTTTTTATATTTATAGCATTAATGCCGACCGTGATTGTAGCTGTTTTTGCCACATTTTCAATTAACTATGGGTTAGAGGGGTGGTTTTCGGATAATGTACAGAGAGTGGTTAAAAACTCAATGGAATCTGCACAGGCCTATGAATTTGAGCATAGGAGAGATGTTAGAAGTGATGCAATTAAGCTGGCTTCACTTTTAAGTTTGCAAAAAAAGATGAATCCTACAATTGGCGAAGGAAATATCCGGAAGTTTCTTAGTCAAAACCAACCTGTTTCCTTATCCGAAGCGTTTATTGTTGATTATTCTGGGAATTTACGGTTGAGGGGAGAAAAAAGTTATCTTTTTGATTTTGAACCCATTAGCCAAGATGATCTTGAATTTGCTAGTGTTGGTGACGTAGTCATAATAGAAGATTGGATTAATAACGAATTTCGAGCCTTGGTAAAAATAGATGGATTTGCTAACCGTTTACTCTATGTCTCCCGAAATGTTGATGGTCACATCTTATCATTATTAGATGAGACCCAAGGTAATGTTATCCTCTATAACCAAATAGAGAGTGAAAGGGGTCAGTTGCTATTTAGTTTTGGTTTGATTTATTTGGCATTTTCGGTTGTTGTTCTATTATCTGCTGTTTGGTTTGCTCTATGGTTTGCGGAACGACTGGCTCAACCGGTAGGGGAGTTAGCAGGTGCTGCACAAAAAGTTGGGTCTGGTAATTTTGAAATTCAAGTACCTGAAGAAAGTGGAGAAGATGAAATAGCCCTTCTTGGTCGGGCATTTAATACTATGATCAAACGAGTGAAAATTCAAAGAGATACACTCTTGCAAAATAATTTTGAAATTGATGCCAGAAAACGACTTTTTGAGACAGTAATTGGAAATGTATCCGGTGGTATAATTGGTTTGAGTCCCAATGGAGTAATTGAAGTGATTAACCCTGCCGCGGAGAAAATTTTACAACTTTCTTTGGGTGTTAAATCGAAAAACTATTTATCGAATTGTGTTCCAGAATTCTTACCCCTTTTTAATAGGGCTAGGGTAATGACTGATGATCTCGTTCAAGAACAGATTAAAATAATGCGTGATAATGTAAATGAGGATATATTGTTAAAAATAACAACGAGGCGATCTTTTAATGGCTCTACTGAAGGTTTCGTGCTTACGTTTGACGATTTAACTGACTTAGTATCGGCTCAAAGGTATGCTGCTTGGGGAGATATCGCGCAACGCATAGCTCATGAAATTAAAAATCCATTGACACCAATAAAACTTTCTGCAGAGAAGTTGAAATTAAAGTTTTCTTCTTTAGTTGGTGAAGAACGACAATCGCTTGAAAAATATTCGGATATGATCATCCGTCAAACTGACGCTCTTCGAAGAATGGTTGATGATTTTTCGGAATTTGCAAGAATGCCAGAGCCTGATAAGGTGAAAACTAATATTATTCAAATTATCGATGAAGTAATATTGCTTCAATCGAGTGCAAATTCTGATATCAGCATTTTCAAGGAGTACTCTGCCCCCTCTTTTGTTTGTTTTATAGATCCTGCCTTAATCAATCAAGTGCTCAACAACCTTCTAAAAAATGCAATAGAAGCAATAGAAGCTGCTATATATAAGAACATAATTAGCTCGAAGAAAGGTGGAATTGTAATTGTAGAAGTTAAACAAAAAGAAAAAGATATAGTAATAAAGATAAAAGATAATGGAATTGGGCTACCAAAGAAAAAGAATCATCTTTTTGAACCCTATGTTACATCAAGAGAAAACGGCATTGGATTAGGGCTTGCGATAGTTAAAAAAATTATTGAAGAACATGATGGAGATTTAAAATTGCTCGATGCAGAATGTTTTACTAATTTTGATCATACAGGTGCCGTTGCTCAAGTTAGATTGCCAATCTTAAATGAGAGAGATGATCAAATACAACTATTATAAATTTGAAGGTTTATTAAAGTGAGTAAATTAGGAAATGAAAAATGAGTTATATTTTAGTCGTTGATGATGAAAAGGATATTCGAGATTTAGTGGGTGAAATTCTTGTTGATGAGGGACATGAAGTACGCTTGGCAGAGAACTCTGAGCAAACTATGAATTTTATAAATGAAACCCCACCACAGTTATTAATCTTAGATATCTGGCTTAAGGATAGTAAGATGGACGGAATTGAAATTCTTAAAACCATTAAACAAAATAATCCAACAATTCCGGTAGTTATTATATCTGGTCATGGCAATATCAAAATTGCAGTTGCTGCAGTAAAACAGGGAGCTTATGATTTTATTGAAAAACCCTTTAATATCGATCAACTGCTTCTAATTAAGAATCGTGCCTTAGAGGCGTATAAACTGCGGAACGAACTTGTTCTTCTAAGAAAGAAAGAGCTCGTTGGAACAAATATGGTTGGAACATCCTCTTCATTTAAAATGTTAATTTCAAATTTGGAAAAAGTTACTCGCTCTAATGGAAGGGTGATGCTCCGTGGACCTGCGGGGTCTGGAAAAGAGATCGCAGCCAGATATATATACTTAAACTCAAATAGAGTAGGGGGCCCATTTATATCGATAGCTTGTGCATCTATAGAGCCTGACCGAATGGAGGAAGTGCTGTTTGGATTAGAAAAAAATGGTGAAATCAAGCCAGGTTTGTTGGAACAGGCAAATAATGGTGTTTTATTTTTTGATGAAGTAGCAGATATGCCTAGAGGCACACAATCTAAGATTTTACGTGTCTTGATTGAACAAGTTTTTGTTCGCGTAGGTGGTGATCAGAAGGTTAGAGTTGATTTGCGTGTAGTGTCGTCAACGACGAAAGATTTATCTGATGAAATCGCAAAAGGTAACTTCCGAGAAGAGCTCTACCACCGATTAAATGTAGTTCCTATTTCTATACCATCTTTAGAGGACCGTTTAGAAGACATAGAAGTTCTTACAGAAAGTTTTGTTAAGACGTTTAATAAAGCTGAAGGTTTACCCTCGAGAATGCTATCCAAGGAAGCAGTTGCTAAGTTACAGACGCTCTCATGGCCAGGCAATGTAAGGCAATTAAAAAATATAATTGAGAGAGCCCTGATTCTTGGGCCTGATGTTGGTGACATAGAACCAGATGAAATTCTTCACTCTTCAGGTTCATCTGGTAATGATAAGCAGTCAGCTGAAGGTATCAAATTAGATTTTGTTCATCTACCTCTTAGAGAAGCTAGAGAAATTTTTGAACGGGATTATCTAATTGCTCAAATTAGGCGCTTTAGTGGCAATATTTCTCGTACAGCTCAGTTTGTAGGAATGGAACGATCTGCTTTACATAGAAAAATAAAAACACTTGATATTAGCTCCTATAGTCGAGAATAAGGTTTAACCATTCTACTTAAATATAATTTAATCGAACTTAGGGTATGTGATGAAACTAATTATATGTGGTGCGGGACAGGTCGGTTGGCAGATAGCCAAACATCTTGCATCTGAAAATAATGATATAACCGTTATTGACAAGGACTTTGAACTCGTCCGTAGGCTCACAAACTCCTTGGACGTTGCTGGAGTTACAGGGCTTGCATCGCATCCACATATTTTGGAAAGAGCGGGAGCTAAAGACGCTGATATGATAATAGCTGTTACTTTATCGGATGAGGTGAATATGGTAGTCTGTCAAGTGGCTCACTCAGTTTTTTCAATCCCAAGAAAAATAGCTCGCGTTAGAGAGCAATCTTACCTTGCTGTGGATTATTCAGATTTATATCGGGCCGAGCACATGCCCGTAGATTTTATAATCTCACCAGAAAAAGAGGTTGCTAATGCGGCAATTAAAAGACTTCAATCGCCGGCCGCTTTTGAAACAGAGAGTTTTTTGGATGGTTCAGCACAATTAATAGGGTTAAAATTGGCGTCAGACTGCGCAGTGCTCGAAACTCCCTTACGTCAGCTCTCTGAGCTATTTTCCACTTTAGAAGCTATTGTCGTCGGTATAAGAAGAAATCGAACACTTTTTATCCCCTCGCCTGAAGATCAGTTATTTGCTGGTGATGAGGCTTATATTTTTTGTGCTCAAGATGATGTGAAGCGAATATTCGAAATATTTGGAAAGGTAGAGGAGAGTAGTGAAAGAATTATAATTATTGGTGGTGGAAATGTAGGATTAGAAGTTGCCCTTCAACTAGAAAGTAATTTTTCACAATACCATGTAAAAATAATTGAGAAAAATCGAAAACGAGCAGAAAAAATTGCTGATAAATTAGAGAAAACCATCGTGTTAAATGGCGACGGTCTTGATATTGACTTATTAGAGGAGGCAAATATTGACAAGGTTGATGCTGTTTTGGCTATAACAGACGATGATAAAACTAATATGTTATCCTGTACTAGAGCGAAAGCGTCTGGGTGCTCAACAACAATTGCTCTTGTGAATGAGCCGTCGTTAACTTCATTGCTTTCGCCTATGGGTGTAGATGGCTTTATTAGCCCCAAAACAACCACTGTTTCTTCGATACTTCAGCATATAAGGCAGGGTCTTGTTAAGGCGGTTTATTCGATTGGAGACGCAGAAGCGGAAGTAATAGAAGCTCAAGTATTGGGTACTTCATCATTAGCTGGGCAAGCTGTCAGAGATATCAAATGGCCAAAAGGTTCCATTCTAGGAGTTATAAAAATCAATGGCGAAACTTTGATACCAAAAGGTGATACAAAAATTCAGGAGGGAGCTTTAATAACTATTTTCGCTCTTTCAAAAGATATTCCTGATATTGAGGCCATGCTGCAAGTTGGAGTGGACTTTTTTTAAATTGAACAAGAGATAGATGTTTGGTAGGTAAAGTCTCTTAACCCTTGATACTAAACTTGATAAAGCGTTAATATAATTTATAAGAGGATATACGGATCGTTAACAATAATAATATAAAGGTCTAATAATGGCGGCTGAAAAACACAACTTACAAGATACTTTTCTCAATAATGTGAGAAAAGATAAAAACCCAGTAACTGTATTCTTGGTCAACGGAGTAAAGCTTCAGGGCGTAATTACTTGGTTTGATAATTTCTGTGTCCTTCTTAGGAGAGATGGAGCCGCTCAATTGGTTTATAAGCATGCGATATCTACTATTATGCCTACCCAACCACTCAATATGTATGATGGCGAGTCAAATAGTTAGCGATCGCAAATGTTGTCGTTAATTATATGTCCGATAGTAGCAGGTAAACCAAAAAAAAATGAAAGAACCGCCGAAAGTAAGGTGGAAGAATTTGTTGAACTGGCCAGAGCTATAAATATAATTGTCGTCAAGTCAGTTTTTAGTTTGAAAGTAAATAAAATTCAAGCTGGAACCTATTTTGGTAGTGGGAAAATTTCTGAATTTAAGAGTTACGTTGATGAGAACGACATCAAATTAATATTGATTGACTCAAAACTGTCGCCAATGCAGCAAAGAAACCTTGAAAAATTTTTACAGACCAAGGTTCTAGATCGAACCGGACTTATTTTGGAAATTTTTGGTGATAGAGCGCAAACTAAGGAAGGGGTTTTACAAGTCGATCTTGCACATTTAGAATATCAGAAAACACGTTTGGTAAGAAGTTGGACGCATCTTGAGCGGCAAAGGGGTGGAATTGGTTTTATGGGTGGTCCCGGTGAAACACAGATTGAGTCCGACCGTCGAGCTATCAACGAGCAAATATTCAGGCTCAAAATTTCATTAAATAAAGTAATAAGAACAAGACGCTTACAGAGAGCAAATAGAAAGAAAAACAATGTACCAATTGTCGCTCTAGTTGGTTATACAAATGCGGGAAAATCGTCTATTTTTAATTATTTAACAAACTCAACTGTTCTACAAAAAGATATGCTTTTTGCTACTCTCGATCCAAAAATGAGCATTTTCGAATTAC
>Ga0209425_10005325_pt1 | contig 12652 bp, 15 predicted proteins | sample COG_05_FD_184749 | JGI IMG/M metagenome (GOLD analysis project Ga0209425, IMG submission 184749) | Pelagic Microbial community sample from North Sea - COGITO 998_met_05 (SPAdes) (version 2) | ecosystem: Environmental > Aquatic > Marine > Neritic zone/Coastal water | place: Helgoland, sampling... | reverse complement strand
TTCGGGTCGTGGACGCACCGCGATGAGGATGGAGCCGGTGTAGGTGTAGATCTCGTCGAGTCCGTAGCGCGACTGCAGGTTGTTCAGCACGCCCGGCTCGTGGAGGTAGTTGAGCTTCACCATGTCCTCCTGGGTGGCCTTCTCGCAGAGGCTGCAGTCGGCAGCGGGGACCACCTTGTCCCCGGCTCCCGGAATCTGCACCGTGACCTTATCGCCCTCGATGGAGGTGACCTCGCCGGAGATGTAGGCCTCTTCACCACCATCGGGAAGCCATACCTTGACTCCCACGGCGATGGCGTTCACCTCGGCAACCGCGTCGGTCGCGCCCATGGTTGACTCAAGCTGCTGACACAGAGCCGTTGGCTAGTGGGCAAGATTTATTAGGAGACCGCGATGGGCGCGCGTGGTCCCCGGACTCTTGACCCTCTGAGCTTGGGATCCCAGCCGAGCGGTGTCACACGCGTCACTCGATTGGTCACGCGATGTGTCGCACCCGCTTGGGATGTCGCCCGGTGCTTCTGGCACGCAAGCCAGATCTTCAGGGGTCCTTTCGGTTTTTCGTCAGTCCGGTCGAGTCTTTTTTTGTTGCCTCGGTTTTTAATCGAGCGCCTCAGTCGGCGGGGCGCTAAGGCGGCTCAGGAGCGCAGGCCGCTCGAGACGCCAGGCAGAGGTGATCCCGACGGCGATCAGGTCAGCACGAACGCGTGCAAAACCGCGGGGGCGAGTCAGCGACGGGACGGTTCCCGCGCGTGCGGTGCTCTCATCAGCACGGGGGGAACACTGAGGGGCGGAGAGGAAGAGGATGACAACATCCACGTCCGGCGCGCAACTCGGGGCGTATCGGAACCTGACTGACAAGTTCATCAGGTTCCGCGACCAGGCGCGAGGTAACTTCGGCTTCGCGACGTCCCAACGCCAGAGCGAAGCGGCGTCCACCAGGCTGCTCGAGGCTGCGCTCGGCAGCAGCAGCAGCATGGGCCTCGGACACGGAGAAGAGGGCTCGGGGCTGGAGGGCCTGTCCGCCACCCTGCCCCCCGCGTGGGTGGACTTCAGCGAGGAGGTCAGCGCGGACATCAACAGGATCAAAAACAAGCTCAAGGAGCTGGCGGCCGCGCACCACAAGGCGTTGCTGCCCAACTTCGACGACATGGGCAACGACAAGGACGACCACGTTGTGGAGATTGTCACCCAGGACATCACCAGGCTGTTCAAGCGGTGCGAGGCTCGGCTGCGGGCGCTCAACGACGCGAGGGGTGCGCAGCAGGAGACGGTTATCATCAAGAACGTCCAGCGTAAGCTCGCGACGGAGCTGCAGAAGCTGTCCCAGGAGTTTCGCAAGATGCAGAAGGACTACCTCCAGCGGCTCAAGCAGCAGGAGGGGCGGGGGCCCGGCGCGAGCGGCGTGGACGACATCTTCGGGTGGGACGCGGCCACCGGCGGCGGCGGCGGGCAAGGGCTGGCGGATCCGGGATTCAGCCAGAATCAGATGCAGCGACTGGATCGGGCGGAGGCGGTGAATATCGAGCGAGACCAGGAGGTGACGAAGATTCTGCAGTCCGTCAACGATCTGGCGGGGGTGATGAAGGATCTGAGCGTTTTGGTGATTGACCAGGGGACGATCTTGGACCGCATCGACTACAACTGCGAGCAAGTGGAAATCACGGTGGACGAGGGGAGGAAGCAGCTGGTTAAGGCGGAGACGCACCAGAAGAGCACGAGGATGATCACTTGCATTTACTTCCTCATGGTCATGATCGGCCTGATGACCATGGTGGTGATCTTCCAGAAAATGTGAAAGCACGACTCGAGGGGTCGAGGATTGAAGGGGATAGCTCGTCAAATATAACAAAAGTCTTACTTTCGAATGTTAAAGTCCGGTGCGAAATAATATGGCACCGACGTCGTATTATGGTCGGTATATTAAGGATGAATCGGGTCCCTCTGAGGCCGGTCATCAGAAGCAAAAAGTCAGCCTTCCCTTTGGGCGTCGCCGAAAGGGTCCAGGACACTCCCAGCGGAATGCTGCTCCGACTTCATCGCGGCACTCGATCCCTGGCTGCCTTCAGTGCCACCGTTGGACTCCGGTATGGTGATAGCTACGTCTTTATCCGACCGATCGTGTTGATAGTGGACATTGTCCCAGTATCCATATCCCGGCGCGGATTGTTGGCCGCGGTTGCGTCCGCTGGGGCTCTGGTCCCGACTGCTGCCGCCGCTGCCACCCGGGCTCGGGGACGCGCTACCCGTCCTATTTCCCTCCTCGACATCCTTGAAGGCGTACGCCATGGATTTATCCGCCCTCGATGATGAGCGATTCTGCAAGGCTATCCCGGCGGAGTCGCTGCTGTTGTGCGTGGAACCCTCCATCACCTCGCTCAGCGCCATCGCAAACTTGGCGGCGTCACCGGCACGAACCCTCATCTCCATGGAGTGCTGCGCGCCGTCCCTCGTCTTGAACGTGAACACGGTGGTCTGGAACTCCGTATACGACCTACCGCCGTGTTGCGACGCGTCGATGCCCTTCATCTCGTCGTTAAGGTTCACCCTCAGCGTGTGCATCGACCACTGGACAGCGTAAATTGTCAGCGAGCAAATGACGGTGACCCACAGCACGAGCGCGAGCAGCATGAGCAGGTTGGCGCCCAGCAAGCTCCCGGAGTTCTCGCAGCCCATGAACAGCCCGCACGGAGCCTTGTACTCTTTGCCTTCGTACATCTCGTCCCTCGGGAAGTTCGGGTACTTGAGCAGGTATGACTTCTTGGTCATGAAAAACGCCGGCGCGATTGTGCCCCAGATGCCTCCAAAGAGGTGAATGGGGACGGCGTCCACCACGTCGTCCACCCTGAAGATGATGAGCATCTTGGAGGACGCGACGTACACAATTCCGGCGATGAAACCGATGACGATACTGAACCAGACGTCGATCATGCCCGCACAGCCGGATATGGACACGAGGCCGCACAGCACGCCGTTGTTCATCCTTCGCGGTTCCATCTTTTGATTCGGGATGAGGTGGTCCAGGAGCATGACCGTCGCCCCACCCATCGCGGCGCTCAAGGTGGTCGTCACGACACTCTTCGCGGCGAGAATGCTGGCTCCACCCTGAAGCGTCATCGTCGCCACGCTGTTAAATCCGTACCAGCTGAACCACATGAAGAGGGTTCCAATCGTCTGGAACACGGGCGACTGCATCGGCATCTCCATCACGATGTTGCGGTTGTACCTGCCCACCCTCGGGCCGACCGCCACGCAGGCGATGAGAGCCGCGAGCCCTCCGGTCACGTGCACCACGCCCGAGCCCGCGTAGTCCACGGCTCCCACGCCCAGGAGAAGCTCGTTCGGTCGCGTCAGGGGCGACGCCCAGCCCTTCTCGGACCAGCACCAGTGCGCCACCACCGGGTACACCAGCGCGGTGATGACCATGGAATACACGGCGTACGCTTTGAACTTGAAGCGCTCCGCGACCGCGCCGGAGACGATGGTGGTGCTCGTGGCCGCGAAGGCGAAGCTGTAGAACCACTTGGAGTACTCGTACGCCTGCATGTTGAGCACGTCCTCGTCGTCGAGGTCCACCATCTTTGTGAAGGTCTCCGTACCGAGCGCGAAATCGGTCGTGCCGATGAACTCGCCCTCCCTGCTGTGCAGGAACGCAAAGCCGAATAAATAGAACGCGATTGCGCTGCAGCACACGTCGAGAAGGTTCTTGAAGAGGGTGTTTTTGGTGTTGCGGATCGAGACTGCGCGCGTGAAGGGGGAGGACGGACGGTGAGGGGGAGGTTGCGGAGGTGAAAAAAAAAGCACGTCCGTGCATGTTTTGTCGGTCGGGCGGTGTAGAACAGGCGGCTCGGCGCGGGGAGGGGACTCACCTGAGCCGACTTCAAGCAGGGCGAACCCGCTCTGCATGAAGAAGACCATGGTCGCGCCGTAGATCAGGAAGAACACGTCACTCGGCATCTGCACGTCGGAGAGAGGGAACGAGGTGAGCGAAAGGCGTGTAGGTTTGTTTTGCGGCGCACTGCCCACACTGAACGAACATTCTCTGTTCGTCGGGCCGGGGGCGGCGGTGGAACGGGCGCGGTGAGCACTTACGGATCCCTCATGCTGTGACATGGTGTCGTCGAGGTATGTCAACGACCTTCTCAAGACGATGGAACGCGAACGTTCGTGTGGCGCGTCGTGTAATACCGACGCGACGGCGGCCGCCAAGAGTTCGTTATTATTACGTATATTTCGCAAAAAGTGACAACGTTTTTCACGTGGTTGGAACTCGAGGACGGCCAGGCAGAATACGCGGTGGACCCTGGGAGATATAAACAGCGTCGTATGAGTTTTCCCGGCATAATTTCCCAACAGTTCTCCCGATTCGTGCTTCAAGCCACAGGGCGGCGGTGGCAGAACTTTCTGCTGGAATAAAAATATCCATTTCTGGATCTGTCACCCAAAAGGTGAACGCCGGGCAGTATTATGCAGATTATTCAGACTGGAACGCGTCATCCGCGTATTGGCTGAACGCCTCACGCAGCGCCTCTTCCTGCTCGCCGACTTTCTTGTCCTTCTTCTGAAAAGCCTTTTTGAAACGCTCCGCGGCGTCGTCCCTCGGTTTGCCCTGGAGCGACGACGGAAACGTGTACTCGGCAGTCACGGTGCCCGCGTAGTCCACGCCCTCCGTCACCTGGACCTCGTCGCCCGACCCGTTCGGATTGGTGTCGGGATCGATTGAATCGTCAATCGAGTCGTCGGAGGAATCGGACACGGGACTCGTTTCGGATGCCGTGTCGAGATCGGCCCGCTCCGCCTCGTCGAACGATCCGCTCTCCGCAAACTCATTCCGCGTCTCCCTCGATATCGACAGTGTCTCCTCAACCGCCGTGTCTTCCGCGGCGGACTGCGCCGCCGCCTCATCGACAGCCTCCTCCTCCGCGAGAGCCTCAGCCTCCTCCGCCAACGCCTCCTCCGTGGATTGAGCCTTGGGATCTCGCTGCGAGGGCGGGACGTTGGCCTCCGCCGCGGCCATCACCTTGGACCGCCTGTCGAGTACCTCTTCCACGGGCGGGTCGGTGACCACCTGGTCGTCATCCTCGTCGGCGTCATCGGCGTCGTCATCGTCGTCGTCGTCGGCGGCGGCGGCCTTGATGACGAGCGGGATGGGGTCCACGGCTGCGTCTGTTGTGTCGCTTTCGTCATCCCTTCCCGCCTTCTCCTCGCCCGCGTCGTCGGAGGCGCCGCCGTCGGTGTCCGCGTCGTTCGCCTCGGCTACGTCGTCGGAGGTGGTCTCGGACGAACTGGAAGCGCCGCCGTCCTCCGCGTCGGCGTCGTCGCCCGCGTCCTCGCTCGACGGGGGCAGGCATCTGAGCCTGACCGAGCGCGCGCGCGCTCGGTCTGGGGACGGCGAGCGACGCGCGGCGACGAGCCTCGCGCCGCCGCTCGCGCGTCGAGAGACGCGCGGGAGCCTCGCGATGGATCCGGTTCGGTCGCCGCGTGCCTCGTCGCGACGCGGGGGGTCTTCCTCCGACGGTCGTCCTTCGCCGACCGGGGCGGAGCGCACGACGCTGAAGCCGCCCAAATCGCCAGGCCTCACGCGGTTGGGGGAGATGGGCCGACGCGCGTACCGGGGCAGCGGCTGACGCAGCGCGACGTGCGGCCGGCCCCCGATGCCACCGGACGTCCCCGGCGACGGCATTCCATCGCGCCTGGGCGCGAGGGCCGCACACGGCGCCATCGCCGCGGTGCCACCCATCGCGCCTCACGCGTTTTTCCCAAAGGTTCTCTTCAGAAGACGCTCGCTCCAATTGATGAACACCGGTGGTGGTTCAAACGCCAGGGCGTGGGCTGCCGCCTGCCCTGACGCGCTCCGGGGTGGGAACTGACGCGCCCGTGTGAGCGACGGGCGTGCCTGCGCCGCGATGGACGGTCGTCGGCGCGTGCGCTTCACCCGCGCGACCTCTCGTTTGGGCGCCCCTCGGGGAAACGGGAGGGCAACCTCGTACGGTTCGCGCCAGTCCACGTTGGACGATGGTGCCCAGCTGAGTTATTTTCCTGCCGAGTGTGCGATGGTGCGTGAGCTACTGCTATTTTACGTCTAATGGTGCTATGAACGTCGCGTCCAGCGGCACGAGCGGCGGCGGTCGGGTATCGGAAGGCGGGGACGCGCCGATACACGGCGCGTTTCTCCCTCGCCGTCGTCACGTGGGACCGCGCCGTCGAGCTGTCGAGTCGCATCTAAATCATCTAAATCTTCCGTCGCTTCGGCTCCGGCGCCCGCTCCTCCGCCTTCACGTCGTGCACAGTTGTGTCGGCACCCTCGGCACCCTTGGCGTCGCGTTCCCAGCTCTCCATGCACTCGTGCATCACGGTAAGGTTTCTCCAGTCCTTGCCGTTCTTCGCCAACCTGAGACGAATCGGGCCTTTGAATCCATCGATGGAGTCTACTTGTTCGCCCTTTTGTTCGATCGTTAGGATGCCCATCTTCGCCGCGCGCCTCGCGACCTCCCGCGTGGCTTCCATGTATGCCCTCCACGGACGGAGTGGATGTCCGCTCATGAGTGTCTCGAACTCTTTGTCTCGAGGCGCCTCCGAGGGTCACATGGTCTTGCCACAGCCGCGCTTCGAGAGCACGGTGAAGACGGTGGTGAACAGCGACTGTATTGGAGGAGACGAAAGGACGGGACGCGGGCGGGTCAGAGGCGGTGGTGTCGACGCGTGGCAGGGTTTGAAGACGCACGTAGAATGTGTGCACATCGAGCGGCTGCTGCGCCTCCGCGGGCGGCTTCGATGACTTCGTCATCGAGAACTCACGCGCGGCGAAGTGTCGACCTGAGACCGAGGCGGGCGAGAATCGACTTCGCAACCGAACCTTTTTTTTCTAGGACTGCGTGAACTGAGGCGCTTACGTGTGCATTAAGTGCTATATCCACTACGCCTCCACGTTTTGAAACTCACTCACAGGTCATCCGCGTACCTCTCGCAGATGCTCATGAAGTCCTGCACCACCATGTTTGGCATCAGGTCGTACAGCATCACAGTCTGCTTACCGCCGCCGATCTTCACCGGGCAGTTTTTTAAGATGTTCTCGATGGATGTCTCCTCGAACCTGTTGCCGTCGGCGGCGATGGTGTTCTGGACGATGCGAGCCAGCGGGCCGGCGTACTTGGCATCACGCAGGAACAGGTGCCTGCGAATCGGTTATTTGGTTATTTGGTTATTTGGTTATTTGGTTATTCGGGACGAGAGACGCGACGGTCGCGACGGTGAAATCCAAAAGATATGGGTGATGACAGGGACGCGTGTGGACAAAGGGACACGCACCAGCCGTTGATGTCCATGTAGACGTCCTTGCCCAGTTTCTCGGCGAGCTCGCTCACGCCGAGGTCCTTCCCGCCGCCGCTGACGGTGTCGGTGAGGTCCAGCCAGCCGTCCACGAACGGGTTGCCGGTATCCATGCCCATCTTCGCCACGTGCGACGATCGAGTAGGGCGCCCCTTACTTGCAAAGGACTTGGAAGGCGCGACGTGGGCGACGCGGGTCGGGGCGCCGCGAGGGGAGGACGTGGACGCGGATGGGACCGCGTGTGTGCGGGCGTGAACCGCGGATGCGGTCAGCGTGAACATGTTCGTCGAGGCAGCACGCGACGAGGAGTGAGAGATCGATACCCTCCTCTCGGAGTAACAACCGGATAACGATGAGGGTGGGTAGCACAGCGTTCACTGTCATTTGGCTCTGAGTTTGTTGAATTAGGGTAATTCTAATTCATCGTGTGACTGCCCGCCTGTGATTCTTGGTTAACGCTAAATTCTGAAGATTTTTCAACGTTCACAACGAACACGACGGTTCCCTCGAGTGGGATCGGCCCGCGCCGTCGACCGTCAGAGGCAACGGCGCGCTGGGCGAGGCGCACACGTCGGTCGATCGAGGGCACGGGACGGTCGTCGAGGTCCCCGACCCACTCCAACTGAGCGCGCGGGGTGGTGCGGACGCCGCGCGGGAAGGTTGAAAATTGGATCCCTGTCAGAGGTTTGTCAGAGCGGAGGATTCTGTGACGAAGGGGCGGTGAACTTTGAGCGGGAGAGGGGCGCGAGATGGAGACCCTGCGAAAAGCTGCGGGCGTCCCGATGGACGTCCACATCTTCCTCGCCAGCGGTAACCGCGTGAAGCGGGTGAAATGGCACAAAGGCGGCACGTTCGCGGACCTGCTCGCCGCGCACAAGAAGGGTGCGTCTCCGGAATTTCCCAAGATTTGATTTGGTCGTTCCCTCCGAACCTCCGCGCCCCGCCCGTCCCCGCCGTGCCACGCGCCCCTTACGACTCAACGCTGACTTTGAAATTACCCATCTTACGTTCATCCTCCGCAGCGTTCTACGCGGACGAAGGGCGGGATTTCCCCGAGACGGTCAAGCTGGACGAGCGCTCGTTCATGCTGCGCGACAAGGAGTACGGAGTCGCGTACGAGGGTTTCGGAATTGGAGAATTGGACCAAGGGCGCGTCGTGGAGGTTCGAGACCCGGTGATGGAGGCGGAGGCGGAGGTGGCCGCGATGGACGCGCGCGCGGTGCAGGCGGACCTACAGCTCGGCCCCGAGGACTACTTCACCGTCACCCCAATCTCCGCGAGAGCCGCGAAGTTCACCGACGACGAAGTCGAAGACGACGGATCGGGCGGCGCCGACGCGGACTCCGGCGAGCCCGCCGTGGACGAGAAGCTCCAGAAGGAGTCCATCGAGTGGGCGAAGAAGATGCTCGGGCTCGGCGACTACGTGAAGCTCAACTTTCGGGAGAAGACCTGGAAGTTTCTGGACGATCCGGGGTCGTCTCCGTGGGCGATGCGGTTCACGATGTTCATGCTCGCGCTCATCGTCTTCTCCACCATGACGTTCTGCATGGAGACGTTGCCGCAGTACTACGAGCACGAGATGGCGTTCACGTCCAAGTGGTTCATCATGGAAGCGTCTTGCATCGCGTGCTTTACACTGGAGTTTATCCTGCGCGTGTGGTCCACGCCCAATCGAAACGAGTACTTCAACGACACGATGAACTGCGTCGATCTCGTGGCCATCTTACCGTTTTGGCTGGAGCTCGTCTTGGCGGGAGTCGCCATTCCGGGCCTGTCGGTGTTCCGCGTGGTACGGCTGGTGCGCGTGTTCAGGCTGTTCAAGGTATCGCGCGGGTCCCTCACGGTGTTCGCGACGACCATGAGCCGATCCTCGCGGCCTTTGTACATGCTCGTATTTTTCACGTCCATCGCCACGATCATCTTCAGCTCGCTGATTTACTACGTGGAGCGAGGCCGGTGGAACGCGGACCTCAAGATGTGGATGCGGGAGTACTACTACTACTGCCCGGTGAAGGCGGGCGCGACGGACGGCCCGAGCGTCAAAGGACCGAGCCCGTGGACGCTGGTAACGTCCAATTGGACTTTGGACTCCGGATTAAACGAGCCGTGCAAGTGGATCGACCCCGCGACCTACGGATCTGACACGAGCTACCCGTCCGAGGCGTGGTTCTCGTGCCCGTACTCGTACAAGAAGAGCAGCGCGTGCGAAACGGTGTACGAGCAATCGCCGTACGATTCGATACCCACGAGCTTTTGGTGGTGCCTCGTGACGATGACCACGGTTGGCTACGGCGACGTGGTGCCCACGCAGCCGCTCGGTAAGATTCTCGCGGCGATTGTCATGATCTTCGGCATCGTCGTCATCGCGCTTCCGATCACCGTCATCGGCAGTAACTTCAGCTCCATCTACGCCAAGTTCACGGAAGAGGCTGGGATGAACGCGGAGGATTTGGAGGCTGAGAAGTTGGAAGACATCTTGGAAGGCGACGACGGGGACGAGGACGAGGACGAGCCGAGTACGCCGTGAGAGAGACCCGTCCACTAGCGCGTGTTATCGTATCATGACAAACTACACGAGTCGCGTTGTTACATCATCGTCTATCCGTCGCTATCGCCTAATGATCAGTCTAGCTAGCCAGCCAGTCGCCCGAGCTAGCTAGCTAGCCGAAGAGGGACCAGTCGTCGATGGAGAACGTCTCCAAGATCTTTAGCAAGATGCTCACTCCCGCGCCGCCAAAGCCGATGGCCCCATCGCCCTTGGGTCGGTTGAGCGTCACTAACACGTCGGTGCCGACCTGGGGGAGCCTGACGTTCGCCATGGCCACCTCCACCTCCTTTTTCTGATCGTCCCCGCACCCCCTGCCCTTGGCCATCTTCATAGTGCCCACCGCGATGGATGCTTTCGCGAACTGTTCGTTCATCGCGGGCAGCTGCTCGTTGTCGAGCCTACGCACGTCCGACAGATTCACATCGCCCGCGTCGCAGCCGTTAACCTCCGCGAGGTCCTTCCAGAACCATCCAGCGCCCTGGTTGAAGCATTCGCCGCCCACGTCGTCGCTCGGTCCGTCGTTCCACTCTACGATCTCCACGATGACGCTCTCGTCTTTGTCCGCGTCCGTCCACACCTCCTGGTTGTCGGGCACCGGACGAAAGTCGCTGACGTCGACGTAGCGGGCTGGGAGCTGCGCGCTGATGGCGCCGCCGAACAGCGGCACTTTTTTCGATGGATCATCCGCCGTCATCGAACGAACGACCAGGACGTGTGTGAGAAGATGATGTGGGGAATTTGGCTTTTGCTGGTTTTGTCCGGCCGTTAATAGGTCGGTTGCATATTTCAGGGGGAAATCTTGAACGTAATAAGCCTCGACGCGCGGGCGCACTCTCCCTCTTAAGCCTCGCGCCACCGGCCGCAGGACAACAGTAGGAACAACATGCCCAAGAAGCGACGCGCCAACGGCCGCAACAAGCCCGCGGGTGCCCGTGGCCACGTGAGTACACCGCCCACACGCGCCCTTTTCCGGCGAGCAGCCTCCGCTCGCGATTTCTAGGGTCTGGGAATAAAACCGATCGATGCGCGTCCGCGAACGACGCTGACCTCCATCCCCCATTCGTTCCAACAGGTCAAGCGCGTGTTCTGCGAGTCCTCCGGCTCCATGGTGCCCAAGGACAAGGCGGTGAAGCGCTTCCTCGTTCGCAACATCGTCGAGTCCGCGGCCATCCGCGATCTCCAGGAGTCCTGCGTCTTCGACTGTGAGTTTGCAACCCTAGAAAAAATACCCCCCCGACGCGCGGCGCCCCGGACGACGCGCGAGCACTGACGCCTCGGCGGATCGTTCGATCACTCGCGAAACCGTCCAGTGTCCGCGTCGCGATCGAACGCGCGTCGTTTTACCCCATCGCGGATCCCACCACGCCCGTCCAGAACCGAGGCACTGACCCACCACATCCCCCATTTCTTTTTCCCAACAGCCTACGTGCTCCCCAAGCTCTACCGCAAGGTGTACTACTGCATCTCCGCGGCCATCCACTCCAAGGTTGTCCGCGTGCGTTCCGTGCAGGCCCGCCGTATCCGCGAGCCCCCTAAGCGCATGCGTCCCGCGAGGAAGGAGGACAAGAAGTAAAGCGGCGGCGGTTGAACCGACAGCGCATTGCTTCATGTTATCAAAGTGGGTGTGCGACCTGCGAGGGCGTACGATGCTCGAGAGAGAGGTGCCTAGACTTGTGCTGCTTAGACATTTAGGACGCCCGAGCCGGTCGCAATTGGTGACTCCGGCGTTGTTTGTTATGATGAACACGACGGGGTTGAATTAGTACCGTTCCGTTCGCGACCCCGGGCCACGTAGCCTCAGCCGCTGGGCTGTCCGCGACTGCCGAGGTTTTCCCCGTCTCGCTGTCTGTTTGCCCACCCGCGACCGTTTTCCAAATGGATCTTGTCTTCATTCTTTGCGCCGCGGTGACGGGACTTCGGGGCGCGATGTCGTCGTCCGGCGGCGCCTTCCGAGCGGCGGAGGCCTTCGTGAAGTCGTTCGTCATCGACGGCGATTCCGTCACGTTCGACAGGACCGCGCTCGAGGGTCTGCGAGTGCGTTCCTCTTAAGTGCCATCCCCGCCCGTGTCGCGTGCATGCCTCCCCCAACGCTCACATCTCTCGTCCCACTCGTCCCCCGCGCAGGACTTCGAGTTGTCACCCGGGCGGTGCGTGTGCGTATTTCCGGTACGGCCGCGGGTGCAGAACCGTTACGGAACCCTCCACGGCGGTTGCGTCGCCACCCTCGTGGACGTCGTCTCCACCGTGGCGCTGCTCACCGTCTCCAAAGATCCGGGCGTCAGGTACGTTTATTTCTTTTAATTTCCGTATGGGCAAATAGAATGACGCCGTGTTTTGTTGTTCACAGCGTCAACATATCTACAAACTACGTGTCGCCAGGGCCGGGCGGGACGGACGTCGAGGTGGACGCCCGGGTGACCAAGGTGGGACGGACGCTCGCGTTCATGGACGTGACGTTGCGCACGAAGGGCGGAGGCAAGGTGGTGGCCACCGGGACGCACTGCAAGTTTCTGCCAAACTCGCAGACGAGCTCGAAACTCTGAGCGATCGATCGATCAACTAGGATCGACGTTGTGACTCTTACCTTCGTACTTTGTATGAGCTCACATTGATAGAACGCTTCGTCAGTATCCGGGATACCCCGGCGCCTTCGGAGGACGCGGGGACATGTACGGCGACATGCCCCGCAACGGCGGCGCGGACACCGGTGTCTCGTGCCCCACACCCGATCCCCCCGACCCGGGCGCGACGATCCCGCTGTGAGCCTCGACTCTGCGG
>Ga0209425_10005323_pt1 | contig 12666 bp, 8 predicted proteins | sample COG_05_FD_184749 | JGI IMG/M metagenome (GOLD analysis project Ga0209425, IMG submission 184749) | Pelagic Microbial community sample from North Sea - COGITO 998_met_05 (SPAdes) (version 2) | ecosystem: Environmental > Aquatic > Marine > Neritic zone/Coastal water | place: Helgoland, sampling... | reverse complement strand
GGGCGTAACCAGCGTACCATTCGAGCCACTATCACTTAGCGTGGGTAAGCCATCGGTGATCAGGAAAATATTATCTGGCCTAAGTGACATGTTTGCGACGGCCTTAAAAACTTGTTCCATGTTTGTGCCATTCGCAGGCACGATTTCCTTCACATTCTCGATCGCATCGTTAAGCCTATCTCTGTCTGCAACTTCTTGCCAGCCGTCTAGAGAGCTACCCAACACTGATTCGAGGTCTTCGTTGAATTCCCAGATTTGATAACGACTCGTGATTGGCAATTGTGTGCTAATCCAATCTACGGTCTTAACAACTCGTTGCCACTTAGGTGCCTGCTTCTTACGACCATCTGACATATTGCGAGTTCGAATAATATTCACCAGCGTACTGTCGAGCATACTCGCAGAACTGTCCATCAATATAAGGATACGCTGGCCACCCAAAAATAGACCAGACAGGTACTGTCGGTTTCCGTCTCCTAGGAATTGCCGCACGCTATTACCTTCCTGCTCGAGTGCGCTCGCCTGCAGGCGTAGCAACTCTTCTTCCAATGATTGCACGTCTGCACGCAATTGCTCGATACTTTCTTCAGTAGCAACACTTGAGTTTTCCAAGGCTGCAAGCTCTTGCAGAAAGGTTTCCAGTTGTTCTTGAATCTGCCGCGCTAGACCTTCGGCAGTGACAACTTCGAAGCTCACATCTGAGAAGGTATTGCGCAGTTGGACCAAACCTAACTCACCCACCTTGACCTCTTCGCGCAGTAAATTTACCTCGGCGGTCAGATCAGGGTTCTTCTCCAAGGTATTCGCGGTACTGTTATGATCGAGGATTAAGAAAATCAAAATCACAGCACCAAATCCACAGAACATGACATCTAGAAATGCCAGGCTGATCGGGTTAAGATTTCTGCGTCTTGCTTTGCTGCTAGACATTGCTTACCTGTATTAGTCGAATCGCCTCGCTACCTTCACTGCATTGAATCAGGTCGTCCAAACCAATCGCATGTTTTCCGGCAACCTTAAGCTGATTCAATAGAAACTCTTGCTTACCACTATCTAAGTAGAACGATTTATCATGCTTTTCTATTCTCCCAAGCTGCTTTGGAAGATCCGCGCTAGCTAAGGGAATCGCCGTACTTCCAATGAGAACATGGGTGGCTACTTTTCCCGCCTTGGCCGCGACTTTCAAAGCGCGTTTATCAATCGCCTTTACCGTATCCGCAATCTTGGCCAGCTTTGTAACCAATTCAACATGTTCATCACCACGGATAATGCTTGCGCGATTTTGGAACACAGACTTACTAATCGCATCAACTGGGAGCAGCGTTATTTTAATGTTCTCAGAAAGATAAGAATGAAAACCAGGAAGCTCTGCGAACTCGGGGCTCAATAGTAATTCGCTGTTACCAACTGCCGCAAGCTCAGCGACTTGTTGCCCGATACTCTTGTAGTGTCCTGATAAATTACTAATCAGGCTTTCACGTGGCATCTTGGCTGTGTGAACCGCTGTATTAGCCGTTAGTTCAAGCAGAAGACTATTCTGATTTCCATCATCCTGCTGCAGCCACGAAGGAAGTGCGTTATACAGTTGCTGCTCCGATTCTGCGTCGTGTTGAGGGTTGAAACGACACTGCTGGATGAACAAGTCCGTAGCCAACTGCATCATAAGATCCATGAAATTCTGACTGCCCACGCCCGGGACCTGAATAACTGATTCCCGTTTAAGCATGTCGTCGTCTACGGCAATTTTAGTTAGTACGACTTGGTGCAATTGCAACTCTGCATAGACGTAGGAATCAAACTCCAACTTCGTCGAGGACACTGCCGCCAGCGCAGAATCCACAAGGCCTGCTGTCCGAAACGGGCTCTGATTTACGAGGCCCAACAAGATAGCAAGATGCGCTCGGGTAAAATTTCCTGGCACTGCAAATATCACATCCCCATCGATCTCGCCTGCTTCTGCTAAATGTAGCAGGTGGGCGTACGCAATATCGGCAAAGTGGCGAATGCCGGCCGTTTGAATTAGGGGGTCGATACTGAGCTCGTGCCAGTAGCGGTTATAGCTATTGGTAGGATGTATCCGTGCCTGTTGTTTAGCAGCCTCGCCTAGTATCAGCTTTTTGTTTTCCACGGCCAACGCAAAACCCGGACTCTCAACAAGAATTCCCGACTCATCGCCAACACGCAAGGCGTTATCGTTTAACTCGATAACTTTCAAATTCATTATTTAGCATCTCTGTCTGGTACTTGCAGGTGTCTCAGCATTTTGTCGTCACAGTAGTTCTGACAATCCAATACCAGCCTGTCTTGAATCAATTGTAATTGGTGAAGCACAAACATCAGTAAGATACTAACCACCAGTGCAACAAAGGTTGAGTTAAAGGCCACGCCCAAACTGGTAGTAACACCCACGATATCCCCGCTCACAGCTTGATACGCCTGACCCAGTGCCGTGCCAATACCACGAACTGTGCCAAGGAATCCAATCGAAGGAATTGCCCAAGCGATATAGCGGACGATCGTTAGCTCCGTTTCCATTCGATCTGCTTCGGTGTCACAAGTGACCTTGATGGTAGTCGCAACGTCTTGAATATTGTTAGTAGACTGAAATCTATGCAGACCAGCAAGCAACGCCCGCGGTAAGAGGAATTGGCGTTCTCTTTCCGGCAACGCCTGCACGGTACGCGCATAATTGCGTGCATCTTCGGGCAAAATACTCATTCCATCGGATATGTTGATCAAGGTTCGCTCTAACAGCACCCTCTCCCGCAGCGTCTGCTGTACTTTCATGCCAAGCATCGAAAAAGCCCAGAGCAATAAAATTATGCATGTCTCTTGCTCGAAGTCGCGCAAGATAATATAGACCGACCGTTCTGGCACAAAGTTAGGGTCTGTTTCCTGCAACAAATTCTGCTGTTGCTGAATCAAATCGGCGTTAGGCCGTATCACTGCCACATAAGCTGCGTGAACAACGATCACCGCAATAATTAGTGCGGCTATTTGATAGAGTGCTTCTGATAACAACCTTTGCTTCATACTAATTCCTTAGCTTTGCTGGTCTGCTGGTCTAAATATCGACGGGAAACGAGACGCCGAGATCCTGTGAAATTTCCTCGGTAGGGATAAAACGTACCGAGGACTCTTCTTCATCGTCGTTTGTCTCCGAGATTTCCGCGGCGACTGAATCGCTGCCGTCTTCTTCAATCTCGATGCTAGAATCTAGCTCGATTTGCGCTGCCTCTAGTAGATCCGAATCTTGAACCGGCGGATCATTCTCTGCCGCGTTTGTGAACTGCCAGAAACTTAACAGTGTAAACAAACATAGTTTACGCATTGTCCTATTTCTCCAAATAACGCGCTATCCGAAAGCCAACATCATCGCGGACTTCTTCGCCAAAGTCGCGAAATGACAGTCGCAGTTCAGTTACTGAACCGTGCGCCCAGCTGGACCCTCTAATTGTATGAAACTGCCCTTCGCTAGGCCCAAGCGGATCAACCTCGACTCCACCGATAACGCCTACTGCGCCGTAAAAATCATGCACCCACTCTGAGACGTTGCCGGACATATCATAGAGCTCGTATTGATTCGCATCGAATGTCGCAACTGGCGCAGTTGCGAGATAGCCATCGTTGTAATCAAACATTATTTGCCCGAGATAGAACTGGGCCGTTATGTCCGCAAAATTTCCCGCATTTTCCGCCGGAGGAAGCGTGTCTCCCCAGGAATACTTAAGTTGATTTCCGCTACCATCGGTTTTAGCTGCCCAAGCCCACTCCGCCTCAGTGGGCAGGCGATAACCGGTAGACTCTGCATTAAACCCAACAACATCGTTAGCCGAGACCTCATAGAAATGTGGCAGTGATTCCTGGTCACTCAACCAATTGCAGAACAGCGCTGCCTGGGTCCAAGTAATTCTAACGACGGGTTGCGCCTCGTTATCGAGAGTTAGCCCCTCTAAGGTGCCAGAACTATGTTCGGCATTGAATAATCTGAATTCAGCATTGGTGACCTCACGGTTACCCAAATAGAAAGCTCTTTCTAGCTTGATGTCACGAAAATTCTCATTCGGCCTTCTGCCGGCTTCACGTCGCGAAGCGCCCATGGTGAACGCGCCGGGATAAAATAGTTTAAGCGACTGCCCCGCTGCCGACACAATAACTGGCTTAATCTGCTCCAAGCGCGCCTGCTCGAGGGACTTGAGAGAAACACTGATTATTTGTTCCAGTCCCGGACGGGAAGTGAATTCGGTTAAATAAGGAATAAAGCCGGCCTTGCGGATTTCAATCTGCTGGCTTGCTGCCATCAACTCGATAGTCTGATTCGCCGCTCCTCTGAAATCGCCATCCACATAGAGCTCGGCGTCCTCCGGTTGAGCCACGACACTAACTGTCATTAATATTGGCTCCAAATCTATAGTTAACTCTTGCTCTTCGTTCGCCTGCGTCTGGATCGAGAGCGAATTCGAGTTATAGCCGTTCTTGAAGAAGATGAGCTCATGATTCTGTCCTGGAGCCAATGCGACTTCTAATGGCGTGAGCCCCTTGAAATCACCCCCAATAGTTACGCTTGCCGCTGTAGGGTTCGACTGGATGAACAGCAGGCCATCGGCAGGCGTAAGCTCTACCAGCGGCACAGAAAAGTCTTCGCCAGCGAGCACATCGAACTCTTCCTGCCAGGCCTTGTGTCCTGCGAGTTTTAATACCAGCTCGCGCTGTCCCTGAATGATTTCAGCGTTTATGGGAGTACTACCGATTAGCTCTCCGTCCACCAAGACATCCGCTCCACTAGGCGTGGTAATCAAGCTCACAGTCGCCCATGCCGGCTCAAGGTTTGCCGAGAAACTCTGCTCGAGCGTTCTGCCCTCAATGGTAATTGTCTCACCAAAATTGAGATACCGGTCTTTGGAAATGGATAGCTGATGCTCACCCGGCTCCACTTCCACATTCACTAACGGTGTTTGCCCAATATCGACACCGTCGATTCTGACTCTCGCCTGGGAGATATTTGCACTGTCGAAGCTAATTATTCCTGGCAGTTTGCGCATCACGAACGGATGATTCTGCGATTGTTCCTGGCTTACCAATAAACGAGTGACGGTGTCGTGATAACCTTCATTTCGCAGCGTAAGCTGATAGGACCCCGTGCGCATAAGATAGCGTTGACCCAGCTTGAAGCTGGTACCAGTATCGATGCTCACTTCTGCGGTTATAGGATTTACCTCTACGAACACAGATCGCGCAGTTAGCACAAACCATCCCGTCGATATCGATACGAGAAGAAAACTGGCAACCACTGCATGCAGCCATTTAAATTTGTAAGAAAATACTTGAGTCTCTTCACTGTGCGGAGTGAAGTCTATAGGGATGATGGGGTCGATTGCCCCTTTTAGATTCTTTACTTCATCACTGTTGCTCATCGCTTATCGCCTGCTTGAAGAAACGATGGGCTCATCGCATTGAACGATGACAGCCTCGGGAGTGAGGCCAAAGCCTACAGTAAATTCTTCACGAATTTCTCTGTAGCCACTGCGTTTTCCTACGGCAACATAACGGCCTGGCTTCAGCGAGAGGGACGTTTGCTCGAAAGTTCCCAAGTCCTTGATTCTTAGCAGTGTAACTTCAGTCTGACTATCTGATCTAAAAGAGACCTCTATTGGCACCAGCGAATATTCTAAGAAGGCTTCTAATTCATCTAACTGCTCTGTGAGCCCAGGCCCTGGATTCTCAATATCTCGACCAATGAAATAGGTTATGCGCGTCTCTTCGAAAACTTCATCCTCAGAAAACCGTTCCGGATTGTTTATTGCCTCGACCAACAAACGATCTAACCTCGCTCGCTTGTCTGCGTAGTCGCGACCGTCAATTGCGAACAATAGATTGCTATCGATAGCGAGAACATTATCGTATTCATCGACAGCCTCCTGCCATTGCTCGTTATGCTCTGCTGTGGTTATCAGTCCACTTAAACGATTTATTTCGGTATTCGCAATCTCGTTTTCGGTTTGGTTGATTGCAGCCTGCGCTTCATTTTGCTTGATGCCAAGTAGCGATGCCCTCTGAAATGCGGCTACTGCCTGCTCGGGTTCACCGGCTTGCAGCAACACATAGCCACTCGACATGATTTGGGCAAATTCGTTCTCAGTGATGCGCACAGAGACTACAGCAACTTTGCCTGCGGCATCCTCGTTATAGCTGTCCAGATCTAAGACTTTGCGGTAGTTCGCTAGTGCCTGCTGTAAATCGCCGTCCTCAACTAGGTCGTCAGCTTCCCTCAACAGCGCGCTAACTTCGTCCAGGGTTAGTGCGCGTTGCTCGCCTATCTGCGCCAAGTCGTTTTCCGGGTCCAGCAGCAGCGCTAAAGTATATTTTGTAAGCGCCTGTGCTGAGTCCAAACCAATCAGCAATCGCTCTGCTTCACTAAGTAGCAGCTCGAGAACCGAGGGAATCGAATCGATTAGGCTGCTCAAGCCTTCGCGACCGTTCTCGTAAGACTCGCGGGCCAATACAAAGTCCTGCGCCCGATAATACGCATCGCCAATACTGGCCTGCTCCAGTGAGGCTTCATAGTCTTGCTGCCCCCAGACGGCTACATCCAGCGCATCTAATTCACTCTGGTATGCCAACAACTCGGCAAGCACGTCCTGTGCATCCTTCCGCTGCAAGGCGCGTTGCGCCTCTTCGAAGGGAGAGATTGCGTTTGCAGCATTCGTTACAGTTTCGACAACAGAGGTATCAACCAAATCGACTCGCCGCTCTAAAGGCAGTTCGTATTCGGTGACGATAGAAGGAAGAACAAAGATAACTAAAAGGGCAAGCAACAATAGACCACCCAAGCCAAGCCAAATCCACGGCGCAGGTTTCTCGGCTGATTGAGTTACAGCCTGGTTTAGAAATACTGAGTTATCGTTGTGATTAAAATTGACAGCGTCAATCTTATCGACATTGTTATCTGACATAGCGCATTCTGTTCGTGGTCAGGCCCACTGTGATGAATGAATCGATTAAATATCACCTACTTCTGACGCATAAATATCTGCCAGAACTTCTTTCCACTGGGCATACTGTTCTTCGACTGAACCCGTGAGAGTGATGGTACGATCGTCCAGACTAAATACGCGTGGAGCAACTTCGTTTTCTAGTGACTCGCCCAATTCTTGCAGTGCATCCGAGTGTAATTTCGCTTCAGCTCGTTTGTCGAAGCCGCTCTTAATTAAGTACGCTCCCGCACCAACACCAACCGCACCGCCGGTTTGTGTCGCATAATTTCCACCGCTAGTCGCTGCTGCTAGGCCGCCTAAAACCGCCGCTGCTCCTGCAACAAATCGGCGGTTAGCTGATGCCCTTAACTCTCTAAGCTCAATAGTTTCGTCGTAGCTCAAGGCCCGCCATGTGTCATAAGGCAATCGCATCTGCCTTGCATAGGTAGCGTAGTAATCCTGAACGGTGTCAATAAACATGAAGTCCCGCTCTCTAATGTCGCGCACTCTTTCTAGGACCGGATCAGTTTCGGCCGGGAGAGACGTTATCACTAGATTACCTTGGCGGTTTGTCGCTAAGTACGCATCGAATACTTCCGGCGAGAATCGACGAGCAAATAGTAATTCGGATATGGTGCGAATCTCTACGATCTGCTGGTTCGTCAAATTACGCTTTCTATATTCCAACAAATCATTGGAGATCTTGTTGTAGATAACCTGAAATGGGTCGGCTTGCTGCCGCTGTGAAGGCTCGTAACTAAACTGGCTAATCAACTCAGAATAAACCTTGGTATACCACTGTCGGCCACGCGAATCGGTCACCTCGATGCGAATCTGCATGGCCTCTCCATCTGACTGCAGGATAGTGCCATTTATAAGAACGTCCATTGGGCTTTCGTTATTCGGCATCAAACGCACGATGCCCCAATTCGCCGAACGCTGCAGTGTTTCCGCCAAAAGGAAGGGAGCATAGCGCGACTCGGCTACGCGGATTTCATGATTGGTAGTTTCTTCGTCGCGTTTATCAATTTCATCTATGCCCGGATTGAACACCGCGACGCCAACATCGAGGAGTAAATCTTCGGGCACATCCTGACTGTCTTGAATGATGGGCGTGTAGCTGGTGCTCTTGATGGTGTGAGAATTACAGGCCACCAGCATCAGCGCTAACAACCCTGCGCCCAATAGTTTCTTTCCCTGCTGTGTCGTTAAAGCTGTCATCGCTCTCATTGGTCTTCACCTAAACCCGTATAATTTCGATATTCCTGCCAGAGGGCTTCGCGCAATTGTGCATCAGGCTCACTCATAGCTGCCTCCCGTAGCTGTCTCGCTACAACATCGTCATCGCGCCCATTGGGAATATCTTCAGGTGCGGGAAACGTTTCAGGAGGCGGAGAGCTAGATGCTCCTGGCGGCAGTGAGGATGCCAATACAGCAGAAGCAGGAGCGCCTGATTCGGGCATTGTCTGTGGTTGTGAGGAACTGCTTCCACCACCACCAGCCGCACCGCCGTTGGCCGCTGATCCAGCCGCATTGCTCTCGGCCTGCGCCCGTTCTCTTTCGCTAAGAATAAATCCGTCGAATGCCTCGTAGCCGCGGCGAAGCTGTTCATCCAACACTTGCCCACGCTCCTGCGCCGTCATCGCACCGTTACCACTGCGCTGCGCTGCGCCATCTCCACTTCCCGAGCTAGCCTGACCATTCGAGGTCTCTGCAGAAGATTTCCCACTTAATACACCATTAGAAAGAGTATCTAGATTATAATCTCCACTTGGTCGGCCTAACCCGCCACCAGATGACTGATTTTTCCCACTATTAAGATCGCCAGTAGATCCATCTCTACCGCCGCTACCAGGCTGACTTTCGTCTCCTGGCAATCGAGCCTGAGAACCCGCTGCCGCCTGACCAGGACTATTACCTAGCGTGCCTGACGACGTTGACCCTGCTGCGCTAGCTGTCGATTGACTACCCTGCTGGGTGCCCTGTGCCGCGGGGCTTGATCCATCTCTATCTGCTTGCCCGGCCTGCTGACCCGGGCCACCTGAATCCGCCGACGGTTGACTTCCCGACGCACTGCTCTGACTAGATTGCTGCCCACTCTGACTGGAGGGAGTACTTGGCGTGCCCTGACTCTGGCTGGGGGCAGAGCTGCTTTGGCTTGAGCTTGGAGAACTGCTGGAGCTGGAGCTCGGCGGCGGCGAGCTGCTTGAACTTGAAGAAGGAGAAGGTATGGCCGGCGAACTGCTCGAGCTCGAGCTACTAGACTGACATGCCGCTAAACTAAAGCTAAGCGCCACTAGAGCTACAAACCGTGATAGAGGCGATAAGGACAAATGCTGCTTGTCCTTGTTGTTCCTCAAATGCGTGAATTCCATGCTTTATATTCCTATTTTCGAATTTCGGTGTTGGCCAGTTTTCGAAACTTAATGAATTTTCGCCACTTTTAAAAGAATTTAGGCTGTTTATCTAGCCGAATACGCTATTCGCCCTGTCGGCAAAATAGCCACTATTAATAGTCTTAAACGCCTTAACAATAGCTTAACGACCGCGCCTTTCGCCCAGTATTTCTGCCGATTATTGGCTTGATGCTACCTGTTCGCTTAATAAATTAGTACCAATACCGGTACCTAAAATGGTTCTCAGAAGAGCGTTGTGGCTCGCCGTCAATAACCCGCGGCCGAAACCGCATAGCGCGAGCAGACATGCGCAATTTACCCAGTTGCAATCTATTCTCCTCTGTTTCCTCTGAGATACTTTTTACATTCCTAGACAACCCATTGGCCGTTACGTCAAAGGTTAGGTCCGCATAATCAAAATTCAATAACTCGGTGTCGCCCTCCTTCCTATAGAACGAATCAGGCACCTCAATAGGTGAAGAGAATGCGGGAAGTGGAACTACATTGCCGAATAATCGCTCTGTTAACTCTTCACCGTTCTCCAGCTCCTGGAGCATATCCCACGCAAGTTTATAGGTATCCAAGGTACCTCGGCGGCGGTCGAACATCAGATACCAATCAGCTAAATGAGTAATCGCTTCGGCTAAGGCGTATTTATCATCACCTTGATCCTGATGGAACATCACTATTTCTGCTAGGGCACGCTCGCCGGTTAGGAAACCTGAAGTCTGGACCCAGCGTTGCTCATTAAGCTTCTCTGCAAGCACCTGCTGCATATTTCTATATTCAGGACTGTCGATCTCCATCATCAAATCTGCGTTTCTGGCTACCAAGTAAGCCGAATGTGCGATGTTCTGTTGATAATTTATAAAGCGCTCGTCGGCTTTTCCAAAATACATGCTCACCATGCGTGCCGCCGCGTTAAACATTATCTGCGCCTGACGCAGCCTGACTCCTCGCAAATTTCCGTAGCCAATTTTGAAAGCTTGAATATTCCAGGTTGCTAGACGATCTAGCACGGGTATAAGGCGCGGATCATCAAATCCATAGGCTTTCTGCTGCACATGAAAGAGATAATTATTATACCGGTCTACCTTCTCCCAATCGCCCAACGCCATGTGGCTCTGTATTAACTGTTCCACTGCGGGGATTTGCTCAAGGGTATAGAGGCCAGAATTGATCCGATTTACATGCACGGCCCTATCCAGGATCTCAATTGCGCCGACATGATTGCCCTGCTGTTGCTGCAGACGTCCCAAGGAGGCAAGTTCCTCTACGAGACTGCCATCCCAGGCGCCTCCATAGAGCTCAATATCCGCCACTGCGCTGTTGTATTGCCGAATACTATCCACGCGTTGATCGAAGGCTGGGTCAGTCTCTGGATCGATGAGCGGCACCCACCGGGGCAGGGGCATTAATGGGTCTAGGCCTTCCTTTACAAGGATCGGCGAATCGATATACAACAGTGGCGATCGCGAGTGATCGCCCCCTTCAGGCGCCACTGCTTCCTGTGCATACACCGAAGATCCAGACAGGACGGCGATTAAGCTAGAAGCCATGCCTGATACCAAATAAATGTGCTGAAGAAAGCGTAGTCTCATGGTATTGCAGATATTACCCTGTTCCTGTTAATTGCTGGGATGTTCGCCGATCCGCTGGAAGTAATACGTAGAACCTATTCTGCCAACTATTCAGTTATATCACCTGAGAATTTGACCTGTAAATAACTGCCATCCAATAATGACCCCCATCTACAGCTATACGACTTCTGCTAGCAAACCAGTTCATTGCGGAAATGCTAAAATACTACCTGCGAGCCATGCCGCTGAGGCTGCAGTGCCATCACCTTAGCTTCTGTAATACTAAATTACCAAATCCATCGACAGCTACCAACCAATTGGTGGCTACGAACGTTGTCGCTGAATATTCCGTAATAATTGCAGGGCCCTCAATTGATTCCCCCGGATACAAATCTGCGCGCGCCAATAGCTTTGCCTGCTCAACCTCTCCATAGACCTTGCAGTATCGAATATTATTGCAGTGATTTCCCGCAATAAGTGGCGGCAAGGGGAACGGAGTTTTTGCGGTCGACAAGTTAATGCGAATCGTCAATAACTCGATTGGGGCATCGTGGTTGTAACCATAGCGCTGCCTGTGAAGTTGTTCAAAGGCATCAACCACTTCGGCTAGGGCATGCCAGTCGATATTCAGCGTATAAGACTGCCCCTTATATCTAAAGTCTGCGCTGCGTTTCGAAACTAGCGCTGAAGAATCCAGACCCTCCAGGGCCAATTGCTCCATGCCACCGAGCTCCAGTTGCGCAAACTGCTCCCCCAAGGATTGTTCATCAATCTGCTGCACATCGAGACTCAATGTCTTGGAAAACTGCCTTCCTTGATCGGCTACCACCATACCGAGCGCCGATAGTACGCCGCCATGTATTGGCACCAGTGCATTTTTCATAGCCATCGCATCAGCGAGTGCGCACACATGCAAACCGCCGGCACCACCAAAACTCGCAAGTGTGAAGCCCGATGGATCATGGCCCTTGTTCACAGAGATAAGCCTGATCGCCTTCGCCATGTGCTCGTTCGCTATATCAATAATGCCAAGCGCTGTTTCCTCTATTGATAAGCCGATTCTCTGCGCGAGCGGCTCGATACTCGCTTGAGCTCTCTCCGCACTTAGGGTCATGCCGCCAGCGAGTACAGAATCAGATTGCAGCCGACCAAGTACCAAGTTCGCATCACTGACTGTTGCATCAAGGCCACCGCGGCCATAACAAGCGGGGCCGGGGTCTGCACCTGCCGAGCGCGGGCCTACCTGAAGCATTCCTCCGCTATCGACATAGGCGATCGAGCCACCGCCCGCTCCGATTGTCTCCATATCAACCATAGGCACCGCAATCGGATAATTCGAAATTGAGGATTCGCTGCTTCGGCGAATCTTTCCGTCCAACAAAGCGACGTCCGTAGAAGTGCCTCCCATGTCGAAGCTAAGGAATTTCGACTTTCCAACTTGCTTCGCAAGATAGGCGATTGCAGTAAGTCCCCCCGCAGGGCCGGACAGCAAAAGATTGACCGCTGATTGCGCGGCCATGTTCGCGGACATCGTCTCACCACTCGATTGCATGACCTGCAGCGAAGTGGCGCCTAGCTCGTGTTGCAGCGCACCTAGATATCCACTAATAACAGGACCCAGCGCGGCATTAAGCCAAGTCGCTATGCCACGCTCATACTCTTTGTATTCAGGCAATACAGCGGAGGAGCGACTTACGAAGCAATCCCCAGATTGCG
>Ga0209425_10005319_pt1 | contig 12676 bp, 15 predicted proteins | sample COG_05_FD_184749 | JGI IMG/M metagenome (GOLD analysis project Ga0209425, IMG submission 184749) | Pelagic Microbial community sample from North Sea - COGITO 998_met_05 (SPAdes) (version 2) | ecosystem: Environmental > Aquatic > Marine > Neritic zone/Coastal water | place: Helgoland, sampling... | reverse complement strand
CCACACGTTGCTTGATTGGGGTAAATGACACCGCCGGAATCGCGCCAAAATGTTTTTCTGCCAGGCTAAACACATGCGTTGCATCTACGTCACCCACCACCACTAAGGTTGCATTATTCGGTGCGTACCATCGTTGATACCATTGCGCCAAGTCTGCCAACTGCATATCTTTTAAATCTTGCATCCAGCCGATAATCGGATTGCGGTACGGGCTGCTGGTATAGGCCATCGCTTTAAAGTACTCGTAGGTTTGACCTTGCGGCTTATCCTCGGTGCGCAAACGCCGCTCTTCCATCACCACTTGCAATTCTTTTTCGTATTCTTTTTGCTGTAAGTTTAAATGCTGCATACGTTCGGCTTCTAGCCGTAGACTCACTTCCAAACGGGACGCTTCCATGGTTTGAAAATATGCCGTGTAGTCAGCACCCGTAAAAGCGTTTTCTTGCCCACCGTTAGCGGCAATAATTTTTGAAAACTCACCGGGCTCAAGATTTTGGGTGCCTTGAAACATCATGTGTTCCAACACATGAGAAACGCCTGTAATACCATCGTATTCATAGCTTGCACCCACTTTATACCAAACTTGCGACACCATAACAGGCGCACGACGGTCTTCTTTTACCAGAATTTTTAAGCCATTTTTAAGCACTTTTTCGTGTACCATATTAGACATTAATTCTGGCGAGGCAAACGCGGTCAATGAATACAAACTATTCAGTAAAAATACCGTAACGGATAACTTTCTCATATTGCTCTCACATAAACTGTAACTGTACTAAAATGGGCATTTTACGACAGCCCCCTCGGAAAGACACGATATCATGTTTGGATTTGGTAACAAAAAAAACACCGCCTCAACTGAAGCTGCCAATAGCGAGCAAACAAAGGCCGGTGTCTTTGACCGCCTTAAGGCACAACTATCTAAAACGCGCGTAGGTTTAGCCGGTGGCTTAGCCAACGTATTTCTTGGCAAAAAACAAATAGACGACGCGCTATTTGAAGAACTCGAAACCATTTTGTTAACCGCTGATGTCGGCATTGAAACCAGCCAAGGTATTATCGACAAACTAACCCAACGCGTCGCGCGCAAACAACTATCCGATCCTCAGGCGCTGAGCGACGCACTCCAAGAAGAACTGCACGCCATCCTGCAAGCTAACCAACAACCGCTTCGCATTCCAGACAGCGATTCGCCCTTTGTTATTTTAGTAGTCGGCGTTAATGGCATGGGCAAAACCACCACCATTGGTAAATTGGCTAAACGCTTAAAAGCCGAAGGTAAAAGTGTCATGCTTGCCGCCGGTGACACCTTCCGTGCTGCAGCTGTTGAACAATTACAAAGTTGGGGCGAAAGAAACAACATTCCTGTCATCTCGCAACACAACGGCGCTGACAGCGCCTCGGTTATCTTTGATGCTGTTGAAGCGGCGCGTGCTAGAAATATTGATGTGTTAATTGCAGATACCGCCGGTCGATTACACACGCAAAACCACTTAATGGAAGAATTGAAAAAAATCGTTCGCGTCATTAAAAAACTAGATGACACCGCGCCGCATGAAACCATGCTCGTGCTGGATGCGAGCATTGGTCAAAACGCATTAGCCCAGGCTGAAAAATTTCATGAAGCCGTCGACGTGAGTGGGCTTTGCATGACAAAGCTCGACGGCACAGCAAAAGGCGGGATCATTTTCGCCATCGCAAAAAAAATGTCGCTCCCTATTCGCTTTATTGGCGTAGGCGAATCCATTGACGACTTGCGCCCCTTCTCTGCAAAAGACTTTGTGTCTGCACTCTTTAATAACGAGGAAAAAACCAATGAATAACACTTTCCGCGCCGGGCTCAGCATCGCATCAGCCACGTGCTTTTTCTTTTTCGGCATTCTCCAACTCGGATTATTTAACACACTAAGCCCCTTCATTTTACACGACTTTTCGCTTAGCAGTACGCAGCTTGGCTTACTAGCTTCCCTCTATCTCATCACTATCACGCTCATATTTATTCCATCTGGCATACTGCTCGACAAATACTTAACGCGTCGCCCTGCGTTAATTGCGTTAGCGATTGCGCTCATCGGCACATTCATCTTCGCTTTTTATTCAAACTTTTGGACTGCCGCGCTTTACCGTATCGCTGCAGGCATTGGAAACGGTTTAGGCTTTTTAACCGCGATGCGCGTTGCTAACTATTGGTTTCCGAACAAAAAAGCCTTAGCTATTAGTCTCACTGTCTCTTTTGCTATGACCGGCGGCATTGTCGCAGGTGTACCAACGGCTGCATTAATCCAGCACTTAGGTTGGAGCAATACAATACTCGTTGATGCGTGTATTGGGAGCGCCTTATTTTGCTTTATGTTTTTCTGTTTGCAAAACCACCCAGATGAACACTCTCGAAAAAATGATGTGACTTTAGAACGTATCAAGGCCGTGTTTAAAACCAAGCAAAATGCATTCTGCGGGGCCTACATTGCCGGATTAAACCTCTCTATTTACGTACTAGCCGCCGTCTGGAGCAACTTATTATTAACCAGTCAATTCGGATTAACCAGCGCGCAAGCAGCCCTCGTTTCCTCCATGATTTTTCTAGGCATGATTATTGGGGCGCCCTGCTTTGGCAGCTTATCTGACTGGATGCAAAGACGAAAACCCGCAATGCGACTTGGCAGCGCCATGGCATTAGTCATTATGATTGTCATCACATTTTCACCCCACCTAACCTACATGGCTTTATTCATTTTATTTCTGGGGCTAGGATTTTCATCGAGCTCACAAATTTTAAGTTATCCCACTTTAGCAGAATCAAATCCGCTCGGGTTAATCAGCACCGCCACAAGCATGGCTGCGCTCATTGTTGATATCACTGGCGCATTGATGCAGTTTTCGTTTGGATGGCTCCTCACAATGCACTGGCAAGGCGAAACAGTGGGTAATATTCCACAATACGCTAACATTGATTGGCGTATTGCGCTCTCCTGCATTATTGCATTTTTATGTATTAGCTTATTTGCTACCTTTAAACTGAAAGAGACGCATTGCCGCCCTCTACCACATGAGTGAGGACTCTCACTTTGCCTGACAAATTTACAATTTGCCTACCTGTTGTTATACTCATTTTTCTTAAAAAATCATTAACGAGAGTCAACATGAAAAAAGTTCTTTTATCTGCATCACTTCTTTGCGCATTACTTTCTCAACAAGCCTTCGCTGAAGATCAAAACAACAGCCTGGTTATCAAAAACCGACTTGGCACCTACTATGTTGAAGCGAACTTAGGCTCTAACTTGTTTTATGCTCCAGGCGAACAATCCTTATCAAGCGGCTTGCATGGCATTGGTTATGCGGCAGCGGCAGGCTACTATTACGGTGACACCAGCTCTCTTGAAGTGGGTATCATGCAAAGCACAGCTAAATACAAGGATGATGATGATAATGAAGAAAAAAGCGGCACTTTCACAGCACCGTATGCAACCTTCCGTTTCAACACGCCAATAGGCAAGAAAACCACACTTATCACCAAATTAGGTGCTATGTACGTCCACCTCAATGCTGATGAAGATGATGTTCATGTATCGTCGATTTTACCCTTTACTGGCATCGGCTTAGGTTACGCTGTTAATGACAACCTTGAACTTAACATACAATACCAGGGTGCCGTTTATGTTATTGCAGGTTTCGGATTATTAACTGGCGGCGTATCTTATCACTTCGGCTAAAGCCAGCACTCATGTGTTCACGCTTGTTAATGCGTTAAATTTTTAAACCAACCTCCTGGGTATCAACGCCCAGGAATTGGCACTCAACGACAAAGAGTGCTAAAATAACGGGGTAAAATGAGACTGGGGATAAATAACATGCAAGAACTAGCACTGCTTGATTCTTCTTTACCGATCAGCAACTTAGATGCGTACATTACGCAAGCTAACCGCTTACCTATGCTGACTGAAGCTGAAGAAAAGGCGTTCGCCACTCAGTTACACACGAATAACGACCACAACGCTGCTCGAAAACTGATCATGCCTCACTTACGATACGTTGTGCGTGTTGCTCGTGGCTACCAAGGTTACGGTTTACCACTGGGCGATCTCATTCAAGAAGGCAATATTGGCTTAATGAAAGCGGTGAAGCGCTTTAACCCGGACATGGGTGTCCGCCTTGTTTCTTTCGCGGTCCACTGGATCAAAGCCGAAATTCATGAGTTCATTCTCAAGAATTGGCGCATTGTGAAAGTAGCGACCACAAAAGCACAACGCAAATTATTCTTCAAACTGCGCAGCGCGAAAAGCCGTCTGGGTTGGTTTACGAATGATGAAGTGAACGCCGTTGCCAAAGATCTAAACGTGAAACCAGAGGCTGTCAGGCTCATGGAAGAACGGCTCAATGCACGCGACGCTGCATTTGACGGGTTTGCAACCTCCGATGACAGTGATGATTTTATACGGCATGCGCCGGCTGATTACCTAGCAAGTGAAACAGCGGGTCCTGCGGCCCTCTATGAGAGCAACACACATAATACCGCTACAATGGAAAGCTTACAGACAGCAATGATGAATCTTGACGAAAGAAGTCGCGACATTCTCACTGCCCGCTGGCTACAAGACAAAAAATCCACACTGCATGATTTAGCTGAAAAATATGGTGTTTCCGCTGAACGCATCCGACAGATCGAAAAGCTCGCCATGAGTAAAGTCAAAACAAAAATGGCATCTTAGCGCAACATCAAAAGAGGCGCAACGCTGGCGCACAGCTTTTGCGGGCTATATCAGAAGAAAAACACTGTGAACGATTAAGTTTGTCGTAGCCCGCACAAGAGAGCAAAGCGAACGCCTGCGGGGTTCAAGTCAACATAGGTCTTGTGGCGCTTTGCGCAACTCCCGCAGGCTACAGTGAATACCAACTCTAGGCTAAGCGCGCGGCCTAGCAACCTGCTCATTTTCATTTACTTCGCCAGACGACTTATTAGCTGAATTATTACTAAATAAGCCAACACTTGCCGTGCTAACCGTGCTTTTCATCATTTTCTGCAAATGAAGCGGCACCACTAAATGCAATGCATTCGCACTCACTAACTTCTGTAGCTGATCAGCCACTTCTGCCTTATTACCAGCTTGCTTGAAATGAACAGCAGTCGCTTCCCACCACTTGATCAGCGAATCATTGCTCAAGTGTTGATCTGACTGAAGATTATTGACTGATGTGCTGCCTCGGTTAAAGTGCATTAATGCGGGCTCTAGGTTACGAAGATGCTTTTCAAATGAGTTTGAATCGGAGTTGATACTAACCCACTTTGCTGGTTCTGAAGACATAATTACCACTCTGTTCTTATTATATTATTGGCTTTTGTTAACGTTCGGACCATTATACCACGCAAAAACCTATTTGAGCCAGCATTACAGCCCTCGAGCCTAAGGCCCTGATACTACTAAAGAGTTGCATCACTCGACAATCCGTTAAAAAAGCCTGATAATATCCAACATGAAAATCGACAAAAACAATCCTGCTTGGGCAATTCTTAATGATGCAACACCAAGCCACATTGCACCTTGGCTAAATTATAAAGAGTCCATGACAGCCAAAGTCCGCGCACTCAATCCAAGAACATTCACATTCAACTTACGCACAGAACACACTCTCAATCCTTCGCTTTTCGATCAAAGTGCCCTGGAGCTTTCCAACAACGAAAATGTTCTCATCCGCGAAATCGAAATGTCACATGCCGGAACGCGCTGCCTCTACGGTCGCACGATCATACCGGCTATATTATTAGATGGTAACTCAGACTTTACCACCCTAGGCTCAAACCCTATTGGTGATGTATTATTTAAAACGCCCACTCGCCCGTTTGACAGACGATGCTACTGCGAACTCTCCCCAGAAGATGAATTATTCAAAGCAGCCACGCTCGCACTACCCCACAAACCAGAATCGCTGTGGGCTCGATACACACTTTACCCCATTGCACACAGCCACTTGTTAATTTATGAAGTCTTTTTCCCTGCATTGCTCATTTTAGAAAAAAGTCATGCCCTGGCAATCTAAGCTAAAAAACTATGCTTATCTTATGCGATGGCACAAACCCATTGGCGTCTATTTGTGTTTATGGCCAAGCTTGTGGGCATTATGGCTAGCAACTGATGGCCATCCTAGCCTCGCCCTTGTCAGCATTATTGTTGCTGGCAGTATAGTCGTTCGATCCGCTGGATGCATTATTAATGATATTTGGGATCGTGACATTGATAAACATGTGGAACGCACAAAATCCAGGCCCATCACCAGCTGTCAGGTCTCCGTCAAAGAAGCGCTATTCTTATTTGGTTTTCTTGGCATTCTCGCATTTAGCTTGGTCCTATTGTTAGGTGCTTTCGCCACTGTCATTGCGGTATTCGCGGGTTTCTTAACGATGCTATATCCACTGGCGAAACGAATCACTTATTTCCCCCAAGTGATATTGGGCATTGCATTCAATGCGGGCGTTTTGATTGCTTATGCTGCAACACAGCACGCACTGCCAATGCCTGCGTGGATCTTGTATATCACAGCGATTCTTTGGACAGTCTCCTACGACACAATGTATGCCATGGCCGATAAACAAGATGATATTACGCTTGGGTTAAAATCCACAGCTATCAAATTTTCTGAAAACAGCGCCCTTATTGTTGGCATCTTACAAAGCATCGTGCTCTTAGGCTTAGGATATATCGGGCACTACTCACATTTTTCATTCCTATTTTATGCGGGGTTGCTTTGCGCAATACTGTTTTTTTTCTACCAGCATTTTTTATTACGTCAGCGAAAAGCAATAGCCTATACAAAAGCTTTTTTAAATAACCACTGGATCGGCGCCATTATTTTCCTCGTTATTTTCTTACAAAGCTGGTAACATTGTTTTCGTGTCACTTCAGACACGCACCCCCAATAAACATTTAGGAATCCTTGTATGATATTTTGTACACGTCGTTGCGTGGGCATTGCTATTGGCGAACACCTTACGCACATTGTTGAGCTTCATAAAAAGAAAACTCACGTGCACATCAGGCTAACCGCCGTGGTGAAAACAATGACCGCAACCACGCCTGCACTTGATGCGCTCCAACATTGCTTAAGCCGGCAAGCTGTCATTTCCATCCCTGAAAGTTATATCAGGAAAAAAACTTTCGCCATTAAAGATCAACTCAGTAGTCTGCAGATTGAACGTGACTTGCAAAACAACTTACACCGGTACTTTCCTCAACATAAAGCCGGCGATCTTTTTGATTTTCACCGAACAAACGATGACACACTACAGGTTATCGTTTCAAAACGAGCCAAAATCAATGCGATTGTTCAACACATTGAAAAACGGCATCTACAAGTGCGCCATATTCGCATAGCAACATCTCACTTAGCATTATCGCCGAAGCCTGAGAAACTCACAGCTGATTTTTTCAATGCTTACGCACTAAGCTTGCAAGGCATATCATGAACAACATCGATCTTTTGCCTTGGCGAGAAAGAAAAAGAAACCGACAAAAAAAAATGTTTCTTTTAAAACTTTTCTTCAGCACTTTGATCATCACTCTAATAGGAATCATTCATATAATGCAGCAACAACAACACCTAGATAATCAGCTATCACAATTTTCGAAAAATAAAAAAATCTTGAAAAAAATTCAAAAACAAACCGAGATAACACAAACAAAGATAAAACGTAACCATCAGGCAACTGCCATCAAAAAACAGGGGGAGAAACTCAGTCAATGGCTTTATCACATCGCACATGCCTTGCCACAAAACGCTAGCTTGATTTCGCTACAATACGACCAAAAGACCTTGGAAATTATTGGCGTCGTTTCCACCGACATGGATCTCGAAGCCTATCAAAAAATACTAAGCGCACTCCCTGGCATTAGCAATACCTACGTCAATGAAATCAAACCCGCGCAAGAAAAGAAAGGCTTAGAGTTTTCAATCACGCTTAGGTTGGCCCTATGAAATTAAGCTCTCCAAGATTCCCCCTCGAAGAACTGAGTTCCTGGCCAACGTGGTTTCAACACACCATGATTGGCCTCATTAGCACTTTGCTGCTCTTTATTTTCTGGCACTGGAACCCCGTAGAGAGAAAGCTCATGATAGCAACCCAAGAAAATATAGCGCTCAAAAAAACAATCCAGAGCAACGCAATACCCACCTCACCCCCATTATCCCGATCAATGAATCCCTCGGTGCAGGCTATTCCACTTCTACAAACGTTATTCAAGCAAAACAAATTACCACTCTTACTAATTAAACCCATCGATAATGACAGGTTTAATCTTCATGCAAAGGGTCATTACAATCACTTACGCCAATTAATTAATGATTTGAACTGCTCGACACTCACCTGGAACATCAATTCTCTCACTCTAATGCAAACGAATTTGAAGCCACTCGACATCCAGATCACACTCAAAACCACCCACTCTGCACATTAACTGCTCGCAAGAGCGCATCTCTAGACTTGCCTCGTTAACTGACGCATAATGACGTCTTGATTTTGCAATCTATTTATACAAAAGTGAACCTATGCGAAACATTACTAATATTTTCCTCATTGGCCCAATGGGCGCGGGTAAAACCAGCATTGGCCAACAGCTAGCGCGTCAATTACAACGCGACTTCTATGACTCTGACTCTGAAATCGAAACTGCTGCAGGCACCGATATTGCCTGGATTTTTGATATCGAGGGCGAAGATGGCATGCGAAAACGCGAAGTCACAGCTATCGACAAACTGACTCAGTATAAAAATATTGTTTTAGCAACCGGCGGCGGCTCAATCCTAAAAGAAGAAAATCGTCATCGATTAGCCTCGCGTGGCACAGTGGTCTATCTCAAGGTCTCAATTGAACAACAGTTGAAGCGCACTGCGCGTAACCTTGATAAACGCCCGCTTCTTAAAACAGATAATCTTGAAAAACGTGTGCTTGAGCTCGCAGCACAACGTGAGCCACTGTATGAAGAAATCGCCGATATCGCCTTTGAAACGGATCACTATTCCGTTACAAGCATCGCGACTAAAATCATACAATCATTAAGACAATACCCATGAAAACAGTCAATGTGACGCTGGCTCACCACACTTACCCAATTTACATTGGCAAAGACCTTCTAAAAAATGCAGAGCTTCTGCAACAACATATTGCTCACAAACAGGTAATGGTCGTCAGCAATGAGACGATTGCAGCCCTGTTTCTTTCTTCGCTAACACCTGCGTTGAATCACTACCAAATGAGCAACACTTTACTGCCTGATGGTGAATCGTATAAAACGCTAGATACTGCGACGCAAATATTCAATGATTTAGTCACTGATAAGCATCGTCGAAACACAACGCTTATCGCTCTTGGTGGAGGTGTCATTGGTGACATCACTGGGTTTGCCGCGCATTGTTATCAGCGCGGCGTTCCGTTCATTCAAATTCCCACAACCTTACTCGCTCAAGTAGATTCCTCTATTGGCGGCAAGACTGGCGTAAATCATCCTGACGGAAAAAATATGATTGGCGCGTTCCACCAACCTCAGTGCGTCATCATCGATATCAACACACTTAAAACGCTCCCAGAGCGAGAATACCGCTCAGGGCTTGCCGAAGTCATCAAGCACGCCTTGATCCTCGATAAAGAGAATTTAAATTGGTTAGAAAGCCACATAGGCGCGATTATGGCACGCGAGAGCGAGGCATTAATCGAAATGATTGAACACAGCTGCAAAATCAAAGCCAATATTGTGGTACAGGATGAAAAAGAACACCTAGGCATTCGGCAACTCTTAAACTTCGGTCACACCTTTGCTCACGCCATTGAAACGGCCACACACTACAGCACCTACCTTCACGGAGAAGCCGTGGCTATTGGCATGGTCATGGCAGCGAGACTCTCTCAACAGTTAGGCCAGATAAGCGAAGCGGATGTCATGCGCATCACGACCTTACTGCAACAAGCCGGTTTACCCACAACACTGGAGCAATCGCCGTTGCCCCCTCAACTTACCATTGACCTTATGCGGCATGATAAGAAAAATAAAACCGATCAACTCAGCGTTGTTGCATTAAAATCATTGGGGCATGCTGAATTTTATACGGAAATAGATCTGCAACTGGTTGAAAAAACACTATCAATATTTTAAACAGGCATAAAAAAACCCGATTGAGTGTGATTCACACAACCGGGTTTTTTCGATAGAAAAAAACTACTTTTTCTTTGCAGTTTTTTTCTTCGCAACTTTACGTTTAGCAGGCGCTTTTTTAGCTACCTTCTTCTTCGCAACTTTACGTTTAACAGGCTTCTTCTTAGCAACCTTCTTTTTCACTACTTTCTTAACCGCTTTTTTCTTAGCAGGTTTTTTCTTGGCAACTTTCTTTTTAACCGCTTTTTTCTTAGCAGGTTTTTTCTTAGCTACTTTGCGTTTAGCAGGTTTCTTTTTAGCAACCTTCTTCTTCGCAACAGCTTTCTTCTTAGCAGCAGCTTTTTTCTTAGCAGCCAACTTCACTTTCGTTTCTTCTTTAGCAACGGCAGTCTTAGCTTGTTTAAGCTTTTTTTCCAACTGCTTTACGCGTGCTTTCGCTTTCCTTAGGGCAACAGACATATATATCTCCTTAAATTTTGTCAACAAAGCGATTTGATTATAGCAGAACAATTTTCGAGTGTTCAAACATTTCCACCTCGATTCCTTCCTGTTTTGCACTTTTTTAGTATAAAAGGACGAAGACTTGCGCTTCGCATGGTTATTCTCTCAAAAAAAGTCGCTTGCAAATAGCAAATATTTATATTTAAAAGCAAGGCCGGCATGTTATATTCTTTTTTACGAGCGTCATTAAGGAAAACGCATGGAAATAGTAAAACGCTACCTGCCTATTATTATAATTTTGCTAATGCTCATCACTTTTTTTGCTTCCGGCGCACATCACTATACTAATTTTCAAACGCTCGCCGAACACCATCTTGCTTTAGAGGAGTGGACGCATGCACATTATCTATTAGCCGCCTCAGGGTTTATGCTTATTTATATAGGGGCTGTCGCAATCTCTATGCCTGGCGCTGTATGGATAACACTTATGGCTGGTTTTTTATTTGGGCCTTTTGAAGGAACGGTGCTTGTTGTTATCAGCGCGACACTGGGCGCAACCTTATTATTTCTTGCAGCACGCACAGCCCTTGGCGATATATTAGAAAAAAAAGCCGGGTCATTTGTCAAAAAGATGGAAAAAGGTTTTCAAGAGAATGCCTTGAGTTACTTACTCTTTTTACGGCTAGTGCCTCTATTCCCATTTTGGCTAGTGAACATTGTGCCTGCTATATTGAATGTCAATATACGCACGTTCATGATCGGTACGTTTTTCGGGATTATTCCTGGCACCTTTGTGTTTGTGTTAATTGGGAATGGCTTAAGTGCCATTATCGAAGCTGGAAAAAGGCCGGACCTTGGCATTATCTTCAATCCAGAAATATTAACACCACTCATTGGATTGGCTATCTTGTCTGTCGTCCCTATTGTTTATAAAAAAATGACAAAAAAAACCCCTGAGTGATCAGGGGTTTTTTAAACTCAAAGCAATCGAATCATTTAAAATCCAACGGCCCCTCTTAGGCCCATTAATTCAACATTCTCTTTCGTGTACTCTCTCTCATCGAGCTTACAAGCCACAAAAGCCGCTGTCTCAGATCCAAAGAGTCCTTTGTGTCTGAGCAATCCAGCATCGCTTAACTTCTCTGCCTCAGCTTCAAATTGACTAACTTGTGCATTTAGCTTAGCGACCGCTACTCTACGAGGTAAATCTTCGCGTACGCTGTCTCGGATAGCAATCGCAGCATTAAAACCTACCGCTTCGATTGAAACTCTATAGTAATCGCCCTTACGTGACTTACCATAATTTAGCTGAAAATTTAGTAAAGCACGACGCGCCTCATCATCACTACCACAGCCTTTAGATAAATCACTCGCTATTTCCTCATAGAGCGCTTTACATTCTGCTTTAGAAGAGATCTTCTGTGAAGCTGCAAAGGTATTATCAAGATCATAACCCACATAGCCTTCATTACCAATCAGACGAGGCCCCATGAATCGTAACTCACTCACCTTTGCACCTGTCAGCTTAGACAGATAATCAGACAGTTGCCTATAATCGGCTATCTGAGTTTTTCATCTCTTTTAATTGCTGCTCAAACATATTGCGCCCCCCGGCGATTGATTAATAGAGCAGGGCTGTATCATTAATGATCTAAAAAATCAATAAATCGCTCTAAATAAGACCAGCAACTTGAAAGATCAATAGGTTAGACTAGAAAGTATCCGTCGGATCCACGTCCAAAACCCAACGCACGTGCTTTGCCTCGGGGAGGCCTGAGAGCGCTCCTTTAAGACCTGACAACACACGATGCAAAGCCCTGCGATCAGTCGATTGCAGCAGACATTCCGCACGATAGCGCCCCGCTTTCTTGGGCATCGCAGAAGGGGCCGGCCCCATCAAACGCACACCGTCAATTTGATAGCCTCTTATTAACTGCGCTGCGGCTTGTAAAAAATCTAAGGGTTTACAGTCTGTTGTGGCTTCGGCACGCAACACGGCCAAATAACCAAAAGGGGGGAAACCAGTTGGCTTGCGTTGCTCGAGTAAAGTGTCAGCAAAATCATTATAATTGAAACGTAAAAGCTGTTGCAGCAAGGGG
>Ga0209425_10005318_pt1 | contig 12681 bp, 10 predicted proteins | sample COG_05_FD_184749 | JGI IMG/M metagenome (GOLD analysis project Ga0209425, IMG submission 184749) | Pelagic Microbial community sample from North Sea - COGITO 998_met_05 (SPAdes) (version 2) | ecosystem: Environmental > Aquatic > Marine > Neritic zone/Coastal water | place: Helgoland, sampling... | reverse complement strand
AGATGGCGTCGACGTACACTTCCGCCGCGTTCAACGCGGCGAACACCGCCGCCCGCGCGCGCGGCGTCGCATCCTCGACAACCTCGCGCCCCATCCCGATCGTCCGCCAACATCATCGGCACCGGGACCCCGCCGCTCGTTCCAACACGACGAACGTCATCGCTCGTGCCGCGTCAGTCGCGACCGCGGAGACCGACGCCGACTTCCGCGCCGCCGCATCCGGCGAGTGGGAGGGCCACCGCGTGTACTTCGACGCCATGGGGAAAGCCCAGCTCATCCCGGATCGATTCGTACCGCCCGCGTTCAAGGAGTACGGCGTCGATCTGGTCGATTGGCAGTCGCAGTGCGCGATGAACGTCACCGTCGAGGACGGCGTGTACGCCAGAGAGCTACGGTTCCTCCCAACGCAGGGATGCGAGGCGGACGCGAGCACCGTGGAGTCCGAGGAGATACGCACGCTGACCCTCGATCGAGTCGCGCCCGCGCCGTCTTCGTCATCAATCGCCCCAGGGTCGTACTCCGCCGACACCGGAGACCTGGGTACCGACGCCTCCGACTCACCCGTCACCGTGGAGCACTGCGTCGGGCTGGACACCACGATGAAGAACGGCGAGGTGGTACGATGCAGGGTCAGGGTTCAGCAGACTGTCGGACAAACGTCGGACAAACAAGAACAAGTTGCCGACGTGACGGCGTGGAAGGAGTACTACTACGAACCCTTCGCAAACGCCAAGTCGCTGTGCGCTTCGTGCGGCGGGCCCAACAAATGGGGCGAGTACCCGCCCAAGGATAAGGCGGAGTACACCGGGAACGAGTGGGAAGGTGACGCGTGGGACGGGTTCGCCGCGGACGGGGACGACGGCGCGGCGACTGTGATGCTGCCGAGCGGCGTATGGTGCGAACGTCGAACGAACGATTTGGGCGGCGTGACGCTGAGCGCGGGTTGGCTCGTGCCGGACAGGGAGGCTGTTTACCTCGCGCCGGTACGTGACGTGGACACGCACTTGGTGTCGGTCAGAGTGTACGACGGGGAGGGGAGGTTGGCGGAGACGAGGTTCATAAAGCGAACCAGGAAGCCCGCCGCGTGACGACCCGAATACCAAATTTGTAATCGGCGATTGTGATCTATGCCACTTATTCCCAAGCTAGTCGTCCTTCGTCGTGGCCCAGGTGACCCGCCACCCGTCCGCCGCGAGCTTGTGATCCTTCGTGTTCCAACCCCACCCCTCGATCGTCTCGATGAACTTTGGGGTTACGCTGTTGAACCAGTTATCGACCATCCACTCATCCGCCTCGTGATCCTCGTAAGGCTTGTCCGTTTGCATATTTGACCTCGGCAAGTTGCAATGCATCAACGCCGCGTGCACGTACGCCTCGAGCTGCGTCTCAGCCGTGGCGTCCACGCTGAGCACTACTTTGCTACGCCAGTATTTCTTTTCCGTCGGGTCGAACACCACGTACTTTCGGATGCTGCTGTATGGGACGAAGTCGTGACCGACCGCCTCGAAATGAATAGGATCGAAAGCATCCGCGTGCGGTACCGAGTGCAGCGGCGCGCCGAGGTGGATCCCTCCACCGCGCTCCGTCACCCCGCGGTACCTGTACCAAGGCCACAGCATCCAGTTCATGCCGATCGGGGACATGAGCGGGAGGAGCGCCTCCTCTTTCGCGCAATCCTCCGGCGTCAGCGGCTCTTCGACGCGATTGATACCGTTCCGTTCGAACCTCGCCAGCAACAGCCGCACACGCTCGCGGTTCAGCGAACCAATCACAAGGCTTCGCACCGCGCGTACGTTGCAGTACATGTGAAGCACGGTGAGCACCAGGAACACCGCCCACTGCCAACGCGGTTTCCCGTCGGTTAAAGTGGTCACCGCGAGACCGAGCGCTATGCCGATCAACGTCACCGCCGTCTCCTGCGACGCCTCCTTCGCGGCGATGTCCGCGGCGTTCTGTGCGCGCGCGAAGTGCTGCGTCAGCGCCGCGCGCGTCGCGCCCGCGGCGCATCCGCACAGCGACCGCGCGATGCTTCCCGCGCACGCCAGCGCGAGGAAGTACCTGCCGTCGTCCACCAGCGGCGCCGCTAGCTCCATCGCCATTCCCACGTTGTTCGCCAGGTCGGCGAAGAGGCGCCACTGCTTGGCCTCCGCGTCCAGCTGCCGGCCCTTGGCGAGGGTGAAGACGAGCCCGCCGAGCATCCCGCATATGTCCCGGGCGATGAACTGCGCCGCCGCGCTCGCCGCGGTGGCGTTCGCGGCCCCGACGCCGACGCCTTCGAGGAGCGCGCGGGTCGTGAGGGATCCCCGAACGTACGAACAGAGGCCCTGCGCGGTGTCCCAGCACTGGAACGGGAGGTAATCGTCGCTGACGCTGCGCGGGTAGTCCTCGGGGAGGAACATGCGCCGGAACCATCGCGCCAGCGTCGACGACGGCGCGCCTGTGAAGCCGAAGCCTCCCGCGGACTCCTCCCTCCTCTTGACGTACCGTGCGCAAAACTCGCGACCCGGGATGAGCCTCCAGGTTCGCGTCACTCGACCGTCGGGACCGTACTCCGTAGCGGCCGTCGACGACGTCGGGCGGGGACTCCATCGCCTGGTCCCGCGCGGGACTCGCCGCCGCCGACTCTCACGCGGCGGCATCGCGCTATGCAAATCTAACAATCGCAGAACTTGACGTCAGAACTTGACGTCGACGGTGAAGCGAGAGGCACAACCGAGCGCCGCAGCGTGACGTCGCATGTACGCGCGGGTCGGTGTCGCATCGCCGCACGAGCTCCTCCCGTCGAATCCGGCCCGCCTCGCGCGCCGAACCCCGGCGTATCGGAGGAGCCCGAGGGCCCCGCGCGACCACCCATCGCTGCGTCGGCACGCGACACTCTGCAGATCCGGAGCGCCCCCACGACGCGGTCTCGTCCGCGCACGTGGCCTCGGCGACGCGCTCATGGTGTCCTCGCAGACCGAGGCGATCGGCGTGACCGCCGCGGCGTTCACCCCGCTCCTCGGCGCGCTCGGCCTCTTCATCTGGAACAAGGTATGGACCGGCGACGCGTACGCCCTCAACCTCGTCAAGTGCAGCGTCGGATCCCTCGGCTTCATCTTCATGGGTCTGTGCACCAGGGCGGGCGCGTGGCTCAGCGGCGCCGACGACGTCGCGGTGTTCTGGCTCATCGTATCGTCCTTCGTCGGGATCGTCATCGGGGACAACCTATGGCTCCACTCCCTCTCCGTCCTGGGCGCCAGACGCGTCATCCTCATCGACATCTTGAAACCGTTCATCGCCCTGACGTTCGCGCACCTGCTACTCCGCGAAGGCGTCGGGTACGCCACCGTGCTCGGCATGTGCGTCACCCTCGCGGGCGTGTTGACAGTGGCGCTGGAACGCGAGGGCGGTGACTCACCGGGCGGTGACTCACCGGGTGGTGAGTCACCGGGCGTGGAGCTCTCCGACGTCAAGGTGGACGACGTCGACGAAGACGGATCCGAGCTCCTGCCGACGCAATCGCCGCGAAGCAGCGAGGACCTCCGAGACGGCCTGCCCGGCGCGCCGGTGCGTGCGTCGAGCGCCGGGGGTGATGATGATGTTGCGATGGATGATACAGCGCCTGTGGTGGGCACCGGTGCCGTCGCGGAGAAGAGGAGGCTCCGCGACTCGAGGATAAAGTGGGGGTACGTCGCCGCCGCGTTGAACGTCGCGTTCGACACGTGGGGAACTGTGCTGACGAAGGAACACGGCGTGGGTTTGAACACGTGGGAGATTAACATCGTGCGGTTCGGGTTCGCGGCGTGCGCGCTGGCGCTCGGGGCTGTGTTTCGGCGGTATCTGCAGCCCTGGATTCACCTGGCGATGCGAAGGCGAAGGGAGGACGACCCCGATTTCGTGTACGACGACGACGGGGATCATCCAGAAGCATCTAGAAACATCCAGAAGCGTCGACGGTGGCACGGCGTTCCGCCCGGTGGAAACAGCGTATTCAGGCTCCCCGAGCTCACGCGATCGCGGTGGGGGCAGGTGATGCTCGGGATCATGTTCACGACGTTTCTGGCGCCAGGTCTCGGTAACTTCGCGTTGTTCAAGGTTCCGAGTTTGGCGGTGTTCAGCACGCTGATGTGCGTCGGGCCGATCTACGCGCTGCCGCTGGGGTACCTGATCAAAGGGGAGAAGGTGAGCGCACGGGCGGTGGGTGGGAGCGTGTTGGCGGTGGTCGGGGTCATCCCGATGTTCTTCTGGGATCACATCACGGCGTAGGAGTAGTCACAGGATCAGGGAACGACGGTTCATTTTTTCTTAGACTAATCCTTTCAACATCAACTCGTCGCCACTCGGAAGATGCGCCGGGCGGTACGTCTGCTGAGGGAGCTCGGGCCACGCGCCCGGGGTCGAGGCGTGCGTGCGCACTCGTCTTCAGCGGGCGCGTCGTCGCGAGTGAGTGCACGTGGTCCAAACGGCGTTGGATTCGGACCCTCCGATGATGCGATCCGCCACGTCGGCACCCTGACCATCCTCTCGGGGTTCGGGTTCGCGGCGTCTTCCCTCCTCGTCGCATCCAGCGGTGTCGCGTCGATGGACGAAGGTCGCACCGCGCGGGGGTCTATACCGCAGACCGCGTTCGGCGAGAACGTCTCCGTCGACCCCGCGACTCTGAAGCAACTCGCGCGGGACATCGCCGGTGTCGTCGGATCCGACGATGACGACGACGTCGAGCGGACGCGAACGAGGGCGCTTCGCATCCTCGCGCAAGTCACCCTCTTCGTCGACTACCACGACGACATCATCGCCGTCCCGGAGATCGCGTCCGCGCTCATCAGGTGCCTCGAGCACAGCGCCGTCATCGCGAACGACCCGGGCTCGGTCGGCACACACTCCACCGCGTTATCGCTCCAATGCCTCGCGGACCTCGCGAAGGAACGAACGTTGCGCGAGGCGATCGTCAAGTCCCAAGGCGCGCTCATCGCGATACCCGCCGCGCTCGACGCCGCGCGATGGACGAAGGCGACGCGCGCGAAGGGTGGTGACGCGTCATCGAAGGGTGGTGACGCGTCATCGAAGGGTGGTGACGCGTCATCGAACGACGACGACGACGACGCGAGCGGAGTGGCGTCCGCCGCTCGACTCGCCGCGGAGCTCGCGGGCGACGCCACGCTGGCGCACACGGCGATCATCGCGGCGGGTGTACCCGCCGCGGTCGTCGCCGCGGGCCAGCGCGCCCGGAGCAAGGTGGGGACGTTGAGGCGGATGGGATTGAGACGGATGCCCTCCGCAGCCGACGAGGAGAAGCGGCGGGAGACTCGAAGGCACGCGGCCGCGTTCGCGTTCCACCTGGTCTCGTCGAGCGAAGGACGCGGGGCGCTCATCGCCGCGGATGACGGCGGGAAAGGGTTACGAGCGTCGGCGTACGCGGCGCGGGATAGGATCGTGCACAGGTACGCGGTCGGGGCGCTCGCGAGGCTCGTCGCCGGTTCGTTGAAGCCCGGCACCGCGTACGAGGAACGAAAAATGTGTTTGGATGCAAAGTCCCTCCGCTCCGCTATCAAATCCGCGATGTCCGGGCTGGCGTCCGGGGACTCGCAGGCGGCGTGCTTCGCGACCGGTATGCTGCGCAGGGTGGCGTACGAAGGCGACGAGGCGACGCGGACGTACGTGGCGTCGCTGAACGCGGCGGAGGCTTTGCTTCGATTAGCCGTTAACCCCGGCGCCGGGTGGGCGGCGGACGAGGAGCGCGGGGAGGCGAAGGACGCGTCCGCGGCGGCACGGATCGCGCGGCACCAGGCCGGCGACGGCGCGAGGACGTGCGCGCTGCGTGCGCTGGAGTCGTTCGCGGCGGTGCGGCCGTTGTCGAGCGCGTTACCGAAATCGGTGCTTCGAGCGAAGGACGGGCTCACGCGTCTCGCGGAGATGGCCGCCGGGGAGCGAGGGTGCGAGTCGGTAAACGCGCGTAAGCTGGCGTCCGACGTGCTCGCCGCGCTGGGGGTATAGTGTCAGTGCCTTACGCGGCGCGTCGCCCGTTCGTTGCTAGTTGGCTAGGTTTCGATTGAATAATGTTAGGACTAGTGATGGCTACCGAGGGAGGTTCGTGTGGGCTAACGGATGGAATGGACGGATACTGGTCAGTGATCCTGGTCCTTGTCCCCGTCGTAGTACTCATCGTCCCTGTCCACGATCTTGTCCAGCCCGAACTGCCCCCCGTATCGTTCGTCGTAGTTGAGGTCATCCTCGTCAAACTCGGGAATCATGGAGTCGGGCGGGACCTCGTGCATCGCCACGCCCGGCGCGTGCTCGATGGCTCGCAAGTTTTCCAGCACCTCCTTCTTCACCTCGTGCATGTACGTCTTGTTGTTCAAGTTCTCGATGTAATTCGTGGGCTCAACCTTGAGCTTGTAGTCCTGATCCGCGTAGTACTCGTAATAGAAATCGTGCTCCGGGATGTCCTTCGGTAACTTGCGATCCAACAGCACCGCAGTTTCGTTGGTCCAGCACCGGCTCACGTTACTCTTGGTGTATCCCCCGCCGCCGGTGACGAGCAGCGGAACTCCAAACTTCTTCATAAACTTGACGCAATCCGCGTGGCCGTCCAGTGAGAGGTTGAAACACCCGAGGCGGTCGGCGGCGAGGGAGTCCGCGCCGCACTGCAGCACGATCGCCCCTGGCCTGTACGTCTCCATCACCTTGGACATGACTGTTTGGAAGATGTCTTGAAACCCGTCGTCGTGGATGCCGTCCCGTAGGGGTACGTTGACGGAGTAGTACTTGCCTTGGTTCTTGCCGATGTCGTTCAGGCCACCGGTGCCCGGGAAGAACAAGTCCCCGTACTTGTGGAACGAGACGCACATGACCCGATCGGTCATGTAGAACGCTTCCTCTACGCCGTCCCCGTGGTGAATGTCGATGTCGATGTACACGACCCTGGCGTGATGCTTGAGGAGCTCGAGGATGGCGAGGACGAGATCGTTGATGTAGCAGAACCCCGACGCCTCCGCCTTTTTCGCGTGGTGTAACCCGCCGCTCCAGTTGATCGCGATGTCGCTCATCCCGTGGTTCAATCGCACCGCGCCGTCGATGGACCCGCCGGTGTAGAGCTTGCAAAAGTCGAAGAGCCCGTCGAAGATCGGGCAGTCCTCGCCGAGGTTGAACCGCTGCATGCTCTGCATGTGCTCGCTCGCGGTGTCCGGGGTGATGCGCGAGAGGAACTCGACGTAATCCTCGGCGTGGTACTGGGTCATCTCGACCGGGTACGAGCGCCGAGGGCGGTACACCTCCATCTTCCGGTGCAGGTCGTAGGACAGCACCAGGTGGTGGGTCATCGCCAAACGATGCGGCTTCATCGGGTGGTTGTTCCCGTAGTAGCTCGTGCCCACATCCTGGTCGTAGAAGTAACAGATGCGATCCTTCGAGGGAGGCATGGCGGATCACCGATTCGGTGTGCCGCGTCGCACCGCACGCGCGTTCGATCGCTCTGCGAAACCTAAATTCAATGCGCGAGCGGGAAAACACAGCGCGAGGCGCACACATTTCGAGCTTTAGAAGAGATTTGCTTCGCGCACGCGTGCCTATTCATGCTAATGAACTAGTCCCAGTCCACCTGCTCGGTGTCCTTCTCCGCCGCCGCCATACCCCCGCCCTCCTCCTTCTTGGCCTCCTCCACGTCCTCCTTGTACTTGTCCGCGTCCGCCCAGACGGGCTGCGCGCTCCACCCCTGCTGCCCGCCCTTGATGGCCCTCGGCTGCGCGTAGTTGCACCGAATCACTTTGCCAAACAGCTCGGCGTTGTGCATGTTGTCCATAGCCTCCGCGGCGTCGTCGCTGTGTCGATTAGTTTATTATAAGGCGGGGCGTCAGTATTGAATGCGTGGTCAGGGTTGCGGGCGTGAACGGGCGGGATGTGAGAACGGGATGTGGACGGCTGCCAAAAGATTTTGCCAAAAGATTTGATTGATTGACGTAGGGTTGGTGGGACTCCGGGCGGACGCACGTTTCTTCGAAGGTGACGAAGCCGAACCCTCGGTTCTTCTGCGTCTGGTGGTCCTGCGGGATGTCCACGTCCTTGATCGGACCGAACGGGATGAACGCCGCGTGTAAAATGGCCGTGGTCACCTGCTCCTCGAGGCCGCCTGCGGAAATGGAAGGGTGGCGATGGGCGTGAGTTGATGGCGGCTCGGTGCGGGCTAAGGGTCGATTCGAGCGGGTCGCGATGCGTGAATGCGGTCGAAGGGTCACTCACCCACGTAAATCGTCGTCTTAGGTTGTGCCATCGCCCACCGAGTTCCTCTAAGCGCGTCCGAACTGTGGGGATAGGCGGTGAAGTTGGTGCTCATTTTCCTCTTGAACGGTCGGACCGGATGCGGTCGGTCGGCGCGTTTTTGGCGAGAGAAGGAGAAAAGAGCGAAGAGAAGGCCACGTCGCGCCACTACGCTAACGCGCCGTCGGCACAACCGACGACGAACACACAGGCGATGGCGATGTCTGCCCTCAGGTGAGTCCCCGGGGACGCGAAATCAACGCCGTTCGGCGAATATCATCCCCCGCGGGCGACCCGAGACGCCCAATCGACGGAACCCTTTTCACCCGTGCATCCGCTCCATGTGTCGGCCGCTCGCTCACCTCGCAGTCTCCCTTTGTCCCGTGACAGGATGGCTTCCAGCCTCGGTCTCCGCGCGATGCCCGCGCGCGCGCGCGTCGCCACCCAGAGCTCCCGCTCCATGGTCGTCCGCGCGGCCGTCACCGCTCCCCAGCCCGTCGTGGTCAAGCGCGAAGGTGCGCCTCGAACCCAATCCCTTCTCCGGGAAAAAGCGAGCCCCTTATCCTCAACATCGCCGCTCGCCCACACCTCCCACCCTCGCACCCAAGGTACCTCCTGACCCGTCGTTCCCCTACTTCATCCACCCACACACAGACGTCATCACCTCGGACCCGCACAACAACGTCACCGACCACATCTTCGAGAAGATCGGGTACAACCTCCACAAGCGACCCGATCATCCCCTCGGCATCATCAAGTCCGTCATCGAATCCTACTTTGACGAAAAGTACGGCCAAGACACCTTCACCTCCTACGACAGCCTCTACCCCGTGGTGTCCACCTACGCCAACTTCGACAGCGTCCTGGTCCCACCCGACCACGTCTCGAGGTCCCAGAACGATACCTACTACGTCGACGAGGACACCGTCCTCCGCTGCCACACGTCCGCGCACCAGCTCGAGATGCTGAAGGACGGCGCCCGGAAGTTCCTCGTCACCGGCGACGTGTACCGCCGCGACTCCATCGACGCCACGCACTTCCCGGTGTTCCATCAGATGGAGGGATTCCGCGTGTTCGAACAGGCGGAGTGGGAGGAGGCGGGCAAGGATTCCGTCGACCTCGCCGCGGAGGAGCTGAAAGATTGCCTCGAGGGGTTGGCGAAGCACCTCTTCGGGGACGTGGAGATGCGTTGGGTCGACGCGTACTTCCCGTTCACGGAGCCGTCGTTCGAGCTCGAGATCTTCTTCAAGGGTGAGTGGCTGGAGGTTCTCGGGTGCGGCGTCACCGAGATGAAGATCCTGGAGGAGGCTGGGCTCCAAGATAAGCGGGCGTGGGCGTTTGGCCTCGGCCTGGAGCGACTCGCGATGGTCCTCTTCGACATCCCCGACATCCGCCTCTTCTGGTCCGACGATAAGCGTTTCTCGAAGCAGTTCAAGGAAGGTATGTTCAAGGCTGGCGGCGTGGACATGCAGAAGTTCAAGCCCTACTCCAAGTTCCCGCCTTGTCTCAAGGATGTTTCTTTCTGGCTGCCCAAGGAGGGTGACAGTTTCACCGAGAATAATCTCTGCGAGGTGGTCCGCGACGTGGCGGGTTCGCTCGTCGAGGAGGTGAAGCTCATCGACGAGTTCGAGAACAAGAAGAAAGGTCTGACGTCCAACTGCTACAGGATCGTGTACCGGAGTATGGAGAGGTCGTTGACGGACGACGAGATCAACTCGCTCCAGGAGCAGGTGCGCAGCGACATGGTCTCCAAGCTCGGAGTGGAGCTTCGCTAAACAAACCGACGACTCATCATATAAACGCGCTTATATTCTTTATGAAAACACATCACATAAACCCTAAATCACAGTTCGGTGTCGTCGTGACCGTGACCGTGCTGTCCAGGTGGCTCCACGTTGGGAGGCTCCACGTCGTTCTTCGCCACGAACGCGGCGAAGTCGTCAAAGTCGAGCGAGGGTTTCCCGTTAAACTCCGTGGTCCACACGTTTTCAAACTCTTCGTTGGTGTACGTCAACCCAGCCTTGGACATGGCGAACCTGAACTCACCCCGCGCCATCGTGCCGTCGGCGTCTCTGTCGTACGTCGCGAACGCGCGTCTCAGTTCATCCTCCATGACCTGAGGGTCGTACTCGTCGTCATCCGGCTCAGGCTCCTCCTCACGATAGTACTTCTCGGTCTCGGTCTCGGGCTCGGGCTCGGGCGTTATCTCTGCCTCGGGCTGGGGCTCGGGCTCGGGCGTCATCTCTGCCTCGGGCTCCGGCTCTGGCTCTACAAATGCATCGTATCTTTCGTCCATCGGTATCTCGACATCGTACTCGGTGTACTTGATAAACCCGGGCGTGTTCTCCATGTCGTGTAGCCACGCGGCCCGACCCGGCAACAAAACGTCCCTCGCCTGCGCCAGTTTGTGCTGCATCTCTTTGGCACCCTCCGGGTCGTCGCCGCGGTACTTATCCGGGTGCCAACTGAGTGACTCGCGCCTGAACGCCGCCTTGACGTCCTCCGCGGACGCTCCCTTCGTCAACGACAACAACTCGCGAGCTTCCGCCGCGGTCACCCCAGAGTTGAAGTGATCGAGATCGCCAAAGCCGGCGAACCCGCCGGCCGTCCACGATTTGTGCACCCCTCTTCGTAGCCTGAACGCGAACTCCTCGCCGTCCAGTCCCCACTCCCCCGTCTCGGGATCCAACGAGTACACGTCGAGGTCGATGGCCCACCGGTACATCGCGAACCCACAGAGCGCCGCGAATATCGCAAAGAGCGCTAACACAAAGGAGGCTCTGCGGAAGGTTATCGGCTTATCCTCCTTCCCGAACACGCCGTCGCGACGCCAACGCCGGGTCAGCACCAAGGCGACGACGCAGACGAAGCTCGAGGCGAACACCGTCGGTACGTTAGGTACGAACGAAGCCGCCACCGCGGCGACGACGGTGGCCATGACCACGATCCTGTAGGAGCACGCGACCACGTGGCCGCAGCTGAACACGGCCCATCCCGCGGTCGCCATGGCCCACGCGGCGCACGCGTACGCGAGCGGCATCGCGGGCGTTGGCACGAGCCACGATGCGAGTGCGCCGACGAGGTGGTAGTACCAGAACCCGAGGCCGACCGTCGCGCTGACGTGCGAGGGATTGACGTCGGGGCGTGGCGATGCTCTTTGGAGCGCCTCGAGCTTGCGGAGCTCGTGTGGGTCCGCGTTGACCTCGCGGACGTAGGCGGGTATGCGCCACATGTCCCGCAAGCCGCCCCATCCGAACACCATCCCGGACGTCATCCTGCACACGGTGGGGGAGGGAAGGGACGCGTCGTTGTTAGCTTGGAGGGTTTTTTGGTGCGTCACCGGGGAGGACGGGGCCGGGGGAAGGGCACGGGACGTGGGTGTCGCACCATAGGATGGCCTGCGCGTGACGCTTCAGGTAGAAGTGGTGGAGACCGCACCATCCTCCGATGGCCCACAGGAGGTACGCCACGATCACGGACCTCTTCGCCATGGTGAGGTTCCCAGTGGCCTGACGCTGGAACAATGAAACGTGATGAGGCCGACTCCATTTTGTCTCTCAAGTCGGCCGCCGGTCACTCAGAGCGTAGGACGCACACGCGTCTCCAGGAGAGACCGACGACACGCGGCGCGCTCGAGACGAAGGAAGGGTTTAGGGTTCACACACGACGACGCGAGGATGGTGCTCGTGCTGTGCATAGGGGACATGCACATCCCCCACAGGGTCGCGGACCTCCCGCCAAAGTTCAGATCCCTTCTCGTCCCGGGCAAGATCCAGCACGTGCTCTGCACCGGCGACGTGTGCGTGAAGGAGACCTACGACTACCTCAGGAGCCTGTGCGCGGACGTCCACGCGGTGCGGGGCAACTACGACGGGGACTTCGCCGCGGGATGGCCCGACGCCAAGACGGTGAAGATCGGCGACTTTAAGTTCGGGCTCACGCACGGCCACCGGGTGGTGCCCCACGGGGACGTGAACGCGCTCGCGGCGGCGCAGCGCGCGATGAACGTGGACGTGCTGGTCTCCGGCACGTGCAGACGGTGGGGCGCGCACAAGGTGGAGGACAGGCTCATCGTCAACCCCGGCAGCGCGACGGGAGCGTTCGTGTCCGAGGATCCGGATGCAAATCCGTCGTTCGTGCTCATCGACGTGGACGGATCGAGGGCGACGTGCTACGTGTACGAGCTGTGCGGGGAGGAGGTCAAGGTGGAGAAGGTGGAGTACTCGAAGGCGTGAGTGGAGTGGTGTTCGTGGCGGTCTCCGGGGGGCGACAATGGCGCGAGAAGGGGGTTCGGTTCGCCCAACGCGGCCAAATGTAATCAGAAAATAGCACACCCGACCCGCATCTCGCTGAGCCTATCCATTCGTGAACGCGCACCGAGCCGCGGCATGCGGGCTCTGGTCGAGTGTCGCGCGCGGATCGCGCATCCCCGGTCGTATCGGCAGGGAA
>Ga0209425_10005310_pt1 | contig 12691 bp, 12 predicted proteins | sample COG_05_FD_184749 | JGI IMG/M metagenome (GOLD analysis project Ga0209425, IMG submission 184749) | Pelagic Microbial community sample from North Sea - COGITO 998_met_05 (SPAdes) (version 2) | ecosystem: Environmental > Aquatic > Marine > Neritic zone/Coastal water | place: Helgoland, sampling... | reverse complement strand
TCGTCAGAATTTGGAATTCGCAGTTTCAGGTTCTTCAGACGATTCTGTTCTCGGACTCGCGGGGAATGCTTCGGTCCAAATCATCGCTGGTGGATTTGTGGTTGCATTACTCGTCGCCTTCTTCCTTCGCAGAGACTAAAAATCGGGTCACTGAAGGACCCTCGCATCACCATTCGGTGAGAATTCTAAACCGCTCTTTCAGCCACTTCCGCTTCATGGTGCTTAACAACGCTTATTGAGGGGCCTCAATTCGCAAAGAACAGAGAGCGTATGCTTTCTGTGAAGGTGGCAAGATGTCGGGATTTGAATCGGTGCCTGCAGAATATCTTTCGATTGGTTTTTTGACCATTCTCGGTATCATTATGCCCTTGACAAATTTCCTCATCACTTGGGTCGTTCGACCTAAGGTCGACCCTGCCCGCCCACATATCACTCGTTCTTACCTTTTGGAAGGCTATGAGCGTGACCACAGCCTCTACCCTCGCCGCTTGACCACCTTCGAGTGTGGCAGTGAACCGGTTGGAGAAGCCATGATTCAATTCCACTTCCAATATTACTGGTACGCCATCATTTTCTTGGTCTTTGATGTGGCCTTCATGTTCTTGGTTCTCGGTGGAATGGTGGCGGCTGACGCTACCGCCCCAGGTGCCGCCCCCGATGCAGTCGCTAATGCCACCGGTGCCCTTGGCGTCCTCGCAGCATTCTTCATCACGATTTCAGCAGGCGTATGGTACGTGTTCCGTAAGCGAGGCCGAATTTACATTTGAGGTGAGATGATGGCAGGACAAGACGAGAATTTTGCAGCCTTTAACAGCCGTGCGTTGGTTGAGATGGTTGGAGACGTGACGGATGAAGCTCTCAAAGCAACCAAGATCAAACAATTCCTGAGCGTGTTGGCTGGCCGCTATTTCAATTGGGCTGGCCGCAAATCTCTCTTCACACTTCACCTTGGAATCAAGTGTTGCGCTATTGAGATGGCTGCCGCAGCAACCCCTCGTTTTGATGGTGACCGATTCGGAGTTCTGTTCCGCTCCTCTCCTCGCCAATCCGATGTATTGCTTGTCAACGGGCCAATCTCCAAGAAATTCGCAGACAAAATCGTGCGCCTATGGGAGCAAATGCCTGAACCCAAGTACTGCATCGCTATGGGGGAATGCGCCATTTCCGGTGGACCTTATTTCCAATCTTACAACATCCTTGAAGGCGTTGACACCGTCATTCCAGTCGATGTTTACATTCCAGGATGCCCTCCTCGTCCCGAAGCACTCATCGATGGATTCGGTTTGCTTCGTGAGAAAATTATCCGAATTGGTGCGGCCCCAAGCAGCGGCCGTAAGGGTGACAAACCCATCATTGTTGGAGAGGACTGAACATGGGTATGCGTATTTCCCTTGAGCAAAGTGAATCAGCCGCACAGACGTGTGTTGATACTATCATGAAGCGCTTCGATGGCATCGGCGCTACAGCATCGGTTGAACACCATTCCAACGCCCTCAAGATGGCATTTGTTCGCATTTCAACACCACCACAACACTGGCCCGCCATGGCAAAAACACTCCGTTTTGACCACGGGGTGAATTATTGTTCAATGGTCACCGGCACTCATTTCCCTGACGGTGGCGCTGACCGAGGATGGGAAGTCGTGTATCACATGATGCGACAACCTGTGGTCGACCAAGCCCCCAACACCAATACGGTTCACGAGGCAACAAAACTCTCGGGAAGCGACATCCCCCTTGAACTCGAAATCATCATCACACTCCCACAAACCGACGAGCCCAGTGTACCTAGCGTGCAAAAGATCTGGGTTGGCGCTGATTGGAATGAAAAGGAAACTTGGGATTTGGTTGGAATTCGTTTTGAGGGCCACGAAAATATGCATCGTGTTCTCAATCCCCACGATAGCCCAGAGGGATTCCATCCTTTGCAAAAGCAACACAAAATACGCTATCATGGTTTCAATGAAATGTACGATGACGCTCAAGGATTCGGGCGTAAACCAACCGATGAGGATCGGGTCAAGTGAGGTGATAGAATGGCACAAATGTGGATTACAATGGGACCTCAACACCCGATGACGCACGGTCTGTGGACTCTACGCGTGAAGGTTGACGGCGAAACAGTCGTTGACACCGACGCCGAACTTGGCTACATTCATCGCGGCGTCGAAAAGATTGCCGAAGCACGGGATTTCACACAAATCACGCCCTACTGTGACCGACTCTGTTACGTGAGTGCCATGACTTGGGCAAATTCCTACATCTATGCTGCAGAGGACTTACTCGAAGTCGAAGTGCCAGAGCGAGCGGAATACATCCGTCTAATCTCCGCCGAGTGCCAACGCTTGGCTTCTCACCTGATGTGGCTGGGCGCCTACGGCCCAGATATTGGGAGTCTCACGCTCATGACCTGGTGCATGCGAGACCGCGAAATGTTCCTTGATTTACTTCAGGAACTCGGGGGCTCACGAATGCATTACAATTACCCTCGAGTCGGCGGTGTCAAGCGTGACATTCCCGTTGGATTTGCTGACCGATTGGTCGCTAAGGTGAAGTTGTTCGAAAAGCGAATCGAAGAATACGAAATGATGCTTGATGAATCAACCATTTGGCTAGTCCGCCTCCAAGGTGTCGGCTACGCCAATGCAGAAGATATGGTGAATGCCGGTGTTTCCGGCCCTAATATCCGCGCAGCTGGCGTGAACTATGACGTACGTTGGGCGCACCCCTACTCGGTTTATGACCAAGTAGACTGGGAGCCTGCAGTTGAGAAGCCAACCTCCGTGAAAGGTGCTGATTGTTACGACCGATACCGTGTTCGGATGGAAGAAATGCGCCAATCCTGTAAAATGATTCTCGACGCCATTGAGCGTATCCCTGGTGGAAAGAACACGAATTATTCCAGCGGCGACGAGATGATTCTTGCCAAGGCACCCACTCGAGCTCCAGAAGGTGCAACAGGATTTTCACATTATGAATGCACCCGTGGGGCCTCTCAATTCTACATTCAAGGTGGTGGCGATGGCCGTGGGAAGAATCCCTACCGTTTGTCCATTCGTTCTCCGATGTTCATTACCATCCCATACGTGGCCAAGACCATGATTGGATACAAAGTTGCAGACATACCTGCTATCATGGGCAGTTTCGATCCATGCATTGGGGAGACCGATCGTTGAGGTGATATCATGGATGACAGGTACGATCTCGTTGGATTTTTCATTGACAAAGAGGGGGGCTTCCGCTCAACTCTCATGTCCTTGCTGGATGGCTCCCCACTCAGTGATAGTGCAGGAAGCATCTCCTTTGCTGCTGGCACCTTTGCTTTGGTGAACATCGTCTTCTTGATGTTGTTCTTTTCACAATTCGCCATCCTATGGATTGAGCGCAAGGCAGTAGCTCGTATGCAAGACCGATACGGCGCAACAACGGCTCTTCGTTCCCTCTGGGTCGGAGAAAACGGCGTCACTGCGGGCGAGTGGTGGAACATGCTCCCATTCGGAGCAGGCAAACCCATCGGGGCCCTCAATGGATGGTTGAACAAGCGATTTGGAAATCGTGATGAGAATTTCCCGACCGTTGACCGTGTTAACAACCGTTCTTGGATGGGGAAGACCATCTTCCCTGGGTTCTTCCAAAACGTGGCCGATGGAATGAAATTCTTGGTCAAGGAACACATGGTCCCACAACGAGCAGACCGTTTGATTTTCGAAGTCTCACCCTTCCTCATCGTATCCTCTACCCTTCTTATTCTCGGAATGATTCCACTTTCAAGTGGTATTTATGCCACCAATCCAGACCTGTCCATCCTCTATGCCATCGCTATCTTTGGTATTGCACCCATCGGGGTTTTCTTTGCAGGCTGGTCGTCCAATAACAAGTACACATTGATTGGAGGAATCCGCTCCGCTGCTCAATTGACGGCCTATGAGATTCCTCTTCTGTTGACGTTGTTATCAGTTGCCGTTCTCTCTGGAACCTTCAACATCATCGACAGCATCCACTTCCAGCATTCGGCAGGCTCCTGGAACATCTTCCTCATGCCGTTGGGTGCTGCTCTGTTCTTGGTAACGATGATCGCTGAAGTCGAGCGTGTACCCTTTGACATGCCAGAGGCTGAAGCTGAACTGGTCGAAGGCTGGTGGACAGAATACGGCGGAATGCGCTTTGGTATGCTGTTCATGGCAGAATACATTCGCACTTACGCTGCTTGTTTCCTCTTCACTCACTTCTTCCTTGGTGGATGGCATTTGCCCTTCCAAGGCACCATCGGTTCCATCGAAATGTTGGGCATTGGAAGCGCCTATCTTCTTATTCCCGGAGCGGTCATGACGCTTGTGAAATCCTGGTTAGTCTTCCTGATTGTCTTCGTTTGGGCACGTTTCGCTTTGGCTCGTATTCGAACCGACCAAATCCTGGAATTCGGATGGCGAATGTTACTCCCTCTCGCAGTTCTGCAAGTTGTACTTGCCTTTGTGTATCGCCTCTATCTCTTCAACCCCGACGGTATGCTTGCTGACAAGAATGCAAGCGGCACAGGGTCCGCTTGGGATGCGATTGGTCTTCCAGCGGTGGTACCCATCCTCACCACCCTCTTCTGGCTGGCCATCTTCGTGATTTACTTGAACGATGAAGACAAATCGGCCACACCAGAACGAATGTTCCATGTCCATACAATTGAACCCGCGGGAACGGTCGTCCCGGGGAAGGAGTGAGGTGAAACTATGCCAATGCATCCACACGCACAGCCGAATTTTAGAAACCTCTTTTGGTACCCGTTTAAAATCACCCTCATCACAGCACTACGGACGTTCCCGTTCATTGGGAAGCGGTTCGGAAAGCGCTTGGGGGCCTATCACAACACCAGCCATCCTGAATTCCTCGATGATGCCAGCCGGGCCCGCGCAGCTTCATCAGCCGAGATGAACGACATCACTCGACAAGAATTTGCACCAGACCGAGTGACTTCTGACCTCAAACCAACACTATGGAAGCCCCAAACGGTTCAATATCCCTACGAACGGTTGGAGGACATGGAGCCCTGGCTCTTTGTCCCAGGAAATTACAACGGTCGTATCGGTGTGATTTGGGAGACATGTACAGCGTGCAAGATGTGCGTGAATATTTGCCCCAACGATTGCCTTCACATGACCACGGAATTGCGTGTTGACGTTCTTGACAACGCAGAAGGAGAACACGGTGGCCTTGGCATGGAACTTGAAGTCGGTAAGTTCGCAGCCGTTCCCAAAGAAGAAGTTGTTAAGGAACTGGCTACGTTTAATCACGTGACAGCCCACCAAGATGTTCCACAAGAATGGCGCTTCGCTGAAGTTCTCGACCTTTCTGGCACCTCTGCTACCGTCCGATGGAATGATTCTGGTAAGGAATCCGTCGTCGAGCAATCAGAATTGCGTACCGCTGATGATCAAATTGTATCCGGGCGTATCGACCTAGGTCGCTGCATGTTCTGTGGATTGTGTATGGAGTCCTGTGGATTTACATCCTTCTTCATGACCAATGAATACGATGGAATGTCAGGCTTCACACGCCAAGACCTCTGGTTTGACGCATCACGAACTCGTGTTCTTCCAAGCGTTCACCAAGAAGCCGTTGATGCTGAACTTGCGAAGCGCGCTTCCAAGGAACGCACCAAGCGAGCCAAGAAGGCGGCCAAGGCAGCGGCAGAAACTGCCAAACCAGCCGAAGCCCAAAAGGGGGACGCCTGAGATGGATGTAGCGAGCGCAGCCGAAACCGGCGTGTTCTTCCTGTTTGCAGCAATAACGCTCGGCGGTGCGCTGGGCCTTATATTCGCACAAAGGGTTGCACACTCGATGCTATCGCTAATCTTCTGTTTCATGGCCGTCTCTGGCATTTTCATCCTTCTAGGTGCTGAATTCCTTGCTGCCATTCAAATTCTGGTTTATCTTGCCAGTGTTGGATTGGTGGTTCTGTTTGGAATCATGTTAACCCGGCGCCAAATCTTGGAGGAGGACTTCGAATGAAATTCCTGTCCTTATTCACCCGCTTGGGTTTGTTAGCCTTGGGCTTCATCCTCGTTGCCATTGTCAACGATGACTCGGTTTGGAGTAAAACAACCGAATCTAGCCCGAGCACATCTGGATTAGCAGATTCTCTACTCAACGAGTGGGGGTTGGGCTTGATGGTCCTTGGTCTCCTCATGGCTATGGCCATGATGGGTGCTGCTTACCTCGTCCGTGATGAACGGATGGAAAACCTACTTTGGGAATTTGGAGGGGAAGAGGAATGATTGATCCAGCATGGGTCTCTGGGCTCTCAGCTCTTTTGTTCGTCATTGGCTTGGCCGGTGCTTTCACTCGTAAGAACGCCATTATTGTCTTGATGTGCATTGAATTAATGCTCAACGCTGCCAACATGCAATTTGCTGCAGCCGCCGTACATCACGGCGATTCAACAGGATGGGTTTACACGCTCTTCGCCATCGCCATCGCTGCGAGTGAAGTTGCGATTGGTCTTGCTATCTTCTTGGCCATGTACGGTCAACACGAATCGATTACACTGGACGATGTAAACGTCCTGAAGAACTGAGGTGAGATGATGGGTGGTACAAGCAGTTCTGAAATTATCGTTCAAAGCACAGCGGCTGAATATGCGCCGTTGATTCTCCTCTTGCCCATGTTGGCATTCCCTGTGATTTTGTTCCTAGGGAAAGTCTTCAACGGCAATCCATTTTGGAAGAACAATCTCAAGGAAGGCGGTTTGATTGCTCTCACCGTCATGGGAGCAAGCCTGATTCTTGCCCTTGCCGTGGCTCGTGACTTCATCGGTGGGTTTTCCAGTATGGAAGAGCTTTCAGAGTGGGTTTGGTTCACTTCAGCTACATGGGAATCAACCACCATGATGACCAAGGAAATTTCCTTTGGATTTGGTGTCCATATCGACCACATCACCGTGATGTTGCTCTTCATCGCCGCTTTCTTGTGTTTCCTCATCAACACCTTTGCGATCGGATACATGAACACGGACCCGATCAATGATAACCGCAACCATCGCTTCTATGCTGAATTCGTCTTGTTCTGTTCCGGTATGCTTGGAATGGTTTTGGCAGATTCATTCCTCTGGTTATTCATCTTCTGGGAATTGATGGGACTCTGTTCTTATCTTCTCATCGGATTCTATTACGAACGCCCAAGTGCTGCTTACGCCGCCAAGAAGGCGTTTTTGACCACCCGTGTCGGGGACGTTTTCCTGATGGTCGGTTTGGCCATGCTCTGGGGCATGTTCGGGTCGCTTGACTATGATGTAATTTTCAATGCTCTCGAGGATGAAAATTTCATGGCAGGTATCTCATCGAGCACCCTACAATGGACCCTTGGTTTGATGTTCATTGGTGCGGTTGGTAAATCTGCTCAATTCCCGCTTCACGTTTGGTTACCCGACGCCATGGAAGGCCCAACGCCCGTTTCTGCCCTCATCCATGCTGCAACCATGGTTAACGCAGGTTTGTACCTCGTCGCTCGTATGTTCCCATTCTTTGGTGCTGAAGCCCTTCATGGAGACTTGGTGGATTTGGCTTTCATCATCGCTGCAATCGGTGGTATCACCGCCGTTATGGCTGCTGCAATTGCCTTCGTCCAGAATGATTTGAAGAAGGTTCTCGCTTACTCGACCATGTCTCAACTGGCTTACATCTTCACCGGATTAGGTTGTGCACTTTGGCTAGCAAACAGTCTTGACTGGCATCACGACAGCAAAGCTCACGGCATTGTAATCGTTGCTTTTGGAGCAGCCCTCTTCCACCTCTTCAACCACGCCATGGCCAAAGGAATGCTCTTCATGGCCAGTGGTGCAGTCATTCACGAAGTGCACCATGCTCACCATCACCTGCATCACCATGACGACCATCAACATGAGAGCAAACATCCAAAGGAATTGGTCATGCTCAACGATTATCTTGAACAAACAGGTCAAACGGTCTATGAATTCTTCAAATCCATCGATTTGGATGGTTCTGGTGAAATTGACATGTATGAGTTCCAAACGGCACTCAAGAATGCAGAGATTGCTGACCTTCCCCCCTGGGAGACTGAGCCCTTGTTGGCAGCCATTGATTTGGACGGCAATGAGAAAATTAACGTCCCTGAACTAGAAATCACGCTTGGTAATCTCAAGATGGACGACCATGATCACCACGAAGAAGAGTTTGATGCACAATCCATGGAGAACATGGGAGGGCTTGCGTCCAAGATGCCAATCACTGCCACAGCCATGCTTGTTGGTTCCCTTTCCATCATGGGCTTCCCACTTATCGGTGGTTTTTGGTCCAAGGAAGGCATCATTGCTAATGCTTGGCGAGTGGCCCTCGAGGATCCACGCTTCTTCTTCCCAGCCGCTTGTGTTTTACTCGGGGCAGGAATGACAGGATTCTACATGTCAAGGATGTGGCTCAAAACCTTCGCTGGTTCACCCAAGACCGAAGTCGCAGCCCATGTTGCTCCAACCAATACTTGGATCAAAACACCGCTCTTTCTCCTCACCTTTGTGAGTCTGGCTGGTATCATCTTTGCTGGAATGGGCTTCACCCATTGGGCACCTGACGAAGGATACGCTCCCTTCTTTGATGGCAAAAAGGGACTCATGGAAGGCATCCTCTACGAAATGGAACATGCCTTTGCAAACCACGATAGTTTCTTTTTCATCCTTTCCTATGTAGCCCTCATTTTGGGCGCCATCATCGGGCCTGGTCTGGCGTTGTCATTGTACGGTGGCTCCCTTGATGAAGGAGAGCAAGCCAAGCCTTGGTTCGGCCCAATCTTGGCTTTGAACGCAGCTATCAAAGGGCGCTATCACTGGGATAACTCTGCCTTGGCACAGTCGAGTCTTGCAACAGCGCTTTCGAATCGTTTGTACTTCGATCACTACTATGACATGGCGATGTTGAAGATTGTCGCTGCTTTCTCATTCAAGGCTGCTGAAGCAGATTCAGGTGTTATCGATGGCGCTATCAAATCCATTGAACGAGGTTCTCAGAACCTGTCCACACGAGTTCGCGCTCTGACGACTGGATCGGCACGTGATTACATCCTCATGGCGGCTGTTGGGACCTTAGCCTTGTTTGGATTGATTTGGGGGGTGGCCTGATGAGCGATTGGATTTCCATCCCACTGGTTGGATTACCATTGATCAGCAGCATGGTACTGTTGGCTTTCACCGCTAATGCTTCAGAATCTGCTCGTGCTAAGATGGGTGATTCCATTCGCTGGGTCACCCTTGCTTTCTCGTTGGCCATGTTGGCAGTCACCACAGCCATGTTCTTTGGTTCGCTGGAATCAAACATGCTCGATTGGAGCACCATGACGTTCGGTTCCTTCAACTTTGAATACCGTTACCCATGGATTAAATCCTTGGGGATTTACTGGAGTGTTGGATTGGATGCGCTTTCTTTCCCGATGGTTTGGTTAACGACGTTCCTCCTTCCAATCACCATCATCGCAACGTGGAATGAGAAGAACCCAACCACCTACTTCCCACTCCTGCTCATGATGGGAGGCGCCCTCATTGGCGTCTTTGTGGCATTGGACTTGTTCATGTTCTATGTGTTCTGGGAATTGACTCTCATTCCAATGTTCTTCCTCATCCTCAAATGGGGAGGCGTTGATCGGAAATATGCTGCACAGAAATTCTTCATCTACACCTTCACCGCTTCTGTTGTGATGTTGCTTGGATTGGTGACATTGTATTTCTTGCAACCAGATTCAGCCCCTCTCTATTCAGGAACTTGGACAGGACGAACGTTCGATATTCCAACTCTGATTTCGCATGCCCACCTCGCCAACACCGAGGGATGGTTCCTCGGTGAAAGCATGCAGAAGGTTTTGTTCGTCATGCTCATGCTTGGGTTCCTCGTGAAGTTGCCATCGGTCCCCTTCCACACTTGGTTGCCCGATGCCCACGTTCAAGCGCCTACAGGGGGTTCCATGCTCTTGGCTGGTGTGATGTTGAAGATGGGCGCTTACGGTATGTTCCGTTTGCCGCTGGCTATGTTCCCTCACGCTCTAGAATATTTCCAGTTGGCGTTGATGCTCTTCGGTATGGTTTCCCTTGTTTGGGGGGCCATCGTCTGTTTAGGTCAAACCAATTTGAAGAAAATGGTGGCTTACTCCTCCGTGTCTCACATGGGTGTGATCTGTATTGGAATCGCCACTATGCAACCTCTCGGTTGGGCAGCAGCGCTCTTCATGATGTTTGCTCACGGAATCATCAGCCCAATGCTCTTCGCTGTGTGCGGTGCCTTCAAGCATCATTACCACAGCATGGAAATTGGTGCCATGCGTGGTATGGCCAAGCATTCACCGTGGTTGGCAACCTCCATGATGTTCGCTTGGATGGCTTCGCTCGGTCTTCCGTTGCTCGCTGGTTTCGTTGCTGAACTCATGATGTTCCTTGCTCTCTGGCACTTCATTGCTGCTGAAGGATGGAGTGTATTGTGGATGGTGGGACCTGCCCTTGTGCTCGCCCTTACTGCTGCCTATTACCTCTGGTCCATGCAACGCACCATCTTCGAAGGTGGAGACGAAACACAACCCCCTGCTTCCCTTCACGGTGAAGCCGTTCCAGACATTTCAGATTCAGAGAAGTTTGCTATGATTGTGATGGCGGTCTTCACCATTTTGTTTGGTGTCATGCCTTGGATTGCCTTGGATATGATGCACGGTTGGACGGTGACTTTCTTTGAAACGATCCTTGCCCCATCCATCGGAGGTGCCTGAAATGACTGAAACAACCATCGAACCATTTGCAGAAGGATTCGTGATGGCTCTCGCGCCAGAGTTTGTTCTTGTGATTGGTTTGTTCACCCTCATACTGGTCCCAAACATGGGCGATGCAAAGTTCAGAATCCCATTGACTCAGATTCGTATTCCTTGGTTCCTCGGAGGTAAGCGAGGCACCTTGGATCGAGATCCACGCTTACCAGGATTGTTCGCTAGTATCTTCCTCACCGTCTCATTTTTGATGGCGCTTGCATCGTTTGTTGGTGGCATGGAGCGGGTGAACATCACCACAGCAAACGGCACTGAATTATTCCGAGTTGATGAGTTCAGTCGCATGTTCGAGGTCATCTTCTACGGTGCACTTTCGTTGGCTTCTATCGCTTCAATTGACCGTTTACCAGCCACAAGCACAGCAGACCGGTCCCTTTCAGGATTGTACAACAATCGCCGTCAAGTGGATTTCTACATCTTGTTAATGACCTGTGGATTGGGTATGTCGGTCGTCGCACTCTCCCAAGATTTGTTCATGCTCTTCATCGGATTGGAGTTGGCCTCGTTCTCAACCTATGTGCTCGTTGCCTTCATGAAAGAGACACCAGAAGGAACTGAATCCGGTATGAAATACTTCATCGTTGGTTCAGTCGCTTCTGGTGTTGGTCTGTACGGTCTCTCGTTGCTCTACCTCTGGTCTGGCTCGTTGCAATTTGATGGCCCAGGAGGACTCTCCGAGGCCTTCAGAACATCGGGAATGGAGCCCTTGCCTCTCGTGGCGCTTGGCCTCATTCTGGTTGGATTCGGTTTCAAAGTCAGTGCCGCTCCCTTCCACTTTGCTGCGCCCGATGCTTATGCAGGTGCTACAGGCCCTGTTGCTGGTGTCCTTGCAACCGCCAGCAAGGCCATGGGAATTCTCGGGCTTCTCCGAATTCTTCTCGTGGTCGCCTCCCCTGAGAACACTGAGGGTAGCGCCGTGTGGCTCGTTGCACTCGGTGTGCTTGCAGCCGTGACCATGACCTGGGGCAACCTTGCAGCATTGGGTTCAACCAATCCCAAGCGCATGCTCGCCTATTCCTCGGTCGCTCATGCAGGTTACATGCTTGCAGCGTTGACGGCCGTGGGCGTTTGGAGTGAAGACACTGCTTTCGCAGATGACGCTTCTATGGCTGTTGTCACCGCCCTCATCTTCCATCTCGTTGTATTGGTCTGTTTCAAGTTGGGTGCTTTCTTGGTGCTCTCCATTCTTGAATCCGAAAAGGGTGGTCATACCTTGGAATCACTCGGTGGATTGGCCAAGCGGGAACCTCTCCTTGCCGTTGCCATGTTCATCTTCATGATGTCTCTCGCCGGCGTTCCACCGTTGTCTGGGTTTGTCTCGAAACTACTTGTGATCATGGGAATCGTCAAGGTTGCTGTGGGAGGAGCCCTTGTCAATGGAGGAACACTCAACTTCAGCGATCTGCATTGGGTTTGGTACCTCGCTTTGTTGATGGTTCTCAATTCTGCCATTTCGGTGTTCTACTACTTGCGTGTAGGATTGGTTATGTTCTTCCATGAACCAGAAGAGGGACGAGAAGGGCGCTTACCATCGGGTAAATCGATTCGTTTTGCTGTCCTTGCGTGCGTGATGACGACGATTTACTTCGGAGTGGGAGCTGACCAACTCATTACGGTCTGTCAATCAGCCGCTAATGCTTTGCTCAACGTCTGGTGATGTCCACTCTCTGAATCGGATTTCCGCACCTTCCTGATGTGATGACTTCAAGAGGGGTTGGCCAATGGGAGACATAGGTGAGACTCAGTGGGTCGCAGATATGAGGAAAAAGTGGACGAGGAAGAACTCGCCCGACTCGAATCTCCAGAGGGTTCCTCAGGAGGAAAAATCCGAGTCAAAATGCCAAACCTTCGTGTCAACGAAATGTTTGCACTTGCTGAACAAATCCTCGGTG
>Ga0209425_10005307_pt1 | contig 12695 bp, 10 predicted proteins | sample COG_05_FD_184749 | JGI IMG/M metagenome (GOLD analysis project Ga0209425, IMG submission 184749) | Pelagic Microbial community sample from North Sea - COGITO 998_met_05 (SPAdes) (version 2) | ecosystem: Environmental > Aquatic > Marine > Neritic zone/Coastal water | place: Helgoland, sampling... | reverse complement strand
AAATGAAATACTTAGAAAAAATAAATCACAACAAGCAAGAAAATTAGCTTTAAAATTTAGTTGGGATCAGAATACAGAACAATTTTGTGAAATATTAAAAAAATTCGATAATATAGATTCTTTGACTTATCCTAGCGATCCAGAGCAAAGTACAATTCTAACAAATATTAATAATAGTTATCAAATGTGCGAAAAATTAGTTTTAGACACAACATATCCGGGTATCAAATTTGATAAAAATGGCATTTCAAGTCATTATTGGGATTTTCAAGATAATATCAAAGATAAATGGAAAGTTAATCAAGATAGGACTTTTGAGTTAGAAAAAATAGTTGAAAAAATAAAAAAAAGAGGATTGGGCAAGGAATTTGATTGTATTTTAGGACTTAGCGGTGGTGCAGATAGTTCTTACATGCTTCATACTGTTGTTAAGCAGTTTGATTTAAAACCTTTAGTTTTCCATGTAGATGGGGGATGGAATTCAGAAATTGCAGTTAGCAATATTAAAAATTTAGTTGAAAAACTTGGACTAGACTTGTTTACTGAGGTTATTAATTGGAAGGAGATGAAAGACTTTCAATTAGCAATGTTTAAAAGCGGTGTGCCGCATATTGATATTCCTCAAGATATGGCATTTATTGCAGTTTTATATAAGTTCGCTAAAAAATACAACATACCCTACATACTAAATGGAGGTAATATTTCTACAGAATGTGTTCAAAGACCATTAGATATTATTTATTGGGGAACAGATATGAGGCATATTAAAGATATATTAAAGAAATTTAGCAACAATAAGATGGAGACATTTCCATTTAGTTCGGCTTTTTATCACAAACTCTACTTAAGATATTATAAAAACATTAAAGTTATCAAACCACTAAATTATATAAATTATATAAAAAAAGATGCTATGAATTTGATGTCTGATTTATATGATTGGAAACCTTACCCACAAAAACATTTTGAATCAAGATTTACTAGATTTTTTGAAGGTTATTGGCTACCAACTAGATTTGGGTTTGACATGAGAACAGTAGATTTATCTAGTTTAATTTTGACTGGTCAAGTAACTAGAGATCAAGCAATAGAAGAATTAAAAAAAACCCCATATGATACAGACTTAATAGATCAAGATTTTCAGTACATTGCAAAAAAACTAAATATTGATTCAAGTGAATTAAAAAAATTTCATGAAATGCCTAAAAAATATTGGATGGATTATAAAAATTTAAACAACGTATTTAGAATTTCTGAAAAACTTTTACAATTGATTTCTGAGACGAGACGCGGTGGTTCATTTTGAAAAATGAATTAAAAGTTTGTATAGTAGATTATGGAATAGGGAATATAAAAGCATTTAAAAATATTTATGACAAATTAAATATTAATGTAGAAATAGCTTCAAAAAAAGAACAGTTTGTTAATGCTACCCATTTAATTTTACCAGGAGTTGGAACTTTTGATTGGGCAATGTCGAAATTAAATGAATCTAGTTTAAGAGAAACCTTAGATGGGCTTGTTTTAGAAAAAAAAATACCAATTTTAGGTATATGTGTAGGTATGCAGATTATGGCATCGCAAAGTGAAGAGGGTGTTTTGTCTGGTTTAAATTGGATTGAAGGTAAAATTTTAAAATTAGATAAAGATATTATATTGCCTCATATGGGTTGGAATAATGTTAAACTTTCAAATAAATCTGATTTATTTAACAATATAGAAAATTTTGAATTTTATTTTTTACACTCATATTATTATAAGACTGAAGATGATAAACATATTCTATCAATGTCAAAATATGGAAATCCTTTTACTTCTGCAATTTATAAAGGAAATATTTTTGGAACTCAATTTCATCCTGAAAAAAGTCATAAAAATGGTATAAAAATTTTAGAAAATTTTGTAAAAATAAAATGTTAAGACCTAGAGTAGTTCCATGCCTTCTTATTAAAGATAGTGGCCTTGTAAAAACTAAAAATTTTTTAGACCCTAAATATGTAGGTGATCCATTGAATGCTGTAAAGATTTATAACGAATTAGAGGTTGATGAGCTTCTTGTTTTGGATATTGACGCTACTGTTAAAGGCTTAAATCCAAATGAAAAATTAATTTCTAAATTAGCTGCAGAATGCAGAATGCCACTTTGTTATGGTGGTGGTGTTAAAAATGTTGAGCAATTCGAAAAATTAGTAAGTTTAGGGGTTGAAAAAGTAGCAATTTCATCAGCTGCAATTGAAAATCCAAAAATTATTTATGAAGCAGCTAAAAAAGTTGGAAGTCAGAGTGTCGTTGTGGTTTTGGACATAAAATACCAAGGCATATTATCTAAGCCTAAAATTACAACATTAAATGGAAATCATTTTTTTGATATAGATTTATTTGAGTTTATAAAAAAAATAGAAGATTTAGGTGCAGGAGAAGTTGTTATTAACTGTATAGATAGAGATGGTACTAAGAATGGTTACGATATTGAACTTATATCAAAGATTCGTAAAATTTCTAAATCAATATTAACCTTACTTGGTGGTGCTAGTTCTTTTAAGGACATTGAGGATTTAATGACAAAAGTAAACACTGTGGGTTGTTCTGCCGGAAGTTTATTTGTTTTTAAGGGAAAATTTGATGCTGTGCTGATAAGCTATCTAGATAAAAATGAGAGAGAAAAATTAAAAGATATAAAATTTTATGACTAAACTTATAGTGTTAGGATCAACTGGGCTTTTAGGTAACACTTTATTAAAATATTTCTCAACACAAAGTAATATTAAGTGTTACGGCATAATTAGAAAAAATTCTGATATTGACAAACTAAAAAGTATTAAAAATGTAAAATTATATAAAATTGATTATAAAAACCAAAATGATATCATAAAAGTTTTTAATAAAATAAAACCTAATTTAATTATTAATTGCATTGGTGTCGTTAAACAGCTTACTCACAAAAATCAACTCTCTGAAATTATAAGGATAAATAGTTTTTTACCTCATTATTTAACAGAATTAGCTAATGTGAAAAATAAAACTAGGTTTATACAATTTAGCACTGATTGTGTTTTTTCAGGGATAAAAGGGAAATACAAAGAGACAGATTTTCCAAGTGCGCAAGATATTTATGGAAGAAGTAAATTACTTGGTGAGTTAACTTATCCAAACACTTTAACTTTAAGAACTTCAATAATTGGTCATGAATTACAAACAAAATATAGTCTATTAAGTTGGTTTTTGGATCAAAAGAAACCCGTAAAAGGCTATAAAAATGCAATATTTTCTGGATTAACTGCATTAGAAATAGCAAAATTTTTAGACAAATTTATTATACCAAATAAAAAACTTAATGGCATGTACCACTTATCTGGAAACACAATAAACAAATATGACTTACTAAATCTTATAAAAAGTGTTTATAAAAAAGATATAAAAATTATAATTGATAAAAAAGTAAAGATTAATAGATCCTTGAATTCTAATCTTATACAAAAACATACGGGTTATAAACCACGTAATTGGACTAAACTTATTCAAGAAATGTTTGAATTTTATATGTATAAATAATTATGAAATTTTTAAAAAATAAAACACTATTGGTTACAGGTGGAACAGGTTCATTTGGTAGCACAATTATCAAAGGTCTTTTGAAAAATAATTTAAAAGAAATCCGTATTTTTAGTAGAGATGAAAAGAAACAAGAGGACATGCGTCTTTTATACAACAATAGTAAAATAAAATTTTATATTGGAGATGTACGTACTTTTGAAAGTGTTAATCAGGCTATGAAAGGTGTTGATTATGTTTTTCATGCTGCTGCATTAAAACAGGTTCCTTCATGTGAATTTTTCCCAATGGAAGCAGTGCGGACTAACATACTTGGTGCAGAGAACGTTCTTAATGCTGCTATTGAAAATAAAGTTAAAAAAGTTGTGGTGCTAAGTACAGACAAGGCTGTTTACCCAATCAATGCAATGGGAATCTCTAAAGCAATGATGGAAAGATTGATTATAGCTAAAGCAAACTTGTATGGAAATAATAAAACAATTCTTTGTGCAACACGTTATGGCAATGTAATGGGTTCTCGCGGATCGGTAATGCCATTATTTATTGATTTAATTAAAAAAGGTAAGCCTTTAACTGTAACCGATCCACAAATGACCCGTTTTATGATGTCACTTGAGGATTCTGTAAACCTTGTATTATACGCTTTTAAACATGCTAAGCAGGGTGAAATTTTTGTACAAAAAGCACCTGCTGCAACTGTTGCTGATATAGCTACAGTAATGAATGAAATTTTTGGAAAAAAAGAGAAAGTTAAAATTATTGGAACTCGTCAAGGAGAGAAATTGTTTGAATCACTGCTTTCACGTGAAGAGATGATTAGAGCAAAAGATATGGGTCGTTTTTACTGCATACCTTCAGATACCCGTGACTTAAACCATGCAAAATATTTTATAGAGGGTCAAAAATTGATTTCTAAAAGTAAGGATTACACCTCACATAACACGGAACGACTTAATCTTAAGCAATTAAAGAAATTGATAATGAGTCTTGATTTTATAAGGAATGAAATTGATGCTTAAGATAATGACTATAGTTGGAACACGACCTGAGATTATTAGACTTTCAAGAATTATTCCTTTATTTGATAAGTTTTGTGAACATAAGTTAGTGCACACTGGACAAAATTACGATTATGAATTGAATCAAGTTTTTTTTGAAGAGCTAGAAATACGCAAACCCGATATATTTCTTGAAGCAGCTGGAGCAACTCCAGCTGAGACTATTGGAATGATTATCTCAAAAGTAGACAAGGTTTTTTTAAATCATAAACCTGATGCAGTTTTGATTTTAGGTGATACCAATAGTTCTTTAGCAGCGATTTCAGCCAAAAAAAATAAAATCCCAATTTTTCATATGGAAGCAGGAAATCGCTCATTTGATCAACGAGTTCCAGAGGAAATTAATCGCCGTATCATTGATCATATCTCAGATATAAACTTAACTTATAGTTCAATTGCAAGAGATTGCTTATTGAGAGAGGGGTTGCCAGTAGACCAAATCATAAAAACTGGAAGCCCAATGCTGGAAGTGTTAAATTTTTATATGCCACAAATCTTGGATTCCAATGTTTTAAACCGACTAAGCTTAAAAAAACGTGAGTATTTTCTAATCAGTGCTCATCGAGAAGAAAATATTGATTCTGAAAAAAATTTTACAAAGCTAGTAACGGTTATGAATACTCTTGGAGAAGAATATGGGTTGCCAGTGATTGTTTCAACACATCCGCGCACACAAAAACGAATTGATGCCAGTAATATTTCATTTAATTCAAATGTGAGAATAATAAAACCTTTGGGTTTTTATGATTATATAAAATTGCAGATCAATGCACATACTGTTTTGTCGGACAGTGGAACCATAACTGAAGAATCTTCAATACTAAATTTTCCTGCTTTAAATATTCGTGAAACACATGAGCGTCATGAAGGGATGGAGGAGGCCTCAGTAATGATGGTAGGATTGAATATTAATAATATTAAAATAGGATTTAAAATTTTAGAAAGTCAGATTAATAGTGAAGATCGTTTATTAAAAATTGTTGAAGATTATAACGTAACTAATGTTAGTGAAAAAATTTTACGTATTATTAATAGCTATACAGATTATATCAACAGAGTTGTGTGGAAAAAATATTAGCTAAATTTAAATAACATTTAATATATTAAAAAATTTATGTTTAATCAAAATAAATTAAAAATCTACTCTGAGCATTCAAACAAAAAAATTCAAGATTCTAGAAAGAATAATAATTATTTTACCAAACCTTATAAACATCTTGTAATTGATAATTTTTTCGATCAAAAATTAATTAATCAAAGTTTAAAAAACTTTCCAAATGCATTTGATGAAAGTTGGGAATTTACTAACGATAAAGATATAGAAATTAAGTATAGATCAAAATGGACTTCAGAGTTTGATATTCCTGAGGGAATAATAGATGTAGTAAGAATAATGAATGGAGCAGACTTTTTAAAATCAATTTCAGAAATATTTAAGATTAAAAAGCTTATTCCAGACCCTTATTTTACAGGTGGAGGATTAAATGTAACAAAAAAAGGAGGATTGCTAGATGTTCACGTTGATGGAAATTATCATGACGCCACTGGTTTAAATAGACGTCTAAATGCTTTATTATTTCTTAATAAAAATTGGATCCCAAAATGGGGAGGGGAATTCGGATTGTATGATTCCAAAGGTGAAATGTGTTTAAAAAAAATTGAACCAATTTTTAATAGACTGGTTGTTTTTGATACACATGATACTAGTTGGCATGGTTTACCTGATCCAATAAATTTTCCCGATGATAATCCAAGAAAAAGTATATTATTATACTATTATACAAAAGAAGAAAGGTCGCCAGATCAAATAAAGATCAAGAGACCTCATAGTGCACTTTGGAAAAGAAGAGGTGAAAAAGATAAAAAGGGTAAAAAAACTCGATATTTTGATTAGTATAATTTAGTTATAAGTTTAAAAAAAATAATGAAAATTTTATTATCACATCGTTATTTTTGGCCTGATACAGTTAATTGTGGTCAAATATTATGGAATTTAACTGAGCATTTCAGTTCTGAGGGGCATACAGTAGAAGTAATTACATCTTTACCTTCTTATAATTTAAATTCTTTGAAAATTTATGCAAAAAAAAATGAAACTATTAACAATGTAACGATTAGAAGAATTAAACTAACTACTGAAGGAAGAAATCCATTAAAAAAGATTTTAAATGCATTAAAATTAGGTTTTTGGACTAATTATTTAGCTATTAGAAATAACTATGATGTAATTATTTCAACCTCCATTCCTCCAATAACTGGAGGTTTCTTTGCAGCATTAGCTACTTATATCACCAGAACTAAGTTTATTTATTTTTGTATGGATTTGCATCCAGAAATTGGAAAAATTTCCAAAGACTTTTCTAATCCTTTCTTATACGCAATCTTAAGGAAAATAGATAATTGGAGTTGTAAAAGAGCAAATCCAGTAATTGTTCATTCTTTAGATATGAAGAATTCACTACTATCAAGAAATAGAGACAATAAATTTAACATAAAAATTATAAACAATTTTTCAATTCCAACTGAAAGCTCCGATAAATTAACTTTTAAAGATAACTTTAAATTAAACGATACTAAATTAACAATTATATTTGCAGGAAATTTGGGTCGTTTTCAAGCTTTAGATAAGGTTATTGATGCAATGGTTCTATTAAAAAACAAAAAAGACATAAAACTAATTCTTGTTGGAGAAGGAAGTGTCAAAACAGATTTAGCTTATAAAATTAAAAAAACTAAGGCAAATGTTCACATATTTGATCGACAGCCAGTTCATATAGTGAAAGATATGATTAAGAACGCTGATTTTGGGCTAGTTTCTTTAAATTCTAATGTTTATAAATATGGTTATCCAGGTAAAATAATGACTTATCTAGAGCAAGGTAAACCACTTATTACAGTTTTAGAAAAAGAAAGTGAAATTGTAAAATTAATGGAACATGAGAATTATGGTTTCTGCATTCCATCATTAGAACCAAAAAAAATTTCACAATATCTCATAGAGCTATTAGAAAATGACTCTTGGAAATTAAAAATGAGTGGTAATGCAATGAATGCCTATAAAAAATATTTTGCAAAAGATAAAATTTTAAGTAAGTGGTCTAATGTTTTGCTTTCTAAATAATCTAAATAATCTAAAAATTTTAATAACAAAAAATATTATTATTATAATTAATTAAATTTTTAGTAAAACTTTTTTCTTAAAACAAAAAAAATTATAAAAAAAATTACAAATAAAATAAGTGAGGCAAGTGGATTTATAAACTTAAAACTTAAATAGCCAAATATAAAAAAAATAATATTTATAATTGAAATTAAAAAATTAGTTGAAAATAGTGATTTTTTTTTTAATAAAATATGGTGTAAATGATCTATCCCAGCATTAAAAATTTTTTTTTTATTAATAGCTCTAATTAAATTAATTGATAAAAACTCAAAAACAAAAATTGAAATTGAAAATGCAAGCAAAATTGGATGCACAATTTTTTGATTTGCTAGATAAATTATAGTAAATGAAATTATAAAGCCTAATAATAAACTGCCACTATCTCCAAAGAATAATTTTGGTAATTTTAATACAGAAAAATTAAATAATAAAAAAATTAATATTGGTATTGAAATTACGATTAAAAATAGCTGAATTTTTTCGTTTGGTACTAAAAAAAACAAGATACTCAATACTGAAATTGTTGTAAAACTTAAAGTTCCATCTAAACCATCAAAATAATTAAAAGAATTAATTAAAAATATTACACTTAATAGAGTAAAGGGGATTGAAAAACTGTTTAATTCAAGATTAAAATAATCATAATCACCAATTTGATTTAAGTTAAAATTTTCCAATAAAATTAAATAAATAATTGGAATAATTTGTAAGCTTAATTTACCACCTACATTCAAACTATATTTATCATCAATAAAACCAACAACTCCAACTAAAAAGGCAGTTGAAAGAATTAAATTTAATTTTTGATCGGTAAAATCAAATAAATAAATAGAAAAAATATAGATTAAACATAACGCTAATCCTCCAGTATAAGCTGTAGGCTTTAGATGCATTTTTCTTGTACTTGGTATATCTACTAAATTAAACCTATATGAAATTTTTGAAACTGATAATAATATTAGAAAACTTACTATAAAATAAACTATTACAATATTTAACACAAAAAATAATCTATATTACTTTTATAAAAATTAAAATATTTTAAATTATATGCAATATATTGAGCTAATGAATTTAATTATTTTTTAGAACATTAAAATAAATGAAAAAAAATTATACAATTTTTTTATGAGCAAAAAGTTAATATTTATTCAGCTTAATGAGATAAATTTTGATCTTGTGGAAAAATATATTTTAGGCTCAAAAAAAGATAAATTTCCTAATTTAGTTTATATTAAAAATCTTTATAACAATTTCACTACTTTTTCTGAAAATGAATATAAAAATCTAGAACCATGGATTCAATGGGTATCAGTTCATTTGGGTAAGGAGTATAATAGTCACCAGATTTTTAGATTAGGAGATATTATAAATCATCCTGAGCAAGAACAGATTTTTGAAAAGATTGAAGCAAAAGGTTTTAAAGTTGGTGCAATTTCTCCAATGAATACAGCAAACAAATTAAAAAATCCGACATATTTTATTCCCGATCCTTGGACAAATACGAAGCCTGATAAATCTGGATTTTCAAAAAGAATATCATTGATGTTAAAACAATCGGTAAATGAAAATGCCTCTAAAAGATTATCTATTAATTCTATAATCACTATTTTTGAGATAATTTTTAGAACTTTTAATTATATTAGAACACCTTTTCTAATCAGACTCATTTTTTCTTTAATAAATAAACCTTGGAAAAAATCACTTGTTTTAGATTATTTAATACATAATCTACATTTATATTTTTTGAAAAAAAAAATTGTAAATTTTTCCTCAATATTTCTTAATGCTGGTGCACATATTCAGCATCATTATTTATATAACACAAAGTACATTGAAAACCTTCCTAAAAACCCAAATTGGTATATAAAATCATCATCTGATCCGATTGAAGACATGCTTCTTATTTACGATAAAATAATTGGTGATTATATAAAGTTATCTAAAAACTCTAACTCACTAATTATTGCGACTGGTTTAAGCCAGGTTCCCTACCATGAGATTAAATTTTATTGGCGATTAAAAAATCACATTTCTTTTCTAAATAAAATAGGGATAAAATTTTCCAAAGTTTGGCCTAGAATGACAAGAGATTTTGAAATTATTTTTGCATCTAATGAGAATCTTATAAATGCAAAAAAAATTTTAGGAACTATTTATTCTAAAAAAGATAATATAAAAATATTTAGTGAAATTGATGAAAGAGATAAAAGTTTATTTGTTACATTAACATACCCAATTGAAGTTAAAAAAGAAGATAGTTTAATTATCAATGAAAATTTAGAATTAAACTTTTTTAATGAAGTATCGTTTGTTGCAATTAAAAATGGTAAACACAACCAAAAAGGATACGTCTTTTGTTCACCAAATATAAATTTAAAGACTCCTGCGGAGCCAATTCATGTATCAAAAATTCATAATTTAATTACTAGTATTTTGTAATTTTTGTCAAATTAAGTGATATTTTATTATAAATCAAAATCTTAATGATATATAGATTTTTTAAAATGTTCTTAGGTCACAAAATAATTAAATTAAAGAATATTAGATTTGGACTTGAGTTTTAAATAAAAATAAAGATTTTAAGAAAAACTCTAGAGAATTATGAAGAATGTATTAAAGATTCAAAATTATAATTTTACATAATTTTTATGAATAATTTCAAATACTCAAATAGAGTTTTAGTTAATTTAGTAATTACATCCATTATTCCCCTTTTAATTTGGGGACCTTTTTTTTCAGATTTAATAGTGAGTATTTCTTCTTTATTTTTTTTATATTATGTATTTAAAAGTAATAATTTTTATTATCTTAACAATATACCATTCATTATATTTTTATTATTTTGTATTATTTCTACAATTTGTAGTTTAGAGGCTGATAATATATCTTTTAGTATAAAAAGTTCTCTATTTTATTTTAGAATAGGAGTTTTTAGTTGCTTTATTTGGTATTTAATTGATAAAGATAAAAGTATTTTAAATTACTTTTACTACGCATTAATTATATGTTTTTCAGCTTTAGTTATCGATGGTTACTTTCAATATTTTACAGGTACAAATATATTTGGATTTAAAATAATTGGTATTCGTGTTTCATCTTTCTTTGGAGATGAATTAATCATGGGATCATACTTGTCAAGATTGTTTCCATTATTGTTTGCTTTATTTTTAGTAAAACAAAAACAGAAATTCGAAGTTTACTTTATAGGATTTCTGTTCATCTTAGTTGATATATTAATTTATATGTCAGGTGAGCGATCTGCTTTCTTTTTTCTAAATTTATCAACAGTATTCATTATCATCCTAATTAAAGAGTATCAAAAATTCAGACTGGTGACATTTATCATAGCAATTGTGTGCATTATTACTTTAAGTCTAAATTCCCCAAAATTGGGTGATAGAATGTTTAAAGACCCCGCTAAAAACATGGGTCTTATTGAGAGTTCAAATAAACCAACTATTTTTACTCCACAACATGATAGTTTAATTCGAACTGCTTACAATATGTTTAAAGACCAGCCTTTATTAGGACATGGTCCAAAGATGTTTAGAATAATATGCAAAGATAATAAATATGCAACGGGCATCACTCCTTGTATGACCCATCCACATAATTTTTATGTGCAGCTATTAGCTGAGACTGGAATTAGTGGGTTTTTATTTTTACTTAGTGCTTTCAGTTATGTTTTGTATGCTGCCTTAAGACAATTTAAATCTATAATTTTTAGAGAAAAAAGGTCTCTATCAGATTATCAAGTTTGTCTATTAGCAGCAATATTAGTAACTCTTTGGCCTTTTTCACCAAATGGCAATTTCTTTAACAATTGGTTAATGATAGTTTATAGCCTGCCAGTAGGTTTTTATCTTCAATCTATTTATTCTAAGAAAGGTAGAAAATAGATATGTTGAATTTTTTATTTAAATAAAGCTAAAACTGATATAATAGATGCATTTATGGTTAAAAATCCTAAAATAGATAACGATGAAATCAATTTAATTGAATTGATGTACACACTTTGGGAGGGCAAGTGGAAGATAGCTGTTGCTGTGATTATTTCATTGATAGCAGTGACAAGTTATGAATTAACCACCTCAAAGACAAAAAACTTTACTGCTATAACTAAAATTAAACCTATAAGCATTCTTGAATTAAACAAATTTCTTGAGTTGAATAATTTGATAAGAAATACTAACATTAATACTAATACTAATACTAATACTAATACTAATACTGATACAAATACTAATACTAATACTAATACTGATACTAATACTAATACTAATACTAATACTAATAATAATATTGGTGATAATACTAGTAAGAGAGTTAAAATTGAAATTAATAAAATTACAAGTTTAAGACTTTTAAATATTTATATTAATATACTTAAAGATAACTCAGTATTTGAAGATGCAATACGTAAGTTTAATTTATTAGAGGCCAGTCAATATAATAATGAACAAGAATATAGTGAAGCGATTATTAGACTTGCTTCATCTGTAAAAATTTTTTCCTCAGTTAGCGATGATGCAAATTTAGAAACTTCCTATCCCACTATTAATTTTAAATATCACGATGATGAAAAATGGAAAAGTGTTTTGACACATGTAGATGAATTTGCAAATAAACTTGTAAAAAAAACTCTAACTGAAGAATATTATAATTCTTTATTATTTTTAATAAATCAAAAAAAATATCAACTTGAAGATATTTCAATTAAAATTAACAATTTTTTAATTGATTATGAGCGTGAAATGTCTAATCATTTAGCATATTTGAAAGAACAGTCAGCAATAGCCAAGGAATTAGGAATTCCAATGAATACAATTGAAGTACAAACATTTGGCAATCAAAACGCATTGTTATCAAATATTCAAACAGATTCGCCTTTTTATTTAAGAGGTTATGAAGCGATTGAT
>Ga0209425_10005302_pt1 | contig 12700 bp, 15 predicted proteins | sample COG_05_FD_184749 | JGI IMG/M metagenome (GOLD analysis project Ga0209425, IMG submission 184749) | Pelagic Microbial community sample from North Sea - COGITO 998_met_05 (SPAdes) (version 2) | ecosystem: Environmental > Aquatic > Marine > Neritic zone/Coastal water | place: Helgoland, sampling... | reverse complement strand
GTAGACCAATCCAGGAGCACCCTGTTCACCATTTGATCCAGGAGTACCATTCTTCGAAATAATACCTGGTCCTGCTGGACCAGTATAACCTGTATAACCAGTCGGTCCCAAACCCGAACCTGATCCTACCCCTGTACCAACACTCCAACATTTTGTTGTAATATCGTAAACTAAGGATTCTGCATCGATGACTGTCGATTCAACATCTTTACATACTGCTATATTGTATATAGAATTAGCATTAAACACCGCTTTACTTGAATAAGCATAATCAACAGTTCCCGCGTTTACGGTATTTTTGCTGTCGAAATCTTGATTCATTGTTTTACTTTTTATTAACATAAATTTATTCTTTTTTTAAACGTCTTTACTTATTTTCAATCCAAAATGTAAAAATTAAAACTACCATAATGAAAGTACCAATCCCAAAATATCTGAGAATACCAAGACATTTTTCAGCCGTTTCTTTATCTTTTACAAACTTGCTTAACCACGCAAGTGTCAACGTGTTTTTATCCATGTTGTAATATTTTTCTTGACAAGCAAAATACAATACGGACATCACCAAGAAAAACAACAACACTCCGATGGCATAACCCCATTGTTTAGGTGTCAGTTTGTTCTTGTTTCTCTTAAATAACACGAATATATATGCTACAAAAACCAAAACATCCTTTATGTGATCGTAAAGATCTCCAAATTCTGTCACCATGTTGTACTTTCTAGCATAGTAACCGTCTATACAATCCATAAAATATGATAAAAGCATTGCTACTATCGCAGGTATAACTAACCCCTTGTAAAGACTAATGACCGATATAACTCCGAAAATTAGGGATAGTGTCGTTATATCATTCGGGTTGAAGTTCATTTTTTTAAATACAATAGACATTGGCTCTGCTAAACCTATAAGAATATTATCTATAGGGTTTTAAATATTTGGAGGTATCTTCCTCATTTTATAAACATTAATTATTATAATTCATTTACTTCTTTTTTAGATGTTGGATGAGAATGTTTTCAAGATCAGTAATACGGTCCTTCTTCTCTGCAATATCAATAGAGTTATCCTTGATTTTATCAAGTAGAACTTCCTTTTCCGAGTTACCCTTATCTATCATTCTATTTTTCTCAGCCAGTGTCTTAGATTCATGTTCCTTCATTTGTTCGATAAAGACATTTTTTTCATCTGAAACTCTCTTAATGGTTTGTTTCATAGAAATCTCTAAATTCTTCAGTTGTTTGTCCTTTGATTCTATTATGTTTTGTTTTTCAGCAAGGAGTTTGTCGTTAGAGGCCTGTTGTGTATTAAGACTGTTAATGAATGTTTGTTTTATTCCAATTTGTTTCTTTCCAATCACATTAAATTCCTCGTTTTTAGAATGTACGGCTGCTTCTGCTATCGATAATTTTTGCAACGTTTTTTCCAAATGATCCTTCATTTGATCTAACGATTTCGACTTTTCCTTGAGACTATTAAGACAGTCATCCCTCATTTTCTTCAATCGTTTCTCCGTCTCATTATCCCGGGGTCTAATGCTCAACTTTTTGACAACAATTTTGTGGTCATCCTCGATAGTGCTCAACGTCTTCTTGTAGTCACTACATTGATTCAAAGCATCGGCAAACTGCCTTTTAATAGATCCAATAGCCTCGCTCATGATCCTAAGTTCTGACTCTCTTGCTTCCAGTTTCTTTTTTGTTAATTCCAGTTTGGTTACATAATCATCCCTTTCCGTCTGAAGTTTGTTCATGATAGAAACAGTATTAACATTGACTGACTTTATTGTTTTTATAGCCTCGTTCATGATCCTAAGTTCTGACTCTCTTGCTTCCAGTTTCTTTTTTGTTAATTCCAGTTTGGTTACATAATCATCCCTTTCCGTCTGAAGTTTTTTCATGATAGAAACAGTATTAACCTTGTCTGACTTTATTGTTTTTATAGACGATTTTAACTTATTTGTAAGGTCGTTTACAATTAGGTTGTGTTTATCATCACTCTGTCTCTTTTCGGACGCTATTTTATTAGTATATATGTCCTCCATTTTATCCATTTTATTTTTATAGGTTTGTTTGTTTTGATCGATTGACTTTTTAACCAATGCTAACTTTATCTCAAGATTTTGGATAATATCTTTGAACTCTTCAGAATCGATCTTCATTTTATTAATTGTATCATCTCGATCTTGTATTTGGGAGTATATGGCTGCTACCGCAATCTTGCTCTTCTCTTCCTCGTTCTCATACTCTTTCCTACAGAGAGAAAGTTCCCGGTCAAGTTCCTCTTTAGCGGTGTTCTTGATAGCCTGTATATCCAGTTCACATTCCTTGTGAATAGTAACAACCCTTTTCTCGTAAGAATCTGAGATACTATCAGCCTGTTCCTCAAGTCTCTTAGATGATCTATTGAGTTGGTTGAGTTGGTCGTCCTTGAGAACACATCTTTGTTTTTCATTCTCCAGTTTAATTTCACAATTTTGAAGTTGGGATTTAGCATATGTGATTTTATCAGAACATTCGTTATAAACCACCTTCACTTTATTTTCAAGCATCTCAATCTTTTCATCTCGTTCATGAAGAACTTTTCCAAACTCCTCATTTTGCGTATTGAGGGTTTCAATAAACTTCTTTTTGACACGATCGGTATCCGTTTCCATGTTTTCCATCGCCGTATGTATATAGGAAACCTGAGAACCTAGTTTCTGATTCTCATTCTCCAACTCTTTTATTGCGTTCTCCCTCGTGATTTCCAAATCTCTAATGGTTGTTTTATGTGTAAGTTTCATTGAAGCAAGTGCGTTTTCGGATAGTATATTTTGTTTCTTCAAATTATCTGCGAATTCCAAAGACTTAGATTTGTAATCATTTTCGAGTTTCTGTTCTGACGACAGTAGTTTCTGTTTACACACTTCGATCTCAACCGCGCAATCCTTACCAATCTTCTCACTATGTCTCATGGCATTGGCTATCATGTTCTTATATTTGTAGGTAATCTCGTCCTCTTGTCTCACCATTTTCTTTTCCAGATCGGAAATTTCAACATCTTTTTCTTGGAGTTTACGTTGGTATTTAGAATTTAGATTTTGTGTTATTTTTTCGAAATCTTCTATATGTTGCTGGGTGAGTTTATTCAGCGACATATCTCTCTTTTTGATTACCGTATTGTGGTTTTTATCAGAAAGTTCCATACTCTTATTATATTCTTTTTCCATATCCTGCATCTTTCTTTCCATATCCCCAATAACAGACTCAAATGTACTTATAGTTGTTCTGTTTGTAGAAAGAACTCGTTCCAGATCATTTTCACTATCTCTTTGACAATTCCTTTTGAAAGCCTCCTTCTCGTCTGCAAGAAGGAGTGTCATTTTTCTCATGTCGGAACGTTCGGTTTTAACGGTTTGATTTACTTGAAACAATCTATCCGTGAGATTTTCTATCTGTTTTTGACACGCATCACCCTTCTCGTGTAACTGGGACTCGTGTGCTAGAATTTGTCTCTCACTTTCCTCACTCTGTTGAGATAATTGGGACTGTAACTTTGAAATCGTTGAATTTAATCTGTTAACATTTGTTGAATTCTTACCCCCGAGTCTGCTTTCCAGACGTTTGGTTTCGCTTGCTATCTTCCGACGGAAATCATTCCGTAGTTTCTCCTTTTCTTGGAAAATGACATCTTGATTTTGCCCAACCTGTTCCAGTAGATCATCCTTTTCTTCTGTCAATGCTGTTATCTGCTCCTGAAAATATCCCTGAGTGTTTTCAAGTTCTACTTGATGATCAATAGTCTTCGACTTGAGTTCATTTGCGTACTTTTTGAGTTCATTTTTGAGTTTGGTTTTCTCCTTAACCAATTTTTCCACAGTGTCCCTAACACGGGAAGATGACCGATATCCAGATCTGTGTCTTGAAAGAGAACGAGAGCGGTCATCTTCTATATCACTTATCGCATCGCTACGGCCAGATCTTATTGATATGGTATCATCATTTTCCCGGCGTTGATGACGTTCCATATGAGTTAAATATCGTTTTTGAGAGGTATAATCCTTTGAACAAATATCACAATTATACATTTTTGTGTGTAAGGTCCATTGTTTTAAACAAAAAATACATTTAGTTAATATAAATGGAAAGTAAAACTGTAAAGGAGTTACAGGTATATGCTAAGAAACTCGGGGTCACTGGTGTTTCTAAATACAAGAAAGCCGATCTTATAAAGGTTATTAAGAAAAATGCAGGTAAATGCCCTGTCGGAAAAATAAGAAACCCAGATACCAACCGGTGTGTTCTAAAAAGAGGGAAAATAGGACAATCACTTCTAAACAAATCTAGACCTAGATCTAGGTCCATATCAAAACCTAGTTCGTGGAAAGTGTATACCAAGGATGGGTGTTCTTATTGTAAAAAAGCAAAAGACTTATTGGGTAAACACAAATTACCGTTCGAAACGGTTGAAATAACAGACTCTAATAGAAAACAAATTTACAACATAATAGATAAGAAAACTGATAGTTATAGATATTTCCCTGTCATTTTCAAAAACAAAAAATTCATAGGAGGATATACAGAACTTGAAAAAATGTTGGTCTAAAAATGTAGTATACCACAAAAAAAGAATGTACGAACAACAATCAACACACCAATTGTGGGACAATCCAGCAACTAAAGCTGCATTGCAAAGTATGGATCCTAAAGATGTGGCTAAATATAAGAAATTTGGGGAGCATATGTACGGTTCTATCGATTACAATAAAAATCAATCGGTTGACACAAAATCACCAGTTGATGAAGCGATTTTTTACATAATTGAAGGGGTCAAATCAGGTCTTCACCCTTCAATGCTTGATGATTCAGAGAAGGAGTTGTTATTAAAAATTAAAGGTGACAAATGGTGGGAAACGTATGGATATGTAAAAGATGATCTTGACGATATCGTCACCCTTGGTATCAATAAATAAAACAAACTAAATATTTAAGGAATAGATTCCATTTCTATAATAATGGAATCTGTACATAACTTTGTAAAGGACATTACCAAAGGTCGTGACGAAAGTCACGGGTATAACCATATGAATAAAGTACAGAAAATTGCATGTGAATTAGCAACTGAGATGAACTTCCCATTATGTGATGTATCTTTAGTCGCTATTCTACACGATGTTGCTGACACGAAATATGATATAACAGGAGTTAATTACCTGGCTGTAAAGCATTTTTTAGATGGGTTCCTTGTGGGAGACGGAACTAATATTAAACTCATAATGAAATGTATAGACTGTATATCTTTCTCAAAAGAGAAAAGGGAAGGTCGGCGATACTATGAATCTATTCTGGATGACAATGATTATTGGATAACCGTTAGAAATATTGTTAGTGATGCCGACAAATTGGAAGCACTCGGTAAAATAGGTCTTGATCGTTGTTTAGAATACGGTAGGAAACATCATCTCCTATCTGGGAAAAAACTTAAAACATCCGTCGCTAAGCATGCTTCCGAAAAACTACTTCTTCTACCCTCTTATTTCAGAACAGACGCTGGTCGTACTTTATGTGATAAGAGGTATAAGGAATTTATTAGAGAAATGACGAAACAGGGTATATGGGAATACGTGTAAAATATTATCTTATTTATAAGGGTGTCCTTATAAATAAAATGGAATCAAAACCGATAAGAATTGCGTTTGGATATAAAATGGGTTCGGGGAAGGACACGTCCGCCGATTATCTTATACAAAAATACGGAGGTGACAAAATCTCATTTGCTAAACCATTATATGACATTTTAAAATACGCACAGAAAATAGCAGGATTTCCATTAGAAAATGATAGAATGTTCCTACAGTGGATAGGAAATGAGTGGGGTCGCGGTAAAAATCTAGATGTGTGGGCAGATGCTGGTATGAGAAACCTCACAGATGGTAACGTTGTGTTAAGCGACCTAAGATACATTAACGAATTTTACGCGTGTAAGAAAAACGGGATTCTATGTGTGAAAATTAATAGAATCGTTTCTGACAATAGAAAGGGTACGGGGGCTGTCACCCATATTAGCGAAACGGAACTAGATAGTATACCAGATGAAGAATGGGATTATATTATAGAAAACAACGGAACTAAAGACGATCTTTTCAACGATCTTGAAAAGATCGTTGAAATAGTTAGATAAAGAGATAATTTTTAATAGAAAATGAAAGTTCAATGGAATCATTACCACGAAAATCTATTAAAAAGATGGTCACAGATGGCTAAAACATACTCTATAATGCACTCACTCACAGCACAACATTTTTCGAGATGGGAGAAGCGTTTAGGAATCCCAGTCATTCTTTTAGGAACGATTGCATCATCTTCTATATTTGGAAGTTCAGACAAAGGATGGCCAGGTATGGTATTCGTTAACGGTGGGTTGGTTTTACTTGTAACCGCTCTATCAGGAATAACAAGGTTTCTAGGTACCGCGGAGAAAGAGGTGAAACATCAAACAGCATCGTTTAAGTATTTGTCTATTTCAATGAATATAGACACTCTCTTATCTTTCCCTAGACGAGATCGCGATATTGGTCCACACGAATTTATAACGCAGGAAAAGTTAAAGATATTAGAGATCAGAGATAATTTACCTGAGGTAAAGACTAGTGTAATGTCTTATTATCTAAATAAATACGACAAAACATTAATCAGTACAAAATCCAAAGTAAATACATCCGAATACTCTAATAAACGTCTTGATTTTGGACCACCAGAATCAGATTCAAAGGATTCAAAGGATTCAAAAACCCCCATTGTAATAACCAGAAAACCAACCACACGTCGAAATTTTCGTAATAAAAAAAGATCACGTAATAAGTTACAAATATCTGACAATAGTTACGATTTTAATGATGATATGGCCATCAGAGTTACCAAGGCAGGTAACATATTGGCAAGCGATACAAGTTCTAGCGATACAAGTTCTAGCGATACGGAAGCATATAATTATCAATTACCTGAAGGTGATGAAGAAAACGATATTGTAAATACTGACGATCATCTAGTGATAGATATAAAAAAACCAAGAATAATAACTGTTCATACGTGACAAAAAAGGTATCAAGTAAAATAATAAGTAATATAAAAACAGAAATAATTTATTTAGTTAAATAAATTATGTGGTCATTATACGATTGGTTTTATACAACCGAAGTCACTACTGAAAAAACTCTACCCGGTCCCGGGAGAAATATGCCTAATATGGCTGACCTTCTGAAGGAACGCAAACTTTCATTAAAATCCCCTATCATTATTGGGGAATTAAAAAAATTATGTCAACTAAACGAGGCTATGCTAGCCAGAAAAAATCTTAAACATATTGTTGTAGCCCCACGGATTACAACATTCCCTTGTATTAACCCTCTTTTTGCCGAACTTCGGATCCGGGCTAGGAAAATGCAAATATCTTCTTACTAAACACTTTACAAAGCATCCAAGTGTTCGTACAAGAAATCCTGCCCCTTTGTGATCTCGGTAATTTCGTCCATGATCGCTTTCCGGGTTGCCCCGAACACAGCCTTCTTCATATCGGGTGTTTTACGACCTGTCATAAGAACAAAGTCTAAAATCACTCCACAAAAAAGAATGAAGAACTCAATCGGTGTAGAGTCCATTGTAAAATAGATTAGTGTAATCAAACCAATAACACACCCCACCCAACCACTCCGAAACAAAGTATCTTCATTCTTCATCTTCATGTGAATACACTGGATATGCTTAACTTGTTCCTCGTCATTCAATGTCGTTTTGACCCTCAGTTTATCAACCTCGGCAAAATTCTTCAGCAAACCCTTCATATAGGTTTTACTGATCTCCATACGCCTGTTGTCCTCTTCAAGTTCGGCAACGGTATCGGATAGAGACGTAACCTGTTCGGACAATTCCTTGTTTGTCTCGTGTAACGTCCCATTCATCAGAATAATATACTTTTCGTGAGGTGTTGCCGTATCAAGAACTCCCCTCTGTTGATCTGTGTTCTTGAAAAAAATATTAATGTCTTTAGTGTCAGAATTCATGTTGTGCTTCAAATAATCAGATTGTAGAAATTTAATCAAATTTATTTATACGACGAGACTTTTTACCCCGTTGCGCCAAATACGAATCATTACCATCATTGCAATTGTATTAGATGCTTTTCTAGGGTTGTCGGGTGTTGGATCATTCAACTTCTTGTAACAACATGTTTCAAATAGATTAAGGATGAACTCTTGCTCCTGGGTATATGGGATATAATGACAATATTTCAGATATTCATCCAAATTGTCGATAACTGGTTTGATAGACCGAATAATAGAACAACTTGTAGCGAACACACTCTTAGTTTTATTGCCATTCTTGTAAATATTGTAAATAAGTTCACGCCACCGTAGAGTTTTCCTGATAGGACCATTTGTTCTTATTTCCTCGTCAATGGCGGTATTATATTCACGAGACACATTTGCCATGTTGTTAAGACAATCATCTTCTACAAAAGAAGAAATTATAGTTAAAGAATCGTATGACAGCATTTCGTAATTTACTTAAAACAGATTAAAGGAATATTCAATTATATAAAAAATGACACTTACAGACGAAGAACGGAAAGTACTGAGGAAAAAACTTTATTCAAAAATGGGGGAACGAAAAATCCAACGAAGTACCAAAAAATCAAAAGAAAAAATATTGGAGGAGGGACTCAAGGATATGGGAATAGACAAGAAAAAATTAATGGATGATATTAACAGGCTACAAGAAATGGGGGGAAAGTTGGAATTGGATTTCAAACAATAATTATTTCTAAAACGCCGATATTTAATTTTAAGAATTAAATATTACAATAAAATGGAGAAATTAAAAAACCCAACAGATTTTTTGTTAAAGATCGGTTTACCAGCCATATTAATTCTAATCATATTAATTCAAATCATAAAAAGATTTATATACTTTCAACCAACCTCTGGATTTGACGAAACAACAGAACAATATCAAGTTCGTAAAAATGGACACCTGTATTCGTGGTTTCTCAAGGGAACTAATAATAAACTAATCATATTTTGTCACGGAAATGCTGGTAATATATCACACAGAGAACACAAAGTATCAGCCCTAAACCAAATGGGTTACTCTGTTTCTATATTTGACTACTCTGGTTATGGGAAGAGCGATGGGGTTCCGTCAGAGCAACAATGTTACGATGACGCATCTACAATGGTGGCTCTTCTAAAACTAGAATACCAAATTGATGATATAATCATGTACGGGGAATCTTTAGGTGGTCCGGTAGCCTCTTATGTTGCTACAAGATACAAAATACCGTGTCTTATATTAGATTCACCCCTTGTTAGTATAAAAGAATTTATACGTGACAAACACAAATTATTATCATTCTTATCATTCCTATTCCCAGAATTCGACACAGAAAAATACCTACATGGGTACAACGGAAGATCCCTACTGATACACAGCGTGACGGACGAAATCATCAATTACCACTCAACTGACAGACTTCAACAACTGGTAACCAAATTTATCCCAATGGAGGGATCACACAACAACCCTCGTATCCCATGGGCTGATATTGACAACTTTATAATGAATAAGGTCTAAAACATAAACTCTTAATAATAAATGTCAGACGTAATGCTAGACTTGGAAACCTACTCGGTTGAACCAAATGCCGCGATTCTCACCATCGGTGCTATTAAATTCTCTAGATCTGGTCCACTCCAGCCTAAGAAAAAGTTATCAACCTTTTACAGACGTGTTCATCTACAATCATGTATTAACGCGGGACTACATATCAATCAAGAAACAGTACAGTGGTGGTCAACTCAGGATAAAGATGCTTTGTACGAAGCCGTTGGAAATCCTGACAGAATTCCTCTCAAACAGGCTCTAGAGGAATTTAACGTTTGGTTTAGGGGATCTTATATCGTATGGGCGAATGCGCCAAGTTTCGATTGTGTAATCTTAGAATCTGCAGCGAAAGTGTGTGATGTTCCCGTACCGTGGAAATTCTGGAATACCAGAGACTGTAGAACCATTTTCGATCTTGGTAAAGTTAGAATGAAGGATTTGCCAGTCTCCACAGCCCATAATGCGGTCGATGATTGCTACCGCCAAATAATAGGAGTTAAACGAGCACTCAAGAATCTTGAATTGTAAGTTTTTTATAATGTATAATTATAAAAATGGAAGAAGTCAACAAGATTAAAGTTTTTTGTAACACCCCTAACGAAGATACTCTTAACGATTTATCAGAATATACCATTAAATTTATTCAAAATGCTGCAGAATTTTCATTATGTATAAAAACAGGTAACCTACCCCTTGCCAGAAAAATAATGAGAATTGTAGAATCGTCGTCCTTCAAAATTATAGAAATAAATAACGAACGTGATTTGGGACCATACATATCATCCATAAAAAAATACATGAACGAATGTTTTGACACAGATAATTACTCGACTTTCGTAGGGAAATGGATAATTATCACAGATTCAACTGATAACATACTGGGGTTTATCAACATTGATAGACGGAACGTTATATGGAACGTTTGTACAACTCAAAAATATAGAGGAAAAGGAGTTGCAGCAAAAGCAATCAGATACGCAATTAAATTCTCATGCGGACAAAATAAAAACCCACAACTTCTTGTTGACAAACTAGGAGACCATTACTCTAAATTAGTACCGTACTATAAATCAATCGGGTTCAAGGTGGTACCAGACAACCCAGTATACAAAAATTCGTTGATTATGAAATATAATTGTTAACAGGTTTAACATATTATGCTATTATATTAAAATGTTTGATTGTCTAAAATTTTGGAACTGCACGTCTACAAGAAAATATAAAACTAGATGTAATATAAAACCACAACCACCACCACAGTGGGTTGCATGGGGTGAACAAGAAAATACGGAAGACGAAACTTGATCAACTTACTTTAAAATTGTATAATTATTGATTATACAATACAAAAAAACGCCTTCACGACCTGTTTACCCTCTTCTGCCACTCCCTAGGGGCGTCAACACACCCTGCCTTCAGGGCGGGTGCCATACAATCCCAAGGATTCATCTTGATTGGTGTTTTCTTCAAATGACGCCCAATGGTTCTAGACAGATAATTCTTGTGGATAACCACCTCGGTCACATTCTTCTCAAACCAAGAATTACTCATAGTCAACCACCCATCCTCCCCAGGGGTTTCGTTATCACAATATCCCCAAGAGTTCTCCACCTGCCAAGAAAGAGGATTACCGTTAGAGTCAATATTCACACCTGTTAGGCACATTGCGTGATTACCCTGTGTGGTCAAAAACTCTATACGACTTCCCTTATCGAACTTCTTATCCATCTTACCAAAAACAGACTCTGTGTCAATCAACTTGTCATCCAGACAAGAAAACCACGGGTGAAAATCCTGACTCACGTCAGCAACAAACCAAACTGGCATACCCGAAAGGATAGACTTCTTAGCATACTTAGCGAGTTCCTTAATGGGGAGATTCAATACCGTACACAACTCCCCCTCGTACACATTATTTGTCTGGGTGATACTATAACGAGTGTTAAACTCGAGGCTCTTGACCGGGATGTTAGCAAGACTTACGAAATCCAACATATCAACACCCGGTAACACCATATCCTTAAAAAGATGAGGTGTTAATCCAGTAAGAATATGTGCCTCGTTCTCATCATCTGTAAAGGACCAATCAAACTCTTTTGGGGGCTCCCCTAGAAACAAAACCAAATCCTTGTAAACAAGTTCCATCACCTCTGTCAGTTTTCCATCTAAATCCTTATCTCTATTGTTACAAATCCAATTCGCAGCACCATGGAGACGCTCGCTAATAATCTGGTTCATATCACCCGAATCACCGGAATGATAAGTCTCTTTCATAGCATCCTTAGGAACAACACCATACTTTGTAACCAAATTAGCAAAACAATTCCACCACCCACCGTCCTGCTGACTGTTACTAAGAGTATAATCAAAATCTCTATCCCCGGGTTTGCTACCAGGGTGTTCAATTATCCAACGAAGGAAGGTATTAGCCATCTCCAACTTATCATAGAAAAATAAATAAGACTCCGAAAACTCAAAGTTCTCAAGATTCATACCATTAATAATAGAGTGTCTGAAACAGGCTAAAGCACCGTAAATCCAACAACGACCACTTGATCCCTGGTTGGTAGCCTTCAAATTTTTCTTCTTCACACTGTTCATAAATACATGATTTACCTTGTTAACAAGATTGGAATCGGTGGTTGTTAAAATAGCCCCCACCGATGTTACTGCGTTTCTGGTAATAATATTGGTAGGGTCTGACTTGAATCGCTTGTTACAACGGTCCAAAAATTCTGGAGATAATAAAGATCTTTTCATTTAATATTATAACAGGACTCCTTTAAGAGGGTTTATAATATTTACACAATATCTACTTTTATTTTACGAGCACGAATCACTTAAACTTTTTTAACATGGGTTTACACTAACTCCATCGTGTTGAACATTAGGGATTAATCCGGCTGGCTGAGCGGGCCAAGCAGAGCACGGTGCGTTTACTCTTGTTTTAATGTCAGCACAATCCCAACAATGAGGGTCTTGTGAACTGAATGTGTAGCAACATGTCGCGGTACCGAGTCTCTGACACTGACCACCAGAGTCGGCGACGGTCACATAC
>Ga0209425_10005300_pt1 | contig 12704 bp, 7 predicted proteins | sample COG_05_FD_184749 | JGI IMG/M metagenome (GOLD analysis project Ga0209425, IMG submission 184749) | Pelagic Microbial community sample from North Sea - COGITO 998_met_05 (SPAdes) (version 2) | ecosystem: Environmental > Aquatic > Marine > Neritic zone/Coastal water | place: Helgoland, sampling... | reverse complement strand
CTAATCGTTCAGCATTAACTCAAAGGTTAAGGAATTCATTAAGACAAGAAATTGGAATTGATAGTGATTTAGAAGTCATCTATGACGTGAGTCATAATATTGCTAAGATAGAAGACCACAAAGTGCATGGCGTTTCTTGCAAGTGTTGCGTTCATCGAAAGGGCGCTACAAGGGCACTAGGAGGCGACCATCCTGAACTGTCATCAAAATTCTCTGGGATTGGACAACCAGTCCTTGTACCCGGAGACATGGGAACTGCTTCATGGATACTAGCAGGCCCTAAACAAGGAGGTAATGATGCCTTTTCTTCATCTTGTCATGGAGCGGGAAGAAGATTATCGAGAACTGCAGCGAGAGAACAAATAGATTCGGATAAATTAAGAGAAAAACTTGAGGCAGCCGGTATAAATGTCCATACAAAGACTCCAAATGTACTTTCAGAAGAAGCTCCTGATGCATACAAAAATGTAGACGAAGTAATTAGATTAACAAGTGATGCAAGATTAGCCAGACCTGTCGCAAGGATGAAACCATTTGCAGTAATCAAAGGATGATTATTTTTCTTGATAGAATATTTCGACATTATCGCCATCTAACATGATATAATTTTCAAATTCATCATTAATTACACCGTTAACACGCATTACTACTTCATTGTCAGAATTAGCAATATTGTCAAAAATCTGCTCGGAATTGAAAGTTTCGCCCCAGATATTGAAGAAAGCACCTACAGGGGCATCTACTTGACTTGGTGTTTCGATATGTAATCGACCAGTATCGTCATGAGTATGTATCCCCCTCATGCCATCAGGGCAAACTGAATCTTGAATACCAATATTCAGAGGTATGGATATTTCATCACCATCTATAAAGATAGACAAAGTGCTATGAGTATGACTTATTCCACTTGAATGGCTACCTAGACATGTTTCTTCTATTTCCCAATTATCATTCTCAATTAATTCAGTATTTCCAGTAATAGTTAAAATTACAATGAAAATCGTTGAGATTATTGCTCCGCCAAAAAGGAATTTCTCTAAACCCATAATTAATCCGAGAATGGTAGTTGTCTTGAACTATGAGGTGTTAGCCATAGTCATGGTACAATTAGGCGGTGTACCTGAATATTGGGATAAAGCCAAAAAAGAATTATCTGCAAAAGATAATATCTTATCAGAATTAATTGAACAATATGATGATTTAGAATTAATCTCTAGAGGCGATTTATTTTATACGCTAATTCGCTCAATAATTGGCCAACAAATATCAGTTAAAGCGGCATCTACAGTTTGGTCAAGATTAAGTGAAAAAGTGGGTGAGATAATACCTGAAAATATATTATCGCAAAGTACCGATGAACTAAGAAATTGTGGTTTATCAGGAAAAAAAGTAGAATATATCAGAGGCATATCAGAATCTTGGAATGATTATTCAAATTATGAATGGGAAAAAATGGATGATGAAGAAATAGTAAAGAAATTAATTCAACTTAGAGGAGTGGGTAGATGGACTGCAGAAATGATACTGATTTTCACACTGCTAAGGCCCGACATTTTTCCAATAGGGGATATAGGAATGATTCGTGGAATAGAAAAAACCTATAATTCAGGTGAAAAAATGAGTATGGATGAGATTTATGGAATATCTGAAAAATGGAAACCCTGGCGTACAGTAGCTTGTTGCTATATGTGGAGTGCAGTTGATCCAGAACCTGTGGAATATTGATTACATACAATAGCCACGACGTGGTTGATTTGGAATAGTTGGGGCTGCACCTGATTGCACACCATCTGCTTCTTCCATGATAACAGTAAGTAGTGTATTTACCAATACTTTCAAATCTTCAACTTCATTTTTTAGTTGTTCTACAGTAACCGCTTCGCCAGTCTTATTCATCCCAATCCCATCCGAGGAATTGCTTCCCCATGTTGAACAAAGAAAGCAAATAGCCTATAAATACAAGAGGTAAGTAATGATACTAGAAGGCTATTAGAGGGGGATTTAATTCCACCCAACTAATATTTCTATTGTTCAGAATCATCTTCATCTTCGTATATCCAATCGCCATCTTCTTCGTCTTCATCATCATAATAATATTCATCATCACCACGGCTTCTCATTACAAGAACAGCAACTAAAGATACTGCAATTACTGCAACACCTATGACGATATATAATACATTATCAGATTCTTCATCGATTGGTAAAGGTTGGACATTAATGCCTGTTAAATCAATATTCTGACCATTAGAATTATCGAAATCCATCTCCCCATCAGAATCTTCTATAATTAATACAAGTAAAGGTTGACCTTCCTGCCAAGGTTCCCACTGGAACATAGCAATTACACTAGATGACTGAGCATTAAGGGTAATTTCAGTAGGACCTTCAGCTAATGTAGTTAGAACTGGTGCCCAAGTATTTAGTTCAGGATTCAGTTCATACAGACCCACAGTAATTGTACCATCTCGCTTACCGTCATTTTCCCAAAATGTTTGTAGAGTTAACATCTCTCCTACAAGAGGAGTTGTTGTTGGATTAATTACTACACGAGTGTATTCTGGATTAAATTTCATTATTCTCAAAGTAGGCATTCTTGGAGCTGTTTCACTACCAAGTCCAGTCACCTGATTACCTGCTCTATCAGTTGAAGTAACCCAAAATGCGATTTGGTCACCCTGCTCTATTGCCATACCATTCAAAGGAGTGAAGTCAATACGACTTTGATAAATATCTTTTGATTCACCATCATCTATCATTGTAAGTTCGCCAGTATTTTCGGAACCTGCTACTGCAGAACCAGATCTAAGAACGACCCATGATACTTGGAGAGGTCCTTCATTCATACCAATCTCATCTACCATTGTGACAGTAACTAGTACATCATTAATCAAATCTGATTCTAAAAGTACTAGTGAAGAATCAGGATAGTTCGATTGATCGAACAATACAGTAGGCGATTTACTATCAACTGTGACTGAAGCATCAGAATTAATATCAGATAATCCTAAACCAGGTAAATTTAATACCTCCGTTTCCACATTCATAGTTGGGTTTAATGGCACTCTTGAGGGTAAAATCATAGAAGTATCGAAACTACCATCTTCATTAACATCAGTTACAACTTGAATCTCTTGAGTTCCATACACAACCGTATATTCTACTTTCAAATCTTCAGGAATATCCATTGCAATCACTCCTGAACCTGAATGATAAACATAACCACTCATTCTGAATTCATCGCCTTTACCTAGGTAAACTGATATTCCAGATGCTGATGAAGAAGGAGGTGTTAGATCTTCAATCAAATCGGGTATAGCCACATACCTGTTGTCGAGATACCAAGACAATTCTCCTATGTTATTTTGATATGCAACAGTAGTGAAATCATCCACTATAGATACACTTGGTTTACAAGAATTCTGACCCTCTTCCCAAGGATAATCCCAAGACATTTCAAACACCATAGATAGTTGTACAATATCTGCTGAAACCTGAGATGTTTGTACCGATAAAGGAGTAACCTGACTTGTTTCATCAGACCACATTGTACCCCGTGATGCATCATAACTCATTTTTCCTAATTCAGTAATACCATCTCCACAAAGCATGACTGAGATATTATCTAGAGTATTTAGACCATTAGCTTCTTCAATTTGCATGGTAAAAGTATGTTGTTTACCAGGTATTAAAAATCCTAAATCTCGATCGAGTGAATAACCTAGAGATTTGATACTTGTTGGTTCATCTGTTGCTACAACTACAGTAGCCCAAGAATTTGATGCACCAGGGCCTCCGCCGGTACCACCATCTTGGTAACTAAGACCTGCCCAATCAGTACCTTCAAGATACATGTGAACAGGGGAGTTGAATGATTGTTGAGACACATCAATTCCAATGAAATTCACTTGTTGCTGACCTGTCATTCCTGGAGTTAGTGGTTGGGAAACTGACAGATATTCTTCTTCATCAGCAATACCATCTCCATTTATGTCATCTACTGAACCTCTCCAATAATTAAGAGTTAAAATCTCTCCTCTGGCTTCAGACTCATCAACTGTAACAAATAAAGACAAAGGATCTGTTGGCACCCACACTTTTCCATGAGCAGCTTTTAATCCAGAGGGCGTATTAACTTCTAGAGGACCTGCAACAGGAGGCTCATGATCAACTCTAACATTAACCAGAGGAGGTGTTCCAGTTACATCTTCTGCACCAAGTGAATATCCGGTAGGACCAACAGTATTCATCATAGGAGATAGATAGACGTTAGAAAGACCAGTTGGAGCATTAATTAAGCCTGAATAACCGTCCTCTCCCGATGTTAGTAAGTAACTAAGACCGGATATATTGAGGCCAACTGTGTAATGATCGCTCATCGGTCTTACAGAAGAAGAATCTTGGAACTTTACAGTACCTGTAACATTCAACTCCCCAGCATCAATCATTGTATATGGATAGAATGAAGAATATTGATTCGAAAGTAGACGACCAGACTGATCTCTAACTTCAAAGGAGTCAATCACAAGGTCATTTTCTACTGCATTTTTACCTGAATGACCACTGAAAGATACGGATGGCCATACTGACTCACCAGATGAGTCAAATGCTTGTGAAACCCAACGAATTGAGCCTACATCATCCCACATCCAGTTAGTTTCAAATTTCCAATGTACAGCAACATCATCGTATCCATCATTGTGAGTTATGATTTCTATAGAAGTTGTAAGATCCATAGGAGCTACAGATGAGCCAGATAATTGAGTAAATGTCACTGCATCTGAACCTTGGCCCCACATGCCATCAGCACCATTTGCTGCCTCAAATCTTAGGACCTCTCCATCTGATGCAACACCAACGAGTTCTATAGTTTCTAAGTTTGAATTATCATATAAATGATGATGTTTAGTAGTAATTTCGACTAATTCACCATTAGGATATAATGTATTAGGGACTTGGAAATCTCTATTTGTAACAATGTAGTCAAATTTCAAATCACCATCTATCGAAACAGAACCCATATCTGCAGTAATATTTACTGGTATAGAAACCTGGTTAGGTGGCGGATCATCCTGAGTCATTGAATTATGATATGCAGATACTGATGCACCTAAACCTGAGACATTCTCAAATATTAAGTAACCAATTCCAATACTAGATATCGACACAGTTTGAGAACTTGTTGAATCAAGACTAATGGATACATCTCGCCATTCTCTTCCAGTATCTGAATCAGTATGTGATGTTGATAGATAATTAATTCCTGCTAATTGACTGGTGTCTAATATACAATTGAATACATCATCTAAAGAATTACTAGTTTGGCTCGAAGAACCTATTGTCAAGGTAACAGGAGACTCAAATGAGCCAGATTGACCTGGTGCAATAGATATCATTCCATTATTCACAGCAGATAAAGATGGTAATCTCACCATAATTGAGGAAGGTGACACTCCATCTAAATCAACTACTGCACTTCTAGTAAAGTCATCTTGACCATCTGAAATTAGTGATTGCCAGCCATAATGCCCGTAATCAGAGCCTACAGGGAAAGACCATTCAGATGAACCATCATTAATTATATCGATAGATGGATTAACTGCAGGCTCAGCAAAATTAGAGGAAATGACCATTCGGTCAATCCATCCATTCGTAGGTAGGGAAATCGAAAGAGCAAAACCATTCTGAGGTACTTGGAAAGGTATCGAACCTTGAGATGTTTGACCTAAACTTGCACCGGTAGGAGATATTGCTTCAATCGTCAAACCTGAAGAGAAATTACCTGTAAGAGTGACGCTCTTTATTGGCCTAGAGGAATGAATGAATTCAGAAGTAATTGTTCCTGCAATACTAGTGGCATTTAGTAGACCATCTAATACTTCAACACTAGGACTAAACTCCCAACCATTGTAGTCGGAACTAGTTGCAGATAAATATCTTTTACCACCAATATTTATTCTCTCAAGTTGAGGAGTCGCTTCCTCATCATTAGTATCCATTATTACTTTCAATCTAACATTAGAGAATTGTTCAGAATCAACACCTGCTAGTGAGAATGGGAATGTAATATTGTCATATCCTGGAATCGTAGATTCATCAACTGCATTTAGTAGAGAACCCCTTATTGATGTATTCTCAGGTATTGTCGCTTCGATATCGACCCATCCATGATTAAATTCATGTACATCATCCATATTTATTAAAGGACTCACCCAGTAACCGCCTTGACCATAATTAGATATCAGTATACCGAAATTATCAATATATCCACCTTGATACGTCACTGAAGTATCAGTAGATAATCTAAACCTAAATCTAACTTCATCACCGGAATAACTTGATAATGGAGCTTGTCTATTTTCAAAATTGGTCTGACCGCAATCTCCATTCATCCATGCATCATTACCATACATTTGATTTCCAGAATATCCTGGAGAACCATCATACCAACCAGGTATTTGTGGATCAAAGTAACTCCATGAACCACCATTAACTTGAATTTGTAAACCTACAGCATCCCAAGAGTTCTCAGTGCATACCCATTTGTCGAATGTGATATACGCTAATCCATCATTAGGTATTTCATATGTTGGGGAAGTTAATAGAGAGTTCTGATTATTTGCATAATTTCCGTTTAGATTAGTACCATATAGATATGGGAATGAAGGCTCATCAGTAGGTCCAGCACCAGAGCCAAGTTGACCATAGGCCCAAGCAGAGCCTTTAGACCAACCAGGTGCATTATTAGTTACTGGATCAGATGCACTGGAGTCTTCAAAATTGAATAATTCTTCCATATATCCAAAATTTAAACTATAATATGCCCAATCATCGTAATAAGTAGACACTGCGTAGTGGAACATAGTAGATGGATTCTCTATATCATCTTGAAATAATACAGTTCCTGAATCATCGATAACTCGGATATCAGAAAGTGTGAAACCTTCTTTAGCATCAAGCGAACCACCATAATTGGTAAATCCGTCTGTATCTACAACAAATCTCATGTAAACATTTTGTTGATTCTGATATGCAGTTGGTATACTATAATCTACAGTTCTAATACCGTTACTTTGGTCGCCAAAGACACCATCATAAGACGGATAACCAGGGATAGCCCCACTACGGTCTTCACAACTCGCCACAGTAGATGTTGTACTAGATGAAAGATCATACCATGTTACATTGTTTAAGGATAATTCTATGCAGGCGTTATCATAAGTAGAACCTTGTAAGTCCCACTCCATATCTATTTCAATGCTCGATGTAGAATTTGTGCCTGATAAATCAATTGTCCTTTGAAGCGCACCATATGAATTAGCCACATACTGGCACGCAGAATTGGTTGCAGAAATACATCCATGATGCCAAACACCAGTATTAACACCATCGTTATTGATATCTATATTATCAATGAACCAACCTGGTCTCTCATATGAAGCATTAGGAGAGGTCCAAATATGGAACCTAAACTGAATTTTCGAAGCATTATTAATATCTGATATGGATGATATACTGACATTATCATTCACCCAACCGCTATGGCTAGGTGATGCAAACACAGGGACTGCCGTGCTAGGCGCACCATTAGGAGATGGTGCCTCGTTAGACATTGTACTAGTGTATCCTCCACCCGAAGCTGTGCTATCTGGAGCGATGTATGTCCAGTCATTCCAAGTACCAGTATTAATCCTGTATTCAATCCAAGCACCGTCACCACCACCAGAAGCTGGGCTGTCTAAGTGATACCAATGATCGAATGTCATGTATAAGTTGTTGAATGACCCTGAATTTGGCAAGGTCACTTGAGGGAGTAGGAAATAACCGCTTGTACCTCTAGGTACGGCTGAACCAGGCATAGTACCAATGGAAACTATTCCTTCACTTGCTTCAGAAGGGATTGTCCCATAAGACATTGTTTGTTCGCCACCTAAGTTCGTTCCATTGAGTCCCAAAAAAGTAGTAGCTTGCCATAGTTCTTCAATATTGCATAAAAAGTTTGTATTGGTTATTTCGCTAGAATCCAAAATATTATCCTCATCTGTATCCATACCTGCATTTACTTCATAGCCGCCTAATATACAATTAGCAGATGAACCAACTGCAATTGGATCTACAGCGATTTCATAATCAAAGAAGCCGCCAAGTTCTGCAGTGATGTTCGCTGAAGCACCCCCAGAAGAACTTAGGATAATCGTAGGAGATGTTGTATAACCACTTCCACCATTTGTCACAAATGCTTCATAGACAGAACCAGTAGTTTCAAGAACTTCTGATAATGATGCTCCACTTCCTGCGCTGCTACTAGTAACTAAAAGATACATAGTTTGAGAGGTGTATCCTGAACCGCCATTTGTCATTGAAACAGTGATAATAGAACCATTGGAGGCAATAGATCCTACCGAAGCAGTAGCATTACTACCAGTACATCCACCAGGACACACAAAGGAAATAGAATCTCCTACTGAATATCCCGAACCGCCGCTGTTTACTGTAATGCTACCAATTGCAGAACTGATAGAATAAGTACCTGAGAAACCACTTCCTGAACCACCTGTTGCAGATAAAGTTCCTGCAGTGTAATCATATCCTATTTCATTAACACTGAGTGTAGTAATACTATCTTCGAGTGCATCTCCACTACAGTACATCAGAGTATCAATAATTTCATTATTATTTAGTGAAGAATCGAAATTATTGTCATATCCATGGTCGACCCAAGTTCCTGAAAGATTATTACAATCTGATACTGAAGTTGATGAACCTGTAGAATAAACATGTCTCCAACCTGGAGCATAAGTGTAAGAACTGTGCAAAGATACAGAATTAACACCAGTATCGAAAGTACTAATATTCGATCTAGTTCCATCGTCAAGAAGAGTTACCTGCTCTGTAGAATCAATAAAGTCAGTATTGAAAAATCTCCCCGCGTCTAAATCAGCACCTTCCCATAAAATACCTGAATTCAGAGAAGTTGACATTTCAGTATCAGTAACATGAAGCCATCCATCCTGAATAGTTGCATTACCAGGTACACGGAAACCCGTCAAAGTAATACCATCATCAGGTGGATTTACCGAACTAGGTCCGGCCCAAGATGTTGTAGCAGCGGATGTTAGCGGGGCAATTATCATCAGTAACACTAGAGCAAGTGCAGTCCTACGACGGTCAGACATATTTGTGTCGTTTGTTTGTTAGATTATGAACTTATTTCCGTTAAACTGTGACAAGTGATAAAAATCCACATTTTAAATTAAAAATATAATGGAGCCACTGGGGAGAATTGAACTCCCGACCTTCCCATTACCAATGGGATGCTATACCCCTAAGCCACAGTGGCGATGTACACTCGTGCCACAATTTCGATTTAATGACTGCGTAAGGAGAGTCCAAAGTCAAATCTTGATAGCAACAGGCTCAAAATGTAAACAACTCTCGGATATAAAGAAGCCGAGATCGCATAGCCTGGTATTGCGCATGACTGGAAATCATGTGGGATTTTCCCTCGGGAGTTCAAATCTCCCTCTCGGCGCCATATTACAGCCATTAGAGCATTAATTAGCAATATAATAACACATTTTTAACTACAAGTAATACTGTTTTTAAATCAAACTAAGCGAGTTACTTAATGGAGTATTTCACTTCGCAGACATCAGAGGAGGCGCCGATTCAATGGACAGCAATTCAAAATATGAAGAAACTAAGTCATTAAGACTTAGTGAAATTTCAATAAATTTCAGCTTCGCCGAATATAATAAAAATTTAACACCATTAGACAGGGTAGTGGAAGAATCAATCTTTCATTTCAAAATGATATCTAAGGGATGGGGTACATTTGAGTTTTCAGCATTTGGAGTAGGAGTATTGGCGATAATTTTAGGATCTTATGACTGGGGGATAAATGAACTTGCAGGCGGTGGTGACTACAATAGAGTAGGTTCAGAAGGTATACTTTTCCTATCTGATTTATCATTAATTTTAAGTCTACTTTCAATTATTGCATGGCTTGGTTTCGCAACGCAATTATTCATTCGTTTCCCAATAATGAGAGAAAATTTAGCATATATGTTTCTTGGAATGATTGCAGTTCAATTAGGATACATAAGTGCACATGCTAGTACACCAGATTTCCCAAGTAATTTATCATTAGGGCAGTTATCGCCTATATTATTGGCAAATGGAATTTTTGCTTTTTTGGCAATATTTGTGGTTCATAGAGCAGTGGTTGAAACTAGAGATGTCCACGTGATAGAAAGGCATTCACACCCTGACCCCAGAGTAGTAGAAATTGCTTGGAAAGATCATAGCCTTAAGCTTTGGAGTTTGGGACTAGGTTTATGGATGGTACTCGTAAATATCTTCTCTTGGGCTGGTGCTCATTCAATAGCTTCTAGACCAATTTCTACTGAAGCAAGTGTGTTTAATTATCCATGGATTTACTTAATTTGTAGTGTTGCCTCTACTTTCTTATTAATTCATATTTTATGGTATCCTCAGTTCATGCTCGGTGCAGCAGGAGATAGGATTCAATCTGTAAGAGCTAGGGAAGCCTCTGATGAAATGAATATTATTTCAAAGGAAAAAATACAAGGAATCTGTCCTATTTGTAAAGAAGAAACTCCTGCTACTCAACATCCTTCTGGACAGATAACTGTACTTTGCCAGCAATTCAAATGTGATGGTTACGGGAAACCAGGTACTACTTGTTCAATTTGTGAAATGGCACTACCTTCTAGAATGGAATGTAATAATTGTAAATCTAATACTACAATCTCGAGTCATTTCGACAGACAAGATGCATGGTGATGCAAATGTTTTTTGAACTTTCGACTATTGATGGATTAATTCTTTTAGGTTTGATTTTATTTTTTGTAATTGCAATAATAGCTACAATAATAGAAGGAATAATGATATTAGCACTGCCATATGTTTTAATTAAATCTTTATTAGGTAAGGATAAAAAAGATAACCCCTCTAATTTCAGCGATATTCCTTTGAATTTACTGTCTGATGAGATAAGTGATGAATTTATTGAATCCACAGAGAATAATAACTTAGAAAATTCACAGGACTTGGAGAAAAATAATGATGCTATTGGCATGGTCATAGGAATTTCTGTAACTTTAGTTTCAACTTTTGTCTTAGCAGTTGTCTTACTATGGGTTTGGGCTTCAATCAGTGGAGAAATTTTGGGTCTAAATCCTCCGCAAGCATTAGTTACATGGGAGGACGAATATAGAGATCTAACTGGTGTAAATTCTTTAGATGGATTGGACGGGACTGGAGTTTCATTGTGTATTGTAGATTCAGGAATTAATATGGCTCATCCTGATTTGGCTAATATGAACTTAATTGGTTGGAATGACGTCATCAATTCAGTAGATACTCCCTATGATGACGATGGCCATGGTACGGCTATGGCAGGAATTATAGTAGCAGATGGGGGACTTAATGGAGTTTCGAAAAATGTCGATTTATTAGTTGCAAAAGCTATTGATTCATCCGGCTCTGGAACTGACGATGGCATCGCAGAAGCAGTAGATTGGTGCGTATCCCAAGACGCGGATATTGTTTCTTTAAGTCTGGGTGGACAACAAGGCCTAGGTTCTAGCATAATTACAACAGATAGTCTAGAAGTTGCGGTAGAAAATGCAGTAAATCAAGGCGTATATGTAATAGCAGCAGCAGGAAATGATGGAGAAAATGATGATGGTGATGTTTCATCGCCAGGCTCCGTCGAAGAAGTCATCTGTGTAGGTGGAGTAACTAGACTGGGAAACCTGTGGGTAGGGAGTTCAGAAGGAGATAATAATGGCCAGATATGGCCACCTAAACTACCGAGAGGTGACCCCGATAAGAAGCCAGAAATTGTAGCACCGGGGCATGAAGTACCAGTATTAATTCAAAATCAAGGGTCATGGTGGGGATGGTCAAGCGGCACTTCTGCCGCAACGGCATGGGTTTCAGGAGGACTGGCATTATTCCTTCAAGAATATCCAGAATACCAACGTAATCAAGATAGTGATTCGAGCAAAGTTCAAGAAATAAAACAACTTCTTAGTGAAAATTCACAAATGAAAGAGGGGCAAAATCAACATGATGATCACTTTGGTTATGGAATATTGAGAATTGATTCACTGATTGATTCAATAAAAAATTCATCTAATAGCAATCTAGTTTTTCAGAATTATCAAGTCATGGAAAATAAAGTGTCTAATATTTTTGATATTTTTCAGATGGAACGACGAATCACTGCTAATGTCCCACCTGATAACTCTGCAAAGGCCATTGAATGATTGATATTACATTCACGAATGACGTCCATCCACTGATTGAATGATTGTACTTTCTTTTGAGCAGCATTAGGTTCTTGTCCATCTTCAGGCACACCTACATCGCCAGTAGGAACTTCTGGTTCTTTGACTAATATGAATCCACCAGGAGATATAACATCCAAGGCAGCGATAGTAGCAGAAGGTCGATCAATTTCAGGGACATCAATAATTATTAGTTCAATGGGTTGAGGTAAAGGAGAAGGTTGAGCGCTAGAAGGTAAAGCAGCAGCAGCAGCTGACCAAGAAGAAGTTTCGGCAGTAATTTCTTGCCAAGGACGAGTCAAAATTTGAGACCACTGCTCAGCAGAGTGTCGACGAATTAAACGATCAATAATTACTCCGAATTTACCTGCTGGTTCAATAATTCTG
>Ga0209425_10005292_pt1 | contig 12710 bp, 11 predicted proteins | sample COG_05_FD_184749 | JGI IMG/M metagenome (GOLD analysis project Ga0209425, IMG submission 184749) | Pelagic Microbial community sample from North Sea - COGITO 998_met_05 (SPAdes) (version 2) | ecosystem: Environmental > Aquatic > Marine > Neritic zone/Coastal water | place: Helgoland, sampling... | reverse complement strand
TAAAAATGGAACTGGTAAGTCTCTAAAAGCTATTGATAATTATATTGGAGGTAAAACTGGCACTACTAATGATAATAAAGATGCTTGGTTCATTGGTTTTTCTTCTAATTTAGTAGTAGGTGTATTTATTGGTAATGATATGCCGAGCTCTTTAGGAAAAAAAGAAACTGGTGGCAAAGTTGCAGCACCTATATGGGGTAATTTCATGAAAAAAGCATTACTTTTGTATCCTTCAAGTCCATTTAAAATTCCTAAAAATATTGAAATGATTAAAGTCGATCATGAAACTGGTTTATTACCTAGTGCTAAGACCAATAAAATTATTTATGAGGCATTTATATCTGGAACTGCTCCAACAACATATAAAATGAAGCCAAGCGGTGATGTTAAAAATTTAAAGCCATTAGATGGAAAAATATACTAGTATATAAAAAATATAGGAAGATTTATATGAACGCAGAAATTAATAATATAATAAAAACAATCAATCTAGCTATGAAATCTATACGGAGGCATCTTTGACCCTGATAAAGCATCAATTAGGTTAAAAGAATTAAATACGCTAGCTGCTAACCCAGAATTGTGGAAGGATCAGTTATCAGCTCAAGATTTAATGAAAGAAAGAACTCACCTACAAGATAGGTATAATAAATATAAGACTTTAGAATTAGATATAAGAGATACAATTGCTTTAGTAGAGTTGGCTGATTTTGAAAATGACTACAATTTTATAAAAGAAGGTAAAAAAAATCTAGAAGAATTATGTATCATAGTAAAAAAAATAGAATTAGAAACATTATTATCAGGTGAAGCAGATAGAAATGATTGTTACTTAGAAATAAATGCTGGGGCCGGTGGAACAGAAAGTCAAGACTGGGCACAAATGATATTAAGAATGTATTCTAGATGGGCTGAAAAAAAACAATATAAAATATCAATTGTGGATGAAAATCAAGGAGATGAGACTGGTATTAAATCTATTTGTATAAGAATTGGTGGAATAAATGCTTATGGTTGGTTAAAAACAGAATCAGGTGTACATAGATTAGTTAGAATATCACCTTTTGATTCTCAAAGTAGGCGGCACACATCATTTGCAAGTGTTTGGGTATATCCTGTTATTGATGATGATATAGAAATAAATATTGAAGAAAAGGATTTAAGAATTGATACCTATAGAGCTTCTGGAGCAGGAGGCCAACATGTTAATAGAACAAATAGTGCTGTAAGAATAACTCATTTACCAACAAACATAGTAGTTCAATGTCAAAACCATAGATCTCAACATCAAAATAAGGCTGAGGCCTACAAAATATTAAGAGCTAAGTTATATGAATTAGAGCTTAGTAAAAAAGAAATAGAAAAAAACGAAACTGAATCTAATAAAAAAGAGATTGGTTGGGGCCATCAAATTAGATCTTATGTATTACAGCCTTATCAATTAGTAAAAGACCTTAGAACAAATAAAGAGAGCTCTAACTTCCAGGCAATTCTTGATGGTGATATAGACATTTTTCTAGAAGAGTCTTTAGCAAGTAAAATAATTTAACATCAAATATTTAATAGCTCTTTTGAGGATTTAATTACTTCTTCAACATGTCCTTTAACTTTAACTTTGCGCCAAATTTTATGGATCTTATTTTTTTCAGATATTAAAAAAGTAGACCTATCTATTCCCATATATTTTTTTCCGTACATAGATTTTTCAACCCATACTCCAAATTTTTCACAAATTACACCGGTAATATCAGAACCAAGTATTATTTTTAAATCATGTTTTAATTTAAATTTATCATGTTTAACTACAGTATCTTTTGAAATTCCAATAACAGTAATATTGTTGACTTTAAAATAGCTAGAATTTTCAGAAAACTCTATTGCCTCTTTTGTGCACCCTGGAGTATCATCCTTAGGATAGAAATATAATATATAAGCATTTTTTATATTAGACGTATCTAGTTTAGAGTCTCCATCTATATCAACAGTAAAAACAGGTGCATTCATATTTTCTAACAAATTCGACATTTTTTGACTCCTTATTGCAATATTTATAATATATAATACTTATATAATAATATTAAAAATATAGTAAACTAAACATTATTGAGATTTAAGTGGTATTGAATTTTTCTTTAAAATTAATAAATAATATTTGTATAGCAATAGGAGCAGTTTTATCGGTATTAGCAATTGCTATAGCCTCTTTATCTATATTCTTTATAATTAATACTTCAATAAAAATTGATGATAATAATAAATTTTTAACAAATCTAATAAGTTGGTATTATAATAAGTCAATTTCTTTTGAATATATAAAGGTAGATAGAGTATTAGAATCATATAGTTTTTTTATTGAAATTAATGGTTTTAAAATAGATAAATATGAAAATTATAAAAATATTGAAGTGGATAATATAAAATTTAATATTAATTTAAGTAATTTTTTTAATAATAAATACTATATGTCAAATGTAGCAATTAAAAATCCAAACATAACATATAACTCCTTAAAAAGTTTGCAAGAGTCTAATCAAGTTGTAGGAATATTTGATACTCTTTTAAAAAATATTGGTGACTTAAATGTTTATAATGGAACACTTACCTATATACATAAAGATACAAAATATTTTTTATCAAAAATTAATTTTAATAAAAATGGTTTAACAAATATAGATATTCTTGGTGATTTTTTATATAAGAATTATTATATAGATGCAGAAGCTAAGAAATTTACATTTAAAGTAAATAAAGCATTAAATAATTTTAATATATCCATAAATTTTTATGAATTATCTTTACCCGACTTTATTCATAAAAAGTTAAATAATAGCGATAAATATTCCATTAATGGATTATATAGTGGTGTAATAATTTTTAATTTTGCTAAAAAAGAATTGACCAACCTTCAACTAATTTTAAATTCAGACAATACTTTTATTGAGCTTAAAAAACCATTATTATATGATAATTTTACTATAAATTCCATTCCTAATATTACTAATTTATCATTGAATTTGTCATATAATTTTAAAACTTCAAATTTAAATATTAATAACTTAATTTTAAATTTACAAAATAATTCTAATATGAATTCCGAAGTAATATTTTTAGGCGATATTATTTTAGACAATTCATATTTTAAGATTAATTATGTTTTTAATAATATTTTTATAAATGATTATATTTCAGCAAAAAACCAAAGTAATAATTTTTTTTTAAAAAACTTTTTTTCTGGTAAAGGTAATTTTAGTATATCCAATAATAGTTTAGATAAGTTAAAACTAATTGTTAATAATGCTACATATAATGAAGTTAATTTTTCAGATATAATTATCAATCATAATAATATTACTAATACTTCTAATATAGCTTTTAGTTTAGATGGAAAGCATTCAAATTTTCTATCTTTTAATAAGGCATTTAATATACTTGACTATGATTACCTAAACTATTTTTCAAAAAAAGATATTGAGGCATATCATAAATTAAATGTTAGCATAAAATATAATGATATATCTGAAAACTATAACAATTTTATTATTATTGTGGATGGTTATTTTTCAGCAATAAATACAAAAAAAATATATTTAAATAATAACATATTTTTAAATAATCTTAACTATAATATCAGTATTAAAAATAATAATATTAACATAGATGGTTTAGCGGATATTAATGATTCAATCATTAATTTTAATTTTTTAAAATCAGATATTTCTGAAATGAATTTAAAATTTAATTTAAATGATCAAATATTTTCTAATTATAGTAACTTGAGTAATCTCAAAGGAAGTGCATTAGTAGATTGTAAAATTAATAGAAAAGATAAAATTGATTTATATTCATGTAATATAAACCTTATTAATTCTTTACTATCATTTCCTAATTTAAATTATGTTAAAGATTATAGTGAAGAAGCATCATTAAGCATAAATGGTATTTTTAGTAATAATTTATTATATGACAATATTAATTTTAATTTTATTCATGAGGAGAATTTACTTGGTGGCTATTTAAAATTGGATGATATGTTGGATGGTTTCTATATCAATTTTAAAAAATTCATTTTTAATAAAAATGATCTGCAATTAGAGATATTGTATAAAAATAAATTTCTAGATATCAATCTATTATCGGGTGCATTTAACTTAGTACCTTTGTACTCTAATATTAATAGTAATAATATGAATAGTAATATAATTAGTCTAAATGGTAATTTGGATAAAATTATTATTTTTGAAAATTTTGAATTAGATAATACAAAAATTATATCAAAAAATATTTATAAAAATATTAATATTAATTCAACTTATGACTCCGTAGAAACTATAAATTTCAGCATTGATAGAACTAAAAACAGTGAGGTTTTTTCATATAATTTTATGGCATCTAATGCTGGCAAGTTTTTTAATTTACTTAATTATCGAACAGAAATTCAAGATGGTATATTATCTTCACAAGGCTTTATAGGAAGTTTAGATGATGATAATGATATTATGGGCACTCTTAGTATAGATAATTTTAAAATTATGAAAGCGCCTTTATTTGCAAAGTTATTATTAGCCGCTTCTTTATCAGGTTTATTTGAGGTATTTAATAATGAAGGAGTTTCATTTGATCAGTTTGATGCACAGTTTACAAAAAATAATAATATTATTAAAATTAATAAATCTAGAGCTTATGGATTTTCATTAGGTCTAACAGGAGAAGGTTCTATAAATATGTTAGATAAATCTATACAAATTGATGGTTCTATAGTCCCGGCTTATACCTTAAATACTATATTTAATGACTTGCCTATTATTGGAGAATTACTATCTGGTAAGGAAGATGAAGGAATCTTTGCTTTTAATTATTCTGCAAATGGTAATTGGGTTAATCCTGATATCCAAGTAAATCCTTTATCTATTTTTACACCAGGTATAATGAGAAATTTATTTGATTAATAAGTATTAATTAATTTTTATGAGAATATGCTTTTTTTTTCCAGCTGATAATTTAATTTGATTATTGTCCTGAAAATCTACATGATTAATTTTTTTATTTTCATCTTTTATAGTAATATCATTTATTTTTACTGCGGAGCCTCTTATCAACCTTCTTGCTTCTCCTTTGCTATTAGCTAAATAATTACTTTCTATCATGCAATCTAAAATGCTAACTTCTTTTAAAATTTGCTCAGGGCTATAATACATAATTGGAAGGTTTTTTTGATCTCCAATATTTTGAAATATGCTTTTTGCAGTTTCTAAAGCTTTATTTTTTTCATCTTCCCCGTGCAATAATGTTGTAGCAGCATTTGCTAAAATTATTTTTGCTTCATTAATCTCTGCACCTTGTAATTCTTTCAATTTATTGATTTCTTTTAAACTAATTTCTGTAAATAGTTTAAGGAACTTAATTACATCTTTATCTTCTGTATTTCTCCAAAATTGCCAATAGTCCCAAGGCGAACATAAGTCAGAATTAAGCCATACTGCTCCATTAGCAGTTTTACCCATTTTTGAGCCAGATGCTGTAGTTATTAGTGGCGATGTAAGTCCAAATAAATTACTTTTATCTTTATTAATATTTACTCTTCTATTGAGTTCAATCCCATTAATAATATTACCCCATTGATCAGAACCACCCATTTGTAAAATGCAATTATACCTTTGTTTAAGTTCGTAGAAATCATAGCCTTGTAAAATCATATAATTGAATTCTAGGAATGATAAAGTTTGCTCCCTATCTAGTCTTAGTTTTACAGAATCAAACCCTAACATTCTGTTGACAGAAAAATGTTTACCAAAATCTCTTAAGAAATCTATATAGTTTAATTTTGAAAGCCATTCTACATTATTAACCATTACAGCAGAATTTGAATTACTATCAAAACTTATAAATTTTTTAAAAACATTTTTGATGCCTATAGCATTTTTTTCAATTATTTCATTAGTTAGAAGTTTTCTAGACTCATCTTTACCAGAAGGGTCCCCCACTAATGTTGTTCCTCCACCTAAAAGAACAATAGGTTTATGTCCTGACTTTTGATACCAGCGAAGCAGCATTATTTGAATTAATGACCCAACATGTAAGCTTGGTGCAGTGCAATCAAAACCTATATAAGCAGGTATATTGCTATTCTCGAAAAGAATTTTATCTAGGTTATCTATATCTGTAGCTTGATGAATAAATCCACGTGCTGTAATCTCTTTCATAAAAGCTGAATTATAAATTGTCATAATGTTTAACCTTATAAACTAATATTTATTTTTTAAAGGACATATCTAATGAAAACAAGAGATAAATATAGTTATTTTGGTAATTTAAAAGAAAATACTTTTAATGCTATTGGTTTAATGAGCGGTACTTCTTTAGATGGAGTAGATATAGCCTTAATTAAAACAGATGGTGAAAAAAAAATAATTTTAAATAATTTTGAAACTTATCAATATAGTAAACCTTTAATAACTAATATGGAGAATTTTATTAATACTAGAAAGGGTATTAAAAATACTAATTATTTACTTACTAAGTTTCATGCAGATAGTGTCCTCTCTTTTTTGAAAGATAATAATATTAATTATCAAGAAATAGATATAATTGGTTTTCATGGGCAAACTATTTATCACAGCCCACATGAAAGCTGGACATGGCAATTAGGTGATGGAAACCACCTATCAACTTTAGTAAATATTCCTGTTGTTTCAAATTTCAGGTATAGAGATATATGTTTAGGTGGTCAAGGAGCTCCTTTAGTTGGAATTTGGCATAAAACTTTATTAATGAATATTAAGAATATTAATTATCCTTGTGTTTTTATAAATATAGGTGGCGTTTCTAATATTACATATATTGATAACATAAATAATATGCCATTAAGTTTTGATATAGGAGTAGGTAATGGCCCATTAGATTTAGTAATGCAAAATTTTTTTAACCAGAGTTATGATGTAAATGGTAAAATTAGTTTTAATGGAGGTGTCAATTATAAGGCTCTTAATAAGATATTAAATGATCCTTGGTATAAAATGCCTCCACCTAAATCAATAGATAAGAACTACTTAAATCATTTAATATTTAACAATATTAGTAATTTAAAGCCAATGGATCAGGCAGCAACTTTATCTAAATTAATTAGTATGCAATTGAAAGAGAGTCTCAAATTTTTTGATAACGATCCAAAATGTTTATATATCTCTGGGGGAGGTTCTAAAAATATCGCGATTATGCAAGGTTTTTTTAAAGAGTATAATAATATAATAGCCTCTTTAGATGATAATAATTGGAATGCAGATGCTATGGAGGCGCAAGCTTTTGCTTATTTAGCTGTGAGAAGTATTAAAAGCTTACCATATACATATAAAATTATTACAGGTGTTGATGCTCCAACTTCTGGTGGTTTGTTAAGTCTTCCAAATAATAATTAAATATTTTTATCTATATATTTTAGAATTTTTTTCTGAATATCTTCTAAATTTTTTTTAAAAAAATGATCAGCACCATTAATTTTTTTATAATCAATAGTAATGCTTTTTTGTTTATTAAGTTTTACAACTAATTCACTAACAGCTTCTTCTTTGACTATATTATCTTCTGTCCCTTGTATTATTAACCCTGATGCTGGACATGGTGCCAAAAAAGAAAAATCATATAAACTGGCTGGAGGACTAATTGCAACAAAACCAGATATTTCTGGCCTTCTCATTAAAAGCTGTAAAGATAGCCATGCTCCAAAAGAAAAACCAGCAATCCAAGTGGTTTTAGCGGCAGGGTTCTCTGATTGAAGCCAGTCCAAGGCTGCTGCTGCATCAGTTAGTTCACCAACTCCACTATCATATGTACCTAAACTTTTTCCAACACCTCTAAAATTAAATCTTAAAGTAGAAAAATTTGATTTTTTAAAGGCTTGATAAGTATTATAAACTAACTTGTTATTCATTGTGCCACCCTGTCTTGGATGTGGATGTAAAACAAGACAAATTGGTGCTCTTGGATCATCTGCCTTATGATATCTTGCTTCTAATCTTCCTTCTGGACCAGGTATAATTATTTCAGGCATTTTTATTTCCAATTGATGATTTAAAGGTTATTATATACCATACAGTATATAAACTTGTTAATTAGCTTTATAAATAGTAATAATACTTCGTTTATTAAGTATTACTTATATATATAAATTAATATTTTTAATAAAGTTTTATTTGTTATAATATAAAGGATTTAAATTGTTTAATTCTATTAAAGATCAAATTGTTTCAATGAAAAAAAGAGATCCGGCCGCTAGATCTTTATTAGAAATAATTCTTTGTTATCCAGGTTTGCATGCACTATTTTTTCATAGGGTTGCTCATATGTTATGGAATTTTAAGTTGTATTTGATTGCAAGGTTTGTATCCCATATATCTAGATTTTTAACAGCTATAGAAATTCATCCAGCAGCAAAAATTGGAAAAAGATTTTTTATAGATCATGGAGTAGGAGTGGTTATAGGGGAAACTGCTGAGTTAGGGGATGATGTTTTTATTTACCATCAAGTAACATTGGGTGCTACTACTTCAAAACAAATAAAGAGACACCCTACAATAGGTAATGGCGTAATAATAGGAGCTGGAGCAAAATTACTAGGGCCTATTAAAGTTGGTAATGAAGCTAGAATTGGAGCTAACTCTGTAGTTGTGGTAGATGTTCCTGAAGGAGCAACAATGGTTGGTATTCCTGCAAAAGAATTTAAAAAGTAAAAGTTTATTTTTATTAAGGATTAGTTATGGGGTTATATTTAGATTATAATGCTTCTGCTCCTATGTTAGAGGGTTCTATGGATGCAATTATAAAAGCAATGCAGCTAATAGGGAACCCATCTTCAATACATACTTCTGGAAGAAAAGTAAAAACTGTAATAGAAGACGCAAGAGAATTAGTTGCAGGCACCATAGGGACTTATCCGCAAAATATAATATTTACATCTGGGGCCTCAGAATCAAATGCTTTAGCATTTAAATATGCTGAAAATATGCAAGTCATTACTTCTGCAATTGAGCATGAATCAGTGTTAGAACAAAAAAATAAAGACTCAATTATTATATCAGTAAATAATGACGGTATAATTAATATGGATCACCTCGAGACAGCTCTTTCTGAAAATATAGAAAGTAAATTATTTGTCTCTATAATGGCTGTAAACAATGAAACCGGTATAATACAACCAATAGAAAAAATAGCTGCTTTATGTATAAAGTACAATAGTGTTTTTCATGTAGATGCTGTTCAAGCAATAGGTAGAATTGAAATTTCTATGTCAAAATTGAATATTGACCTATTAACCATTTCTTCCCATAAAATTGGTGGACCTAAAGGTATAGGTTGTTTAGCTGTTAATGAGAATGTATATAATAGTTTGTCACCTATTATATATGGAGGCGGACAAGAAAGAGGAATTAGGGCAGGTACTGAAGCTGTGTCTCAAATTGCTGGTTTTGGAGTTGCTGCTAAATATTCTAGAAAATTTAATTTATTAAAAACAAAAACCTCTAGAGATTCATTAGAACAAAATCTTTTAGATCTAATTCCAGATATTATAATTATAGGAAAAAATGTGCCAAGAGTTGCAAATACAACTGCAATAGCATTTAAAAATATATTAGCTGAGAGTATAGTAATTGCTCTTGATATAGAAGGTTATGAAGTTAGTTCTGGCTCAGCTTGTTCTTCTGGAAAAATTTCTGAAAGTCATGTATTATTAGCAATGGGTTTAGATAAGAGTTTAGTTAAAGGTTCTATAAGAATTAGTTTATGCAGAGCTCTAGAAAAAAATGAAATTGTAGCGTTTTGTAATGTTTTATATAAAATAATACAAAAGTTATCAAAAAAAGATAAAGTTATACTATGAAGCCAATATATTTAGATTATCAGTCTACAACTCCTACAGACGATAAGGTGTTAAAAAAAATGATGCCTTTTTTTAGTGATATTTATGGAAACCCTCATTCATCTAATCATAGCTTTGGAACTTCAGCTAGTCAGGCAATAGATTTAAGCCGTCAAGTAATCGCTTCATCAATAGGAGCAGATAAATCTGAAATTATCTTTACTTCAGGTGCAACTGAGTCAAATAATTTAGCAATAAAGGGTGCATTTTTATATAGGTACAAATATCAGAATAGAAAAAAAATTATTATTGCTGCTACAGAGCATAAATGTGTAATAGAGGCTTCAAAATCATTAACTTCTTTAGGAGCAGAAGTGGTAATAATAGAAGTAAACAAAGAGGGGAAAGTAGATTTAGAAAAACTTAAAGATATTATTAATGAAGATGTTGCAATAGTCTCAGTTATGCTAGCAAATAATGAAATTGGAGTTATTCAGCCACTTAAAGATATTTCTAAAATATGTAAGGAATTTAATGTTTGGCTGCATTCTGACGCAGCACAAGCTATAGGAAATTTAAAGGTTAATGTTAATTTATTAGGTATAGACCTATTAAGTATTTCAAGTCATAAAGTATATGGTCCCAAAGGGATTGGGTGCTTATATGTCAGAAGAAAACCAAGAATAAGGTTAATATCTCAAATAGATGGTGGTGGTCAAGAACGTCTAATTAGATCTGGTACTTTACCTACACCACTTATTGTAGGTTTTTCTGAGGCTATTAAAATTAGTAACGATAATTTAGATATTAATATTAAAAAATTAAAAATAATGAGAGATAAGCTTCATAAAAACTTAACAACTGATGTCAGTGAAATAATATTGAATGGTCCTTCTATTGACGGTGACCGATTACCAAATAACTTAAATTATACTGTTAAAGGTATTAGCGGTGCAAATTTAACAGAAGTTCTTGGAGGTCAAGTAGCGTTTTCGGCAGGTTCAGCCTGTGCTACTGGAGGTATAGAGCCTTCATATGTATTAAACTCTATTGGATTAGATGATGAAAGTGCATTATCTTCATTTAGGATGTCTGTAGGAAGAAATACAACGATAAATGATATTAACACAGCTTCAAAAATTATTAGTGATAAGATAAAAGTATTAAAAAATTTATGAGAATTAAAATTGCCTAAAATTATTTTTAAATATAAAGATAAAGATGTTATTATTGATGAAAACAATAATGATTTAACTATTTTAGAAATAGCACAAAAAAACGGTATAGATTTAGAGGGTTCTTGTGAAGGCTCACTTGCTTGCTCTACATGCCATATTATAGTAGATAAAGAATGGTATAGTATGTTGGATAAGCCTAGCTGGGATGAAGAAGATATGTTGGATTTGGCTACTGGTTTAACATTAACATCAAGGTTAGGGTGTCAAATAACAGTAACAGATAAATTAGATGGGCTAAAAATATCACTGCCATTTGTACAAAGTGACATACGCTTAAACAATAAAAAATATTAAAAGAGGTAAAATGAAAAAAATTTATAAATCAGACATGCAGAAGTTGTCAAATCTTCCTGATTTTCCTTATGAAGCAAATTATGAAAAAAATATTTCAGGTTTTGAAGATTATGAAGATATGAGAATGGCATATATTGATGCAGGTAATAAGGATTCTGATTTGACCTTCTTGATGCTTCATGGTTCTCCCACCTGGTCATATATGTGGAGACACTTTATAAAAGAAGTGGAAAAAGCAAATTTTAGAGCCGTAGCATTTGATATGCCAGGTTTTGGACGTTCAGATAAACCATTAGATAAAGAAGCTTATTCATTTGATTCTTTAAGAAAATCATTAATGTGTATGATAGAGAGACTAGATCTTAAAAACATAGTCTTAGTAGTCCATGAATGGGGAGGTTTTTTAGGTTTAACTATTCCTATGGATATGCAAGACCGTTTTGATGGTATAATTATGCATAATACAACAATAGCTACAGGCACAAATTTAGTATCAGATAGTTATGCTGACTGGAGAAGATATATAAAAGATAATCCAGATCTAAATGTAAGAGCAGTTATGGCTAGAACTAATAAAATTTTAAATTTAAAAGAATGTAATAATTATCATGCACCTTTTGATAGTTATGAAAGTAAAGTTGCTCTAAGGGTGATGCCTGAAATCTTTCCTAACCATCAAGGTCAAGAAGGTATAGAAATATCTAAAAAAGCTCAATATTGGTTTTCAAATGAATATGATGGTCTTGCATTATCACTATCTGGAATGAGAGACCCTTTATTTCCTCAAGAAGCTGTAAATAGTTTTTTTAACTCAATAAAAGGTATCCATAATCTACCAGGCCTTGATAATGCAGGACATTTTGTACCGGAATGGGCTATGGAGTATGGTACAGGCTTAATAGAGCAATATTTATCATATAGAGAAAAGCACTTAATAGCCAAGCAAGAGGCGGAAAATAAAGAAGAAGATACAGATAATGCCTAAAAATACGAAAAAGGTTGTTGCTGTTGCTATGTCTGGAGGAGTTGATAGTTCGGTAGCAGCGGCCATGATGGTAGATAAAGGGTATGAAGTAATAGGTCTTACAATGCAGCTTTATGATAGCGGCAGAACAACTTCTGTGGGATCTAAAACATGCTGTGCAGGGCAAGATATATATGATGCTAAGAGAGTTTCAGATAAATTAGGAATAAGGCATTATACATTAGATTATGAAAAAAATTTTTTGGATAATGTAATTCAGGATTTTGCAGATAGTTATGCAAAAGGAGTAACCCCAATCCCATGTATAAGATGTAATCAAAAAATGAAGTTTAAAGATTTATTA
>Ga0209425_10005290_pt1 | contig 12715 bp, 13 predicted proteins | sample COG_05_FD_184749 | JGI IMG/M metagenome (GOLD analysis project Ga0209425, IMG submission 184749) | Pelagic Microbial community sample from North Sea - COGITO 998_met_05 (SPAdes) (version 2) | ecosystem: Environmental > Aquatic > Marine > Neritic zone/Coastal water | place: Helgoland, sampling... | reverse complement strand
AATTTTTTTTTTCAATTTATTTTTTAATTTTTGAACCGTAAAGCTCTAGTTTATGGTCAACTAGTTTGTAACCTAATTTTTTTGCTACTGCATTTTGTAATTTTTCGATATCTTTGTCTACAAACTCTATTATTTCACCACTATTGATATCGATTAAATGGTCGTGATGTTCATCTGGAGATTGTTCATATCTTGCTTTACCTCCTTTAAAATCGTGTTTTTCCAAAATTCCAGCTTCCTCAAAAAGCTTTACTGTTCGGTACACTGTTGCAATGCTAATTTTTTTATCAACTTCAGTTACTCTTTTATGCAACTCATCAACATCTGGGTGATCTTTAGTTTCAGACATAACTTGAGCTATTACCTTTCTTTGATCGGTAAGTCTTACTCCTTTGTCTTTACACTTCTCTTGAATAGAATTCATAATAATAATTTAACTTATATAAAGTGGTTTGACCAAATTTTTTTGAATTAAGTCTTTTTTAATCAAAAGCTCAATATTCTCAAGGTTAAATTGACCAAGATCTGTATTCTTAAATCCATATAAATTAATTTTTTTTGTTATCTTTAATCCTTTTGCTATTGCTAAAGAAACTCTAATTGATGAAAAGCTACCTGGTCCATTATTTACAATTACAGAAAAATTTTCATTAATTTTTACTTTGTGTTTTTTTATTAAATTTAATATGTTCAAAACTAGCTGGTCGTTGTTATTTATTTTACCATCAAAATTATGAATAAAAAAAAATTTGCCAACTTTTAATCCAATCTTGTCTTCTTTTCCAATGCAATTCAAAATTAAAAAATTTTTTATCATAAATCTATTAATAGTAATTTTAGCTTTTCAAAACAATTTGTACTCTAATCCTTTAATTAAAGATATTGATGATTTTGGTATAATTTCTCTAATGTACCATAGATTTGAAGAAAATAAGTATCCATCTACAAATATAAAAATAAAAGATTTTATAGAACATTTAAAAATTATTGAAAATAATAATATAAGTTTTGTTAATCCAAATAATTTTGAAAATGAATTAAAAAATAACAAAAAAAAAAGAAAAATTCTTCTAACTGTTGATGATGGATTTTCCTCATTTTATGAAAATGCCTGGCCTATTCTAAAACAAAAAAAAATACCTTTTATTCTATTTATCAGTACGCGTGAGGTCGGATCTTTTAACTATATGACTTGGAATCAAATAAGAGAAGTTAGCAAGGAAAGCTTTGTTGAAATAGGCAATCATAGCCATACACACGAATATTTGGTAGACGAGGATAGCGAGTTCATCAAAAGAGATATTAAAAAATCAATGTCAATTTTTAAAAAAGAATTAAAAAACAATTCTAAATTTTTTTCCTATCCCTTTGGTGAGTATAGCTTAGAATTTAAAAATATAATTAAAACTTTAGGATTTAAATATGCTTTTGGACAACACTCAGGTGTTATGGATGACAGTAAAGATTTTTATGAACTACCAAGATTTCCAATCAATGAAAAATATGGAGAGATTAATAGGTTTAAATCTTTAACTAAAACTTTACCATTTAAATATAAAGCTGTTTTACCTAAGGAAAAATACCTCTATCAAGATAAGAATCCTCCAAAAATATTAGTAGAATTTTTTGAAAATATAAAGAACTTGAAATCTTTAAATTGTTATTCGAACGAAGGTAATAGATGGAGACAATCTAATATTAAATTTAAAGATGTTAATACTCTAATAATTAAAATTGATGAAAAATTCATTGGTGAAAGAGGAAGAGTGAATTGTTCTTTAAGAGATCCAAGTGGATTCTGGCGTTGGTTGGGTTTACAATTTGTTGTAAGCGAAAAATAACTTAAGAACTAAGCTCAATTTTTTTAACAGAGTTTACCAATTTAACTGGCTCAAAATCTGCTAGCCTATTTTCTCTTATAATTTGATTTAAAATCTTTGTATATTCTGATCCAGTTTGTGAATAATTTTTTAAAGTTTCTGTTAATTCTAATCCTTTAATTTTTTTGTTTGTCTGTCTTATTTTTAACCTTTTTTCTCTAAAGTTTGAGTAGCCTTTATGTGTATTAAGATTATTTTGGTAGGCTTTTACAGAAGCTCTAAGTATTGGAAATTTTAAAATTTTATGATTTTTATTACTTGATCTTTCTAAAGGCGCAATTCCTTGCCCGCTCCATGTCCATTGTCCAAATATAGCATTTCCCTCTAACGCAAATCTAGAGGTACCCCAGCCACTTTCTTTAGCCGCTTGGGCTAAAGCTATTGATGTTGGTATAATATCTATACGCTTTGCAAGTTCTTTTAGGTCACCTTTTTTAACTTTATATTCTAACAATTTCTGTCTTAACCATTGTTTTTCTAAATCAGTTGTATATTTCTTGTTTTCTAAAATCTTTAACTTTTCTTTATCTGCTAGAATTTTTTCATTTTCAGCAACAACAAGAGGTAAAACTATTTTTATAAAAGTTTCTTTTTTTAATTTTACACTTTGTATTTCGCTTAAATCTTTTGGAAACTGAGTAAAGTAAATAGGTTTTACAAGTTTTTCACTTCTCACCTCTTTAAGATTGTAATCCACCTCCTTAAAAAGATTCAGTACTGTCTCTGTTTTAAGATTTAAATCAGGCAGTATTACTTCATTAACATTATTTCTTTTAACTTTGAGCTCTTGCTTCTTTGCTTGTTTTTTTATTTCTTTTTTTGCTTTAGGTTTTTTTGGTTCTTTTTTAGTTTCTATTTTGGTTTCTTTTTTTTTAAATGGTTTTTTCACTGCATCTTTTTTTGCTACAATCTTCTCTACTTGTTTATTACTATCAAAATAATTGAATGCTCCAAAACCAATAGATAATACAAATGCAAGTGCGCCAATACTTACAATTAGACTCTTGGCTGTTTTTGGATTGATTTTATGATTATAAATCTCGTTGAATAAATTTGTAAATAAATTACCAAAAAATCCATAAACTGTTTTACCTAATTTAGGAATAATATTTAAAAAGTTTAGTCCAATTCTGCCAAGTGTATTCCAAGCATCTTGTAACGATTTATTAATTTTTCTTTTTGTATCATATTTAAAATCTTCTGTTTTTCTTAAAAATTTGTTTTTTGCTTTAATATTTTCATCTTTAAATTCTATAAGATTAGATTTTGTTTTTAATAAAGGTTTTATAATTGAGTCTCTAAAAAAATTGGATTTATAATCTTTAGGGATAGCAATCTTGTTTTTCTTTAAAAATAATTCTAATTGCCCTGTGGTTAAATGTTTCTTATTTTTTTCATAATCTATTATCTCTTTAACGCTATATATGTACGCTAGTTCTATTAATTTTTCCCTATAAGTTAATTTTTTTTTCACTGGACGGCCTCCACCGAATTAACTTCTCTAACATAATGTTTCAATAGATTTTGCACACCTTGTTTTAAGGTCATTAAAGAGCTAGGACAGCCAGAACAGCTTCCTTGTAATTGAACTTTTACAATTCCATTTTCGAAAGATTTAAATTTGATGTCTCCTCCATCCCTAGCTACGGCTGGTCGTATTTTTGTATCAAGAACCTCTATAATCTTGTTTACTGTTTCAGTATTATTGGCGTTGCTAGAAGTAATTTTTTTATCTTTTAAAATAGGTTCATCATTTTTTTCAAAGTAGTCATTTAAGTGTGAAATGACCATTGGTTTTAATTCATTCCATGAAACTTCATTTGTTTTTTTAACCGATAAAAATTTTTCTGATAGTAGTATTAATTCTACTCCCTTAAAATTTAACAATTCTTTAATAAAGGGTATTTTAACTTCTTCTTTTTTTTCTCTTTGAAATTCCTCTGTTCCTGTAGCTGATATTGTTTTTTCAGACAAAAATTTAAGTGAATCTGGATTAGGCGTTAATTCTGTTTGTATCATTAAGGCTTTATATTATATCAAACCTACTTTTTCACGAACATTCTTTAAGTTTTCCTCAGCAATTATATTGGCTTTTTGACTACCTTTCTTCAAAATATTTTTGAGATAAGCTTTGTCTTGAAGTAATTTTTGAATTTCTTTGCCAATCGGCGTTATTTCGTCAATCATAATTTCAGTTAATTGTTTTTTTAAAAAAGAGTATTCTTTGCCAGCCATTTCGGAAATAGTTTTTTCTAAGTTAATTTTTTTAAGATCCGAATAGATATTAAGTAAATTTAGGGCTTCTGGTTTATTCTCAAGTAATTTACTATCTTCAGGAATTGTGTCTGAATCTGATTTAGCTTTTTTAATTTTTTTACTAATTTCGTCTGCCGTGTCTTTTAAATTTATTCGAGAAAAGTCTGATTCCTCTGATTTACTCATTTTTTTTGTACCGTCTCTTAAACTCATAATTCTTGAAATATTTTTTGAAATTAAAGGCTCAGGTAAAGGAAAAAAATCTTCACAATTAAAGTCTTTATTAAACTTTTGAGCAATATCTCTAGATAATTCTAAATGTTGTTTTTGATCAGCGCCAACGGGCACATGGGTTGCTCTGTATAAAAGTATGTCCGCAGCCATTAAATTAGGATATATATAAAGTCCTACACTTGCTTTTTCTTTGTCTGAGCCAGCTTTATCTTTAAATTGAGTCATTCTATTCAGCCAACCAATTCTTGAAACGCAGTTTAAAATCCAGGCAAGTTCAGCATGTCCAGAAACTGAAGATTGATTAAAAATTATACTTTTATTAGGATCTAGACCGGTTGCTAGAAAACTTGCGGTAGTTTCTAACACGTTATCTTGTAAATGATTGGGCTTTTGAAAAACAGTAATAGCATGTAAGTCAACAACGCAATAAATACATTCCATCTCTTTTTGTAATGAGACAAAGTTTTTAAGTGCACCTAAATAATTTCCTAAATGAAGATTTCCTGTTGGTTGAACACCTGAAAATACTAGTTTTTTTTTGCTCATCAATTTGTTTTATAATTTTTAAGATTCAATATTCCCAATAAATAACATGATAATAAATAAAACATACCCACAAAACCTATAATTGATATTAAATACACAGCCTTATAACTGTTACTATAATTTAAATAATTTGCGAATCTATCTAAAGAAAATAATAATATTGATGACATTATAATTGTAGAAGTCAATATTTTGATAAAATTTATCATTAGTTGATTTTTTAATAACAAAATTTTTTTACTATTTAATAGATAAATATAAATAAAAACCCCAATCCAAGTTGAAATCGATGTAGCTATAGGAATAATTATAAATCCAATTTTATTAAAGAAAATAACACTAATCAAAATATTTAAAAAAACAATAAATATAGAAATATAGAAAGGTGTCTTAGTGTTGTCTCTTGCAAAAAAGAAATTAGATAATATTTTTATTAATGCAAAAGCAGGTACTCCATATCCAAAAAACTTTAAGGCTGTGGCTGTCATTTCAACATCTTTTAAGGAAAATGATCCGTATCCAAATAATGCATTTACTATTTCATTGGACGCTAATATTAATCCAAAACTTGCGGGAATTGAAAATAAGAGTGAAAGTTCAAAAGATTTATTTTGAATGTTAGAGATTTTTTTTACATTTTTCATTTTAAAAGCTTTAGATAAAATTGGTAAAGAAACAGTTCCAACAGCTATTCCTGCTATAGCAAGATTAATTTGATAAACTCTATCTGCATAATAAAGATAAGACACTGCACCTGTTTGGAAAGAAGCAATGATGGTTCCAACCAAAATGTTTATTTGTGTAACACCTGAAGATAAAACGCTTGGTAAAAGTTTTTTGAAAAAAAATTTAACTTTATTACTTGTTTTTAAGCTAAAATTTAGATTGGGTTCATAATATTTTTTCGTCACATAAATTAAAAATAGTAATTGAATTATGCCTGCAATTGTAACTCCATAAGAAAGTTGTTTGGTATAATTTAACTCAAATATAAAAGATAAAATTAAACTTATTATCAAAACTACATTTAAAATAATTGGTGCTGCAGCAGCTGCTGCAAATTTATTATTTGAATTAAGGATGCCGGCAAAAAAAGAAGATAAACATACAAATAATAAAAACGGGAATGTAATTCTTGTCAATTCAACAGCTAAATTGAATTTAGTCTGATCTTCCAAAAAACCTGGGGCAATGGCATAAATCAAATAAGGGGTAAAAATTTCTGCTAGAGTGACGATAAACAATAAGATAATCAACAAGAGGCTTAGAATATCATCTGCAAACTTCTTGCTTTTTTTTTTATCTTCAATTTTTGCAGATGTATAGCTAGGTATAAATGCTGCATTAAACGTACCCTCAGCAAATAATCGTCTAAAAGTATTTGGCAATCTAAATGCAACAAAAAAAGCGTCTGCAAATATAGAAGCTCCTAGAAAAATTGCGATCAAGATGTCTCTTGAATAACCCAAAATTCTGCTAATGAGGGTAAAAAAACTAAATAATGAAGCTGAAGAAAGTAAGTTCATAAATAATCTAAATTAAGCCATAAATTTATAGTGAATAATAATTCTTTATATTACATACTCATAAAATAAATGCCAAAAAAAACAGAAATTGACCATTACTCAGATAAAGAGGCTCTTGATTTTCATGTAAAGGGAAAGTCAGGCAAAATTGAGATTGGATCATCAAAACCTCTGACTACAAAAAGGGATTTGTCATTAGCTTATTCACCGGGAGTTGCGGCACCAGTTAAGGAAATTGCAAAAAATCCTGATCTTGCTTATGAATATACAAGTAAAGGAAATCTTGTAGCGGTAATAAGTAATGGTAGTGCGATTTTAGGATTAGGAAATTTAGGTTCACTTGCATCTAAACCAGTAATGGAAGGAAAATCAGTCTTGTTCAAAAGATTTGCAGATATAGATTCCATTGATATTGAAATAGATAATAAAGACTCGAATTCTATTATTGAGACTATCAAAAATATAAGTGGAACATTCGGAGGGATAAACTTAGAAGATATCGCTGCACCAGATTGCTTTATCATTGAACAAAAATTAAAAGAAATTTTAGATATACCTGTGTTTCACGATGACCAACACGGTACAGCTATTATTACTACTGCAGCATTGATTAATGCTTTAGATATTTCAAAAAAAAAAATTGAAGATGTAAAGGTTGTTATTAACGGTGCGGGAGCGTCTGCTCAGGCTTGTGCAAATTTATTTAAGAGCTCAGGTGTAAAAAATACAAACTTAATTATGTGTGACAGCAAAGGAGTAATTAATAAGGATAGAAAAAATATTGACCAATTTAAGTCTGCTTTTGCTGTTGAAACAAAATTAAAAACCCTCACAGAGGCAATGGTTAATGCTGATGTGTTTTTAGGTTTGTCAGCAAAAGATGTTGTTAATGAGAATATGGTGAAGTCTATGGCTAAAAACCCTATTATATTTGCTTGTGCTAATCCTGATCCTGAAATTAAACCAGAAATAATTAAAAAAGTAAGAGATGATGCGATTATTGCAACTGGCAGATCTGACTATCCTAATCAAGTAAACAATCTTATTGGATTTCCATATATTTTTAGAGGAGCGCTTGATGTTAGAGCTAAAGCAATAAATGAAGAGATGAAAGTCGCTGCTGCAAAAGCTATTGCTATCTTAGCAAGAGAAAATGTACCAGATGAAGTTGTTGCTGCTTATGGTGGTGATCGTCCTAAGTATGGAAAAAACTATATTATTCCCTCCACTTTCGATCCTAGATTAATCAGTGTAATTCCTTCGGCTGTCGCTGAAGCTGCAATAAAAAGTGGTGTAGCAAGAAAAAAAATAGAAGATTTTGAGATATACAAAGATCAATTATCAAATCGCTTAGATCCCTCAATGTCAATCATGCAAGGTATTAATGCAAAAATCAGAAAAAATCCAAAAAGAGTAATATTTGCTGAAGGTGAAGATGAAAATATGCTCAAGGCTGCAATTGAGTTTGGTAGAAATAAATTAGGTGTTCCGATTTTAATTGGGGTGGAAAAAAGAATAAGAGAACAATTAAAAAAGTTTGGCTTAGATGAAAAATTTAAAATAGAAATTGTTAACTCTACAGATAAAGAAAAGAGAGATAAATACGTAAAGCATTTATACAAAAAACTACAAAGAGAAGGTCAATTGGAGAGAGATGTTGATAGATTGGTAAGAAATGATCGAATAGCATGGGGATCTTCTATGATTGCCTGCAAGGATGCCGACGCTATGGTAACGGGAAACATAAGACACTACGCAGCTTCAATTGAAAAACTAAAAAAAGTTGTAGAAGCACGTCCAGGTGAAGAAATTTTTGGTATGACAATGATAGTTTCAAAAGGAAAAACTATCTTAGTTGCTGACACTAATGTGCAAGATTTTCCTACTTCGGAAAGATTAGTTAAGGTTTCTAAGTCTTGTGTACGTGTAGCAAGACTTTTTGGGTTCGACCCAAAAGTAGCTTTTTTATCTCACTCTACTTTTGGAAAACCTATCTCTAAAAATACGAAACATGTAAGAGATGCAATTGAGTTTTTAAAAAAAGATAATGTTGACTTTGATTTTGATGGTGAAATGCAGCCAGATGTTGCTTTAAATCCAATTTACCAAGAAATTTATCCTTTTTCAAAAATTGTTGGTAATGCTAATATTTTAATAATGCCTGCATTACATAGTGCTGCAATTTCTACAAAACTGATGAAAGTTTTTGGTGGTGGAAAATTAATTGGACCATTGTTGATTGGACTGGGTTTGCCAATTGAGGTTGCTCCGTTAAGAGCAAGTACATCAGAAATTTTAAACTTAGCTTCTATTGCATCTTACTCATCAGGTATTATTGATTACTCTAACTAAAGTTTAGTTCTGCTTAATTCCGAAGCAAGATAAATTGATGGGATAACTTCATCGACATCATAAATTTTATTTGCTTCATTAACCACTTCCATTTTTTCATCTTCATCCATTGCGATACCAAATATATAGATCTTTTTATTAACTGTCTCTAAAGTGTAATTTCTTGCTTTTGTCTTTTTATTAAAAATTAATGCTGTTCTTAATTGACTTGTAATTAAAATATCTTTTGCTGTACTTTTAAAATTATTTTGACCTTTAATAGTGATTGCATTTTTAACAGAGCGTACACCTTTTGTCTCCCAAGCCATTTTAGTTATTTTAATTTTTTCCTCTGGCGTATCAACTTTTCCTGATAAAAATATTCTTCCATCTAAAACTTCTGATTGAATAGATAAAAAATATTTTTTATCAGTAAGAGCTAATCTAGCAGAAAAGTTTTTTTGCATTATTGTATCATCTATTTGCATTCCAATAGTTCTTGGGTCAAAAGTAATATTAACACCGGTTCCAAATTGTGTGGCGGTAGTACAGGACGAAAGAAGCAAAAATAGAATTAAACTAATTATTTTTTTCATCTTTTATTTTTAAACAAATATCGTAAATTATTTTTTTATTTATTTTTTCTATTTCAAAAATTATTTCAACTGTATCCTTTAAAGTGTATTTTTTTAAATACTTTCTTGCCTTATTCACAATTTTTTCCTTGTCATAGTTTTCTAAGTTAGAGTCTTTATTTGAAATAACAACTGTAAGTTCACCTTTAAAATCATTTTTAAAATTTTTCAAATTTTCAACTTTCTCTCTAAAAAATATTTCATGAATTTTAGTTATTTCTTTAGCAATTAATATTTTTCTACCTGAAAAATATTTTTTAAAACTCTTTATATAAAAGTTAATTTTTTTTGATGGTACAAAAAAAACTTGCGTATATAAATTATGAGATAATATAGATAAAACTTTTTCAAGTTCATTTTCTGTTTTTGGCAAAAAACCATAAAATAAAAATTGATCTTTAAAACCTGAAACACTACAAGCTGAAGTTATTGAAGAAACTCCAGGAATAGGTATTACTTTAATATCATTTTCTAAACACTGATTAACTAATAATCTTCCTGGATCAGACAATAAAGGTGTGCCAGCATCTGAAACAAGTGACAAAATTTGGCCCTGATTAAAATATTTAATGATTTCATTAATTTTTTTTTTTTCATTAAACTTATGATAGGAGATCATTTTTTTTTTAAATTTGTAATGATTTAGTAATTTGACAGTCCGTCTTGTGTCTTCGCAAAGAATTATGTCAGAATTTTTTAAAACCTCCAATGCCCTTAAAGTTATATCATCGAGGTTTCCAATAGGAGTAGAAACAATGTATAAATGTCTTGGAAGAAGCTTCATTATGAAAAGTAAATTTATTTTAATAATATTTTATATACTAATTACATTTAATTCTAATCTTTTAAGTAATGAAAATAAAAATATTAATGAACTTAAAGTTGGTTTGCTTGTGCCTCTTTCTGGTGCTTACAGTGAAGTTGGTCACTCACTTTTATACTCTTTACAGTTAGCTCTTGAAGAAATAAATGATAAAAACCTTACTATTGTTCCAAGAGACTCTGGCTTTAACAATAAAGACAAGCTTGATTCCGCGATAAATGATTTTCGTTTATCAGGTATTAATATAATTATAGGGCCAACCACATACGCTGAATTTGATTTAGTTAAAAAATATAAAGATTTAATATTTATATCTCCTTCAAATATTGATCCAGAATTCTCAGATAATATTATCAGCATTGGGATTAGTTTAGAATCTCAATTACTTGCTTTAATAAATTTTTTAAAAAAACAAAAAAAAACAAAAACAATTGTTTTATATCCTGATAATGAGTATTTAGAGTTAATTGAAAATGAATTAAAAAATATTAATTTTAAAAATTTAAAAACTTTTATTTATAACCCTAATCCTGAAATTCTTACAGGAGAAATTGAAATTTTAACTAATTATACTCAAAGAAAAAAAAACTTAGAATTGAGAAAAAAAATATTTGAAGATAAAGAAGATGCACAATCTATAAAAGAGCTAGAACGTCTTGAGCAGCTATATACATTAGGTGATGTCAATTTTGACTCTTTGATTATTATTGATTTTGGTAATAGTTTGAAAAGTGTTCTAACTTCTCTTGTATACACTGATATCAATCAAGAAAATGTTTTATTTACAACAATAAATCAATGGTTCGATGAAAGTATTTTTTACGAAAATACAGTTAAAAATATATATTATCCATCAGTAAATTATAAATCTTTTAAGAAATACAATAATAAATATTTTAAGAAATATGAGGCTTATCCAAATGAAATTTCAATCTTAACTTATGATGCGTTGGGACTGATTTATTATGCTTGGAAAAAAAATGGTAAAATTAACTCTATTAACAACTTTAATTTTAAAAATAAAATAAATGGAAAAATTGGTACTTTTAGTTTTAAAAACCAAAAAGTGACACAAGAGTTAGACATATACAAAACAGAAAATAAAAAATTTATTAAATTTTAATTTTTTTCTTAAGTTTTTTAAATGCGACAGACCTATGGTCTATTTTAATCTTTTTGACCTTAGGCATTTGTCCAAAAGTAATTTTGTTATTTAAAGGAATAAAAATTGGATCATATCCAAATCCTTTTTTTCCTAAAATTTCATGTGATATATTCCCATTAACCTTTCCCTCTACAGATATTATCTTTCCAAAAATATCTTTGTATGAAAGACTGCATACAAAAAAGGCTCTTCTGTTTTTCTTTTTTTTCATTTTTTTTAAAATAAATTTCATTGCTTTTAAAAAGCTTCCTTTTTTTTTTGCCAATCTTGCAGAGTAAATTCCCGGCTGGTTTTTTAAGGCTTTGATGCATAAACCAGAGTCGTCTGATATAACGGGATAATTCACATATTTCGAAAAGAATTTAGCTTTAAGTTTAGAATTAGAAATAAATGATTTACCTGTTTCCTTGGGACTTGTAATATTTAATGATATTGGAGAGATTTTTTTAAATTTTTTCGAGATTAAATGAGCAATTTCTTTAAATTTTCCTTTATTGTGTGTGCCAATTAAAATTTTTTTCATATCAACCCTAGTAATTTAATTAGGACTTACTATATAGCAAGTTAAATGAATGAAGAAAATAATAAAAATAATTTAAAAAGCCCTGACGAGAGCAAAGATATAAATAATGATGTAGCTCTTGATCAAGATAAAGAAGAAGAAATCAAAGAACAAACTCTAGAAGAAAAATTCAAAGAATCTGAAGAAAAATTATTAAGATCTCTTGCTGAAATTGAGAATCAAAGAAGAAGGTTTGAAAAAGAGATTAAAGATGCTTTTGAATTTGGTTCATTTAATTTTGCAAAGGAGAGCCTGGCGATACTAGATAATCTTCAAAGAGCTAAAGAAGCAATAAAAAATGATGAAAAACTCAAGCATAATAAAGATTTAGATAAATTTTTAGAAAACATAACGGTTGTTGAAAAAGATTTAATAACAATTTTTGAGAAAAATAGAATAAAAAAAATTGAAGCTCTAAACAAAAAATTTGACCCAAATTTTCACCAGGCTATGTCAGAAATTGAGGATGATAAAGTTGATTCAGGCACTATTCTTCAGGAAATTCAAACAGGTTATATGCTAAGTAATAGATTGTTAAGGCCGGCTTTAGTTAGTGTCTCCAAGAAAAATTTGTCTAAAAATCAAGAAATTAGAGAAAAAAAAGATGAAAAGTAGTCTTGTAGATAACAAAATAACACCCATATAAATATTAACATAAGGAAATAATTAATAATGAGCAAAGTTATAGGAATAGATTTAGGTACAACAAATTCGTGTGTAGCCGTAATGGATGGCTCACAAGCGAAAGTTTTAGAAA
>Ga0209425_10005280_pt1 | contig 12732 bp, 13 predicted proteins | sample COG_05_FD_184749 | JGI IMG/M metagenome (GOLD analysis project Ga0209425, IMG submission 184749) | Pelagic Microbial community sample from North Sea - COGITO 998_met_05 (SPAdes) (version 2) | ecosystem: Environmental > Aquatic > Marine > Neritic zone/Coastal water | place: Helgoland, sampling... | reverse complement strand
AGACATTTCTAAAGAAAAAAAAGCTATAGAAGATTTTTCTTGTCTGCTCATAAGATTTTGAGCAGCGTGATACGCGATATTTGTTGCCAAAGCAGTTTTACCCATACCCGGTCTTCCAGCTAAAATTACTAAATCTGATTTATGTAAACCGCCTAGTTTATCATCTAGATCAGTAAGTCCGGTGGGTACGCCAACAATTCCTTGATCACTTTTCATTGCCAGTGTAGCCATTTCAATTGTTTGATCTAAAGCTTCATTAAATTTGAGAAAAGATTGAGAAAAACTTCCTCTTTCGGCAAGATCAAAAAGAGATTTTTCAGTACCTTCAATTATATCTTCTGCATTTTGTTCCTGCGAGCTTGCGTTTAGAGTATCGGCTGATAATTTATCAGAAATTAAAACTAACTCTCTTCTCAAGTACATTTCATGAATAATTTTTGCATAATCTACAGCTTGTTTTGCAGATCCTGAAAACCTTGTAAGTTTTACCAAATATTCAGTGCCACCAACTTCATTAAGCATATTATCTTTTTCGAAGAAATTTTTTAAAGTTATAGGGTTAGCAATCATCCCTTTATTGTTAAGACTCTCAATAACTTCATAAATTTTGATATGAGCAGGGTCATAAAAAATAGATGAATTTACAATAGTTGAAACTTCATCAATAATATCATTGTTTACTAAAATCGATCCTAATAAAGCTTGTTCCGCCTCTAAATTTGAAGGTTGTTTATTTTCTAATTTATTTTGAACTTTTTTAATTTCTTCCACAAAATTATAATAGGTTATAGACTTTTGTGATAAAGCAAAAAGTTACGCACTATTTTCTTACTTCTGTGGAAAAGTTATTTTGATTGAATTTTATCTATTTTAATTGAAATAACAGCTTGCACTTCTGAGTGGAAGTTTATGTCAGCTTTAAACAAACCAATTTTATTTAAATCATCTTTTAAGATAATTTGAGAAGGGCTTACTTCGGTGTTTGCTTTTTCTTGGATTGCATTTGTAATTTCTTTAGGTTTAATTGAACCATATAATTCTCCATTGTCTTTACTTTCTCTATTAAATATAAAAGTTTTATTGTGTATTAATTTTGCTATTTCTTTATATTTGTTCTTAAGTTCAGAATTTTTTTTGTTCAATTCATCTTTTTTTTTATTTACAAATTCATTATTAGCCTTATCAAAACGTAAAGCCTTTCCTTGTTTTAAAAGGAAATTTCTTCCATAACCATTTTTTACTGTAACTTTGTCACCAATGTTTCCTAAATTTAAAATATTTTCTAATAAAATGATATCCATTGCTATATCAGTCCCAAAATTTTAGCTTTTTTGATTTCTCTGGTTAATTTCTTTTGTTTACTAAATGACACAGATGTGATTTTTGATGATAAGATTTTTCCATTGTCTGAAATATATTTTTTTAACAACGAAACATTTTTATAATCTACCACAGGAGCATCTTTTATAGATAGCGGACATTTTTTGGAAAATTTTCCGTCATTTTTTTGAAATAAACTCAATTTATTCAATGAATTTGACCCTCTTTTTTGAAATTTTTTTCTTTTCATATTTATTTATCTTTTTTAAAGAATTCGTTTTTAGTATCTAGTTTATTATATTTTACTGTTAAGTGCCTAATTACTGTTCCATCTATTTTAATTTTTTTTTCAATTTCATTTAAAGTGTTGCCATTTCCTTCAAATTTATAGTGGATATAAAAAGCTTTTTTGTAATTCTTTATCTTTTTTGCAAGATTTAATAATCCCCAATCTTCCGTTTTAATTACTTTGCCAGATGAGTTGTTAATAACATCTGTATACTTATCTTTTAAAGATTTTAAGTCTTTCTCTGCCAAATCTTGTTTGGCTACAATTGTGTTTTCGTAAAAAGCCATAGTTTACAGTGTTAATTATATTTATTAATTGTCTATAAAAACTGGTTTATACTATAATGAAAAATTATAGCAATACTAATAATTATTAAATAAACTTATATAAATGAACGCTTTATTATTTCCCGGTCAAGGATCACAAATAGTTGGTATGGGGTACGAGTTTTATAAGAATTTTAATTTAGTAAAAAAAATATTTAAAGCAGCAGATGAAAAATTAAATTATCCAATATCAAAAATAATACTCGAAGGACCTGACGATCAATTGCAATTAACTGAAAATACACAACCAGCAATTCTAACAGTAAGTTATTCTATATTTAAAGTTTTGAAAGAAGAATTTAGTTTTGATCTTACGTCATTTAAGAATTTTGCAGGGCATTCATTGGGAGAATATAGCGCTTTAGTATGTGCTGAGTCATTAAATTTAAATGATGCTTTATATTTATTGCATGAAAGAGGTAAAGCGATGCAAGAGGCAGTGCCATTAGGCAAAGGAAGTATGATTGCAATTTTAGGTTTAGAATTTGAAGAAATTAATAAGATATTGCAAAATACAGATTTTAAAAAAGGAGTTTGTGAAATAGCTAACGATAATTCAAGCGGTCAAGTAATAGTAAGCGGAGATAATGAAAGTATAAAAGTGATACAAAATTACTTAAAAGAAAAAAAAATAAAAGCTATTCAACTAAAAGTTAGCGCTCCATTTCATTGTTCCTTAATGAAACCAGCGGCTGAATACATGAAAGAAAAAATTAATAATACAGAATTTAAAAAACCATTATTTGAAGTAGTAAATAATGTAACCGCAAGAGGAGAAGTTGATACACATAATATTAAAAATTTATTAGTCAAACAGATTTTTTCCACTGTCAAATGGCGTGAAAGTCTAATTTATATGTCAACTGCAGGTGTAAAAAACTTTATTGAAATAGGGCCAGGAAAAGTCTTAACCGGAATGGTAAAAAGAACAATAAAAAATGCAAATTGCTTTTCAATTAACACAATAGCTGATATTAAAAATTTAAAGAATGAATTTAAAAAATAAAAAAGTTTTAATTACAGGTGCCACAGGCGGAATTGGAAATTCTTTAGTAGCTAAATTTACTAATTTAGGCGCAAAAGTTGTAGCAAGTGGAACTAATGAAGAAAAATTATCCAAATTATTAAAAAAATTTCCTGATATTTATGTTGAAAAATTTCAATTAATTGAACATAACAAAATAGGAGAATTTGTGGAAAAAATAGATGCAAAATTAGACGGACTAGACATACTTGTAAACAACGCAGGTATTACTTTAGATAATCTTTCAATTAGATTAACAGAAGAAGATTGGAAAAAGGTTTTGGATATAAATCTGACCTCTAGCTTCCTTATGTGCAAACATGCTATAAAAAAAATGTTAAAAAAAAAATATGGAAAAATTATTAATATTACTTCAATAGTTGGCCATACGGGAAATCTTGGCCAGTCAAATTATGCAGCTTCAAAAGCGGGGATTATAGCATTCTCAAAAAGCCTAGCAATCGAATACGCTAAAAAAAATATTAATATTAATTGTGTATCACCTGGATTTATTAAAACTGAAATGACAGATAAGATTAATGAAGAATTTAAAAAAATTTTGATAAATAAAATACCTGCAGGAGATTTAGGAACAGGTGAGGACGTTTCCAATTGTGTGGCTTTTCTAGCTTCAGATATGTCGAGATATATCAATGGTGAAACTATACATGTTAATGGTGGAATGTATATGGCTTGACAATTACAATGAATAATCTATTAAGAAAATAAAAAAAATGAAAGGATTTCATGTCAGAAGACGTTAAAGGAAAAATAAAGAAAATAGTTGCAGATCATTTGGGTATCGAAGAAGAAAAAGTAACTGAAGAGGCTAGCTTTATAGATGATTTGGGTGCCGATAGTTTAGATACAGTAGAATTAGTTATGGCCTTCGAAGAGGAATTTGGGTCTGAAATCTCAGACAGCGAGGCTGAAAAAATTCTTACTGTGGGAGATGCAATTAAATTTATTGAAAGTAAATCGAATTAAGAAAACGAAAATCTAAAGTGACTTATGATAAAGCAAATATCATGGTTATACTTTCTTCTCCATCTGGAGTAGGAAAGACGACTTTAACGAAAAAAATTCAACAAAAATATCAAACTTTTAAGATTTCAGTTTCACATACGACAAGAACTCCTAGATCTAACGAAGTAGATGGCGTTGACTATTTTTTTGTTTCAAAAAAAAAATTTGAGGAACTAATTAAAGAAAATAAATTTTATGAATATGCTAAAATATTTGAAAATTATTATGGAACCCATAAAGAAAATGTAGATAAAGCTATTATTAAAAATGACATTATATTTGATATTGATTGGCAAGGAACCAAGCAATTATCAAAATTCAAAAAGCTTAATTTGATAAAAATATTTTTATTAGCGTCAGATAAAAATGATCTAAGAGAAAGATTAATTAAGAGAAATCAAAATACTCAAAAAGAAATCGAGAAAAGACTTAAATCTTTTAATGAAGATATAAAACATTGGAATGATTATGACTATATAGTAATAAATAAAAATTTAGATGTTTGTTTTAAACAGATTGAAAATATAATTGAGTTAAACAAAACTACTTTTCCTCGTACAGCTCAGTAATTTTATAAAATATTTCAGGTTCTATTTCCGAAGGTCTAGAGTACAAGTTCAGATTATTAATTTTGTTAATTTGAGTGTCATTAAGTAATTTTTTTAAATTCTTTTTTATAATTTTTCTTTTAGAAGAAAAAAAAATATTAGTTATTTTTTCAAGATTTAAAATACTTTTGATATTATGTTTTATTTTATTTTTAGGTTTAAAGTGAATAACTTTTGAAGTAATTTTTGGCTTTGGAAAGAAACAATTATTTGAAACTAAAAAATTATTAACAAAATTTAATCGATAATTAGATAAAATTGATAGTCTTCCATAACCACTAGTATTATATTTACCGAGTATTTTTTCACCCAATTCTTTTTGAAACATAAAAACAATATCCTTAAATTTTGGCGGCCACTTTTTGAATCTCAAAATTTTGACTAATATTTGTGAGGAAATATTGTAAGGCAAATTACCAAAAATTACAGAATCTCTAATACACAATTCCTCAATATTAAATTTTAAAACATCTTCATTAAAAATCTTTATTTTTTTATTTTTGGCATATTTAATATTTAATTGATTATATAAATGACTATCTTTTTCTATTAGAGATAATGTCCTAGGGTTTTTTTTTAAAATTTGATCAGTTAAGACTCCTTTACCTGGCCCAATTTCAATAATATTTTTATTTTTAATATTGACTAGATTTACGATTTTTCTAACAATATTTTTGTCTATTAAAAAATTTTGTCCTAATGATTTTTTAGGAAAGTCCATTTTAATATTTGTTAATAAAATCGATACATTTTACTAAGCTCATAGGATTAGCTTTATTTTTACCAATTAATTCACTCGCCACTCCATGATCTGGTGAAACTCTTAAATATTTTAAACCAACAGTTATATTTATAGCATCAAATTTAAATAATGTTTTAAATGGAGTTATAATTTGGTCATGGTACATGCCAAAAATAATGTCAAATTTTTTGTAATCATTCATAAATAGAGTATCGGCAACCAAAGGACCTTTAATATTAATACCGATTGTTTTTAATTTTCGCACTGCAGGTATTATTATTCTTATTTCTTCACTATTTTTTCTTAATTCAGCATTATGAGGGTTCAATCCAAGTATTCCTATATTAGGTTTTTTTTTAAATTTTGCTATATACCATGAGTTGCAAGTTTTAACTTTGTTAATTATTTTATTTTGATTAATTTCCTTATTGATTTGCTTTACATCTATATGAGTTGTGACGGGGCATACTGCTAATTTTTTATTTTTAATTACCATCACTTCTTTATTATTTTTAATATTACACTTTGCGGCCAAAAATTCTGTGACGCCAATTTTTTTTGTAATTAAGAGTTTCTTACTGATTGGACAATTTATTATACCAGCAACATTTTTATTTAAAGCAAGTTTATGGGCTAAATTTAAAGAATTTATTACAAATTTTGTAGCTTCTTTATATGAAACATTGAAAGGATCTTTAAACAATAGTTTAACATCAATTATTTTTAAATCTTTTTTATTGGAATATTCACTAATATTTTTTACTTTTATCAAATTAATATTAAATTTTAATTTTTGAAATTGTTTTTTTAAAAGGTTGAAATTAGTAATAATATATATTTTTTTTTTAACAGAACTATTGAGTGTTCTCCAACTTTTATAAATTATTTCAGAATTTATACTATTAGGGTCTCCAGTAACTAAAATTATTTTATTTCTCATTTGTATTCAATAAGGAAATTATTTTTTAATTGAGATAAAAAACTTCTTGAATATAATTGAAAAAGCTCATTTTTTTTTCGCTCAATAATTTTTTTTCTTAGCTCATCTTTATTAATATTTTTAGATTTTGAAACTCTTTTATCATTTAGCTTAAGTATTAAAGCGCTATTTTGTATTAAAATTGGCTTACTTATTTCTCCTATATTTAATGTTTGAATAGCTTGATAAACCGGCTTTGATAAAGATTTTTTATTAATCCAATCCATTTCATTTTTACTTGGAGAAGGAATAGGGGAGCCTAAAGTTTTAGCCACCGCATCAAAACCTTGTTGATCAATCATCTTTTGTAAATTTATAATTTTTTCTTTGTCTGATTCATTGTTATCTAACAAAATTTCTATTTTGGAAATAATAATTTCTTCAATACCTGATTGATTCTTCATATATGAATTTATTTCTTCTTCAATATCAACTGTACCAATATCAATTTTCTTTGAATAGGTATTATAAATAAATTGTTGCCATTTAAATTCAGTTTTAATTTCATTTAAGAATTGTTCAAAATCCAAATTTTGTGTTTCAAATTTATTTTTTAATTGATTAATATCATTTGAGGATATTAAATTTAGATAATTATTTATCCGTGTATTATCATCAGTATATTTATATTTTGATAATTCAATTTTTTTTAATTTAATTTCAATTAGAGAATCTACAGAACTTTTTTTTAAATTATTTATTTTAGATTGAGTAATTTCTTGGTTAGTTAAAGCTAAAGTAGATAATATTTTATTTTTAATATCAAATTCTGTTATTATTTCATTCTGGATTTTAACAATAATTTTATTTTTTAATTCTTTAGAAAAACAATCGGATGTATAGAGTGTTAAAATGAATATAAAATTTGTTATTGTTAAAATTCTAATCATTTACTAAAAGACGGAGAGTTAACATTTCCAAAAGGAGTTAAGGTTATTTTAAACATTAAAGAATCTTCTGGTTCAATTTCAGAGTCTTTGTAAAATTCTCTTCTATAAACTAGCCCAGCTCTTAAACAATCATTAAGATACTCATAGCTAAGATTATAGAATTCAGAGGAATTTGTTACCAAATTTCTCTTTGTTTCTATTTCAATTAAGCTATTTTTATTTGGTATACCTATTTTTGTACTAAAATATTTTTGATCACCAATATGCTTATTTTCCTCTAAATAATCAAAATTTACTTTTACTGAATCAAAATTTATAACTGATCCAATATTGTTGTAGTTTAAGTCTTTATAATTTTGGTCTAAAGCAAATTGATAATTTAAACTTATTTTATCATTTATTGTATAATCTGCTATAGCGACAACATCTGAGAGTTTTTCGTCTAAACTTGTTCTAGAATGCATTTTATTATTTGCTTTTTCATTAATTATTTGAGCAACTGAAAAATCAAATTTTTCATTATCTTTCTTTACTTTATAATCCAAACCTAACGTTGCGCTCATGCCAGTTTCAAAACTATTTGAATTTCCAAGTCTATCAATGTTAAATGCATTTTTGGGATCAAGCAGAAAGCCATTATCTTCTTTTCTCATGCTCCCAGGAGCGTATCTAAATAACATTTTAGGTGTTAAGAAATGTTTAACATCTTTTATTTCTTTTTTTAAATCTATTTTATTTAGAATTCCTAAAGCTCCATAGAACTCGCTTGTAGCATCTTCTTTAAAAATATTAACATTTTTTGTTTCGTAGTTTATATTTTTAAAATTACCAATTAATTTACTGTTAATATTTGATTTAAAATTAATTTCTTTAAAATCCCAGTCTAATTCATTTATAACAAAATTTGTTGATTTATTTGTGTCATAATTGTGCGCCTCTAAACTTGACAGCAGATCTAGACTACCAACTTTATTATTACTGATTAAATTTTTATCAAGAGTTAATTCTGAAATTAATTCATATTTATCATTATAGTTATCTTTTAAGGTCTCATACACACTAGTATTTAAACCAACAAATGTGTTCTCGTTTTGATGCAAAAATTGTAAAGAATTTTCAAGTGTCTCTGTATTGTAATCAACAAGTTCAGATTTTACTTTATAAAGTTTTAAATATTTATTATTTGAGACACTTTGAATAGATAAGTCCAAAGTATTGTCTCCACCATTATCTGTCTTAAAGCTTTTTATAAAATTTGAAAAAAAATGAGATTTATTACCTTTTTTTTTATTGGAACTTACTTTCTTGTAGCCTTCTGTATATCCAAAATTCGTAATAAATTCAGAATTTTTAAAAGCTTGGTGATACTCTCCAATTAATAAAGGATTTTCTCTATAAAAAATTTTATTAGTGACAGTAAAATTTTTATCATCACTAATTGCCCAAAAATAGGGAATTTCGACACCACTCCCCAGGTTTTTTGAATTAGATAAAATTGGTGGTAAAAAACCTGATCTACGATCTACAGTTGGATCTGGATGATTTAATCTAGGAAAATAAAAAATTGGAATGTCATAAACTTTTATTACAGCATTTTCATAATATATTGTTTTTCTTTTATTATCATGAAGTATGGTTGAAGCTTGTATACTCCAAGGGGGACATTTATCATCTTTTCTGTAGTCGCATACAGTAAAAATACCTTTTTTAAATTTTTTAAAATTTTTATCAATTTTTATCGTATTAGCAAAAATACGTGGCTTGTTTTCTGAAACTATTTTAAAATCATTCTGATTTAAAAAACTCTTTATATCAGTTCCAAAAATTTCTTTTTTTTTTGTATCTATATAAACTTGAGAAAATTCATAAGAATTTCCTTTAGCATCTTGAATTTTAATTACACCAATAGATTTAAAAATATTTTCATTTATTAAATATTCAAAGTTTTCAAGATTAATTTGATTTTTATCTATATCTGTTATTATTGAACTTTTTTCAGAACTGATAAAATTATTTGAATTGTCAAATAAAATGTCTTCTCCAATAACTTCATATTGATCAGTTGTATTTATTTTTGTTAACCCCAAGCTTTTAAAAATTTTTGTATTATTATCGTATTCAGCATATTCTGTGTTTATAGTATTTTTTTGACTATCAATAGCTCTAACATTTTTTTTTATAATTATAAATTTTTTGATCTTATCATATTCGGCATATTCGCCTTTTATAATATTGTTATCTTCAGTAATAATAGTTACCTCATTTTTAAAAATTGTTATTTGCGTTTTATTATCAATAGAAATATTTTTTGCGTCAATTCTTAGATTTTCTGCCGAAAGAGCAAAACTAAAGAAAAGAAAAAAAATTGAATAGATATTTATAATAAGTTTATTTTTCATTTATCTGCAATATTCCTATTACTGTAAAAAGACTTAATGCGAGTACAGGCGACCATACAGCTAAAATTAAAGGTATACGGCCTGTTTTTCCTAAAGCTAAAAATAAATCTTTAAAGTAAAAAGTTAAAACACTAGTAACAAGCGCTAAAGCCACTAATTTTAAATTATCTGATTTTCTCAAAGTATTCATTGTAAAAATGCTGGCTAGACCTGTCATTAATAACAACAAAAAAGGCATAGATAATAAAGAGTGCAAATTCTGAATAAGATATTCCTCATTGTAACCTTTCTTAATTAAATTTTTATAATTCAAAATAATATTCATAAAAGACATTGTGTCGAAGTTTTTAAATAAAGTAGTAATTTTATTATGATCGTATAAAGAATTAATTTCATATTTTTCTAATTTTTTTTTTATTATAATTCCTTTTTTATGGTCAAAAATAGTCACATTACGTAATTTCCAATTATTCTCACTTATATCCGCCTTTTCTGAAATTATCTTTTCAATGAGTTCAGCTTTATCGTTATAGTGATAAATTTTTACATTAATTAAATTATAACCATCAGGCTTTTCTGCTGAAATAATTCTTTGCATATTTTTAACATTTTCCTTAATCCATAGTCCGTTTTTATTAAATGTAATTAAGTGATCAATATCTCTTGAATAATTTGACTTAGTTTTTTCATAATATTTTGACATTGAAGCGGTAAATGGATTAACAATAATTAAAATTAACCAACCAAACAAAAAAGAAGTTCCCGCAAGTAGTATAAGAATTTTTAAATTTGAGTATCCGAAAACTTTTAATGTTAATAAATCTTTATTATTTCTTATTTTTAACATAAACCACAAACTAGAAATAAATATTATAAAAGGTAAAATTTGTATAATCATACTTGGCATATAAATACTAGTGAGAATTAAAGGCACAAAAATATTTACATTTAAATTTTTAAAAAATTCTATTTCCTCAAAGAGATTTAACAAGATTCCAAAGCTATAAAAAATTAACACGATATAGACGAACGTAATAAAAAAATTTTTTAAGAGGTATTTTAAAATAATTTTATTCATTATACTTTTGACTCATTTGAGAATTTATAGATCAGTAAAAAATATAGAAAAAAAGATAAAATAAAAGGAGTAATAATAAAAATATATCTTAATATATTATTTATTCCAGTGTACCGTACAGTAAGTTCAACAAAAATTAATATTAAAAAACTATTTAAAAAAATCTTGATTTTTTTGGATTCATTTTTTTTAGATTTAACAAGTAAGAAGGAACATATCAAAGCTATTATAGGAATATAAAATGGTAATATCGTTCTTCTAGATAATATAGGAATTATTTCTTCTTTAATTTTATTTTCGCAAATTTTATTATTAAATTTATTTTTAACAAAGCAATTAAAAAGCTTAAAAGTAGATGTTTCTTGAAGTTTAGGTAATTTAATTGTTGTAGATGTAAGGTCACTTAAATTTATATTAAATTGTTCAAATTTTATAATCTCATTATCACTTTCGTCTTTTTTTGAAGTTATTATTTGTCCATTAAAAAGAAAAAGATTTGTTTTATCAATTATTCCTTTTTTTGCTATTATAACAACAGAACCAGATTCTGACGTGTTAGAAGTAAGATTTTTTAAATTGTTACCATTGTCGTGTAAAAAAATATTTTCTAACTCGTTGTCAGTTTTTTTTTCAACAAAAAAAGTAAATTTTTTAAAAGAATCACTAAATTGATTGGTTCTCACCACAGGAAGAAAAGAATCAATTTTATCATTGCTTAATAGTTGCCTAGAACTATTTAATGCTAAAGGTGTTAAAAAAACAGAAAAGACTAAGTAAAAAATTAAAGCTAAAATTGAAGTTAAGAAAAATAAATTTACTATTTGAATTTTTTTAACACCAGAAGACCATAAAATAACAAACTCACTATCTTGAATGTGCTTAACTGTAAAAACCATTAGAGCTAACAAAAAAGAAAGAGGAATAAATTTTGGAGCTATTCCGAATAAATTTAAAAGAGAATATTTAAAATATGTCTTTAAAGGATATCCACTATCAACTATTAAATCTAAAAAATTGACAGATCTCACAGTTAACGCAATTAATGATAAACCAAATAAAATAATTAAAAAAATTCTAATTATTTCAATTGTGAAGTTTTGATAAATTTTGTTTTGAAGCATGATAATTTGATGTATATAAATAATGTATCTTTAATAAAAACTCAACCTATGATAGTACATCAAGACAATCTTTTCATTGAAATTTGATATATTTGATCATATACACCAATCAACTCTATTTTAAGTGAGTGATTAAAAAAATTATGCCAATTAAAATTAACTATACAAAAAAAACAGCTAATCGATCTTCATCTAACATCGTGTTATTTGTCGATGAAAAATTCAATATTGTTAATTTAAAAAAAAATCTCTTAACCACCGAGTTTACATATATTCACGATTTGTTAAAAACCAGTGACTTAAAAAAAAATATGTTTGTTTTTGAAGTTAATTCAAAAAAAAAAATAGTTTTAATTTCTGTGAAAAAAGATTTAAAGAGCTTTGATATAGAAAATTTAGGTGCAGAATTTTATGGACGCATAAATTACGGAACAAATAGTGAGTATTTTATAAACTCTGATAGTGTAACTAGTAAACATGTAAATTTTATAGGCTATTTTCTTCATGGATTAAAATTAAAATCTTATGAATTTAATAAATATAAAACTAAAAAAATAACAAGAATTATTACTATAAATGTATTAGGAAATAAAAATAAACCTTCAGCTCAAAATCAATTAAAATTTAAAGCTCTGGAGGAAGGAACTTTTTATGCAAGAGATTTAGTTTCCGAACCAGGTAATATTTTACACCCAGACGAATATGCAAAAAGGTTAAATTCTCTTAAAAAAGATGGTTTAAAAATAAATATATATGACAAAAAAAAATTAAAAAAATTGGGCATGAATGCTTTGTTGGGCGTGGGAATGGGAAGTATTAGAGGATCTTATCTTGTAACAATGGAATGGAATGGTGCTAAAAATAAATCTAAACCCTTAGCATTTGTTGGAAAAGGAGTTACTTTTGATACAGGTGGTTATTCATTAAAAC
>Ga0209425_10005277_pt1 | contig 12738 bp, 10 predicted proteins | sample COG_05_FD_184749 | JGI IMG/M metagenome (GOLD analysis project Ga0209425, IMG submission 184749) | Pelagic Microbial community sample from North Sea - COGITO 998_met_05 (SPAdes) (version 2) | ecosystem: Environmental > Aquatic > Marine > Neritic zone/Coastal water | place: Helgoland, sampling... | reverse complement strand
CATTTTCTTTATTTTTCTTTATTATTCTTTCAATCTTTTCAGCATATTCAAATGAGTTATCTTCTACAAAAGTGAGTTTAGGAAGAAACTTAATATCTAACCTTTTAGACAGGGCTTTTCTAACAAGATGTGAGTACTCCGTCAAGATCCTAACTGTTTCCTTCGTGTCCACCCCGCCCAAGGGAATAACATATACCCTGGCTGTTTTTAGATCTGGTGTCATCCTCACTTCAGTAACTGTGATCAATTTTGAGTTTATAGAGGGTATTTTGGCTTCGTTTCTGATTAATAATTCTCCTAGATTTTGTTTTACCAGCTCACCTACTCTTAACTGTCTCTGACTTAATGGCCTCTGAGAGGTTTTATTTCCCATTAAATTGATCTTTGAACTTCCTCAGCTAAAAAAGATTCTATTACATCTTTTTCTTTAAAATCTATAAAATCTCTTATGCTGATTCCACACTCTAACCCAGTTCCGACTTCTTTAACTTGATTTTTTTCTCTGAAAATTGTCATTATTTCTCCAGTATAAACGACAACACCGTCTCTTATAATTCTTGCTTTGGATTTAGCTTTAATTTCTCCGTTTAAAACCTTAGAACCCGCAATCTTTCCAGCGTTCGAGACCGCAAATACTTTTTGGATTTCTGCACTGCCTAAAACAGTTTCTTTGATATCTGGTTCTAAAAGACCGGATAAAGATTTTGAAACATGGTCAAGCGCTTCATAAATAATATTAAAATATTTAATATCTACTTTTTGTTCTTCAGCTAATTTTTTTGCCTCTCTGTTTGGTTTTACATTAAATCCAATTAATATTGCACTAGATGCTTTTGCTAATGATACATCTGTTTCATTAATCATTCCTATATCAGATAAGATTATTTTTGCTTCGACTTCTTCGTGTGCTATTTTACTGATTGCCGTTTTTAATGCTTCACTTGATCCTTGAACATCAGATTTAATAATAATATTTAATTCATCTTTGCCTTTAGCTTCTTCAAATAAAGCTGTTTTATCTTTCACCATAACTTTTGTTTTATCAGAATTCATTTGTTTAAATTCTGCCATTTTTTTTGCTTCACTTTCATCTTCAGTTACCATAAACTCTGCACCTGCATAAGCTGAACTGTTCATTCCTAAAATCTCAACTGGCATAGAAGGAAGAGCTTCATTAATTATTTTTCCATCATAATCAATCATGGCTCTAATTTTCCCCCACGTTTCTCCACAAATAAAGTGGTCACCTCTTTTAAGCTTACCATTTCTAACAAGAATTGTTGAAACGGGACCCTTACCTTTATCTATTTTTGATTCTATAACTATTCCTTTGGCTTGATCTGAAAATGAGGCTTTTAAATCAAGTATTTCTGATTGTAGTAAAATACTTTCTTTTAATTTATCTAAATTAATTTTTTTTAAAGCAGAAACTTCAACAAAAAGTGTGTCTCCACTTAGATCTTCTGCAATTAGTTCATATTGCATCATTTCATTTTTAATTTTACTTATATTTTTTTCAGGTAAATCACACTTGTTTATTGCAACAATTATAGGCACGTTGGCAGCTTTAGCATGTTTGATGGCTTCGACAGTTTGAGGTTTAATTCCATCATCGGCAGCAACTACTAAGATCACTATATCAGTTATTTTTGAGCCTCGGGCGCGCATTTCTGTAAATGCTGCGTGACCAGGAGTGTCTATAAAAGTAATTAGTTTACTATCATTAGTTTTTACCTGGTAAGCTCCAATATGTTGAGTAATACCACCATGTTCTCCAGAAACTACATTAGTTTCTCGCAAAGCATCCAGTAATGAAGTTTTTCCATGGTCTACATGGCCCATTATAGTAACCACTGGTGGCCTAGTTTGTATATCACCCTCTAATTTTTCTTGTTTTTTTCCAATTTCTAAACTTGGTTTATCTTCAAGTACAACCGTGTGCCCAAATTCCTTAACTATGTATTCGGCTGTGTCTTTATCAATTACGTGATTAATAGTTGCTACTACTTTCATATTAAATAGAAATTTAATTATATCGTTAGATTTTTCAGCCATTCTATTGGATAATTCTTGAATGGTTATTTGTTCTGGAATTTTTACTTCTCTTAAGATTTTTTTAAATTCTTTCTTTTCGCCATCAGGATTAGCTTTCTTTTCTTTTAATCTAGCTCTTTTTACTGAAGCTAAACTTCTCTGCTTAATTTCAATTTCTTCTACATTTAAGGCTCTTGATACAGTTAATTTGAAATCTCTCTTATCTATCGGGCCTTTAAGTTTTAATTTACTTTTTCCTGATGGTTTATCATCTTTCTTTATAAATGCTTTAGTGGCTTGTTGTTCAACAAACTTTCTAACAAAGTTTTTCTTTTTAGGATCGGGACTTTTGGTTGAATTAAAATTTTGATTAACTCTACTAGTAGTTTTATTGCCTTTAAAAGGTTCCTTTTTCTTTACTGCAAAAGACTTTTTACCAGATGTTGAAAGTGTACTTGTATCAATTTTCTTTTTTAAATCGGATGAAATTGTAAGTGTTTTTTTTTTGTCTTTATCCATAACATTATTTATACGCTATCTCTCTTGCTGCCATAATCATGTCGTCAGCTTCTTTTCTCGATAAGGAAAACTCTTCAAGATAACCATTAATCCTAATTTTTTTTCCTTTAATTTCATCAAATCCACCAATTAGTTCATCGGACGATAGATCGGCAAAATCAATTAATTTTTTAATATTCTTTTGGCCTAGTATCACAAGCATACCTTGTGTTATCCCATCAAGGTTTATTAACTCTTCTTCAACACCTAGTTCTTTAAGTTTTAATCCTACAGCTTCTTTTTCTTTAACTAAATTTTCTTTAGATCTATTTATTAATTCTCCGGCTGTTTCTTGGTCAATTGCATCAATTTTTGATATATCTTCTGGATTGGATTGAGCTATTTCATCTATTGAAGTAAATCCCTCTGAAACTAAAAGTTGACCTAAAGTTTCGTCAACTTCTAAATTTTTTATCAATGTTTCTGTTCTCTCCTTAAATTCTGACTGTCTTCTCTCAGAATCCTCTTTATCAGTTAAAATATCAATTTCGTAGTTCGTAAGTTTAGAGGCCAACCTAACATTTTGCCCTCTTCTACCTATAGCTTTACTTAAATTCTCTTCTGTTAAAATAATATCTATTCTTTTATTGTCTTGATCAATTAAGACTCTTTGTATTTCTGCTGGTGATAAAGATTCTGAAATTAATGTTGGGAGATCTTCTGTCCATTTAATAATATCAATCTTTTCGCCATGTAGCTCGTTTACAATCGTTTGAACTCTGCTTCCTCTCATTCCTACACATGCGCCAACGGGGTCGATTGAGGAGTCTTGAGAATGAACACAGATTTTTGCTCTACTTCCTGGATCTCTTGCTACAGATTTAATTTCTATTGTACCTTCATAAATTTCGGGAACTTCTTGAAAAAATAATTTTGCCAAAAATTGAGGATGGGCTCTAGATAAAAATATTTGGTGTCCTTTTAATTCCTTTTTAACTTCATAACAGTAAGCTTTCACTCTGTCTCCTGTTTTTAAAATCTCTCTGGGGATTAGTTCATCTTTTTTAATGACTCCCTCGGCTTTACCTAGGTCCATTATAATATTTCCATACTCTAATCTTTTTATAATACCACTTAATATTTGTCCTTGTTTATCTACAAAATCTTCGTATTGTCGATTTTTTTCAGCTTCACGAACTCTACTACTAATTACTTGCTTAGCACTTTGCGCTGCAATGCGTCCAAAATCTATTTGCGGAAGTTCTTCAAAAATTTTATCACCAATTTTTAATTCTTCTTTTGTAGGATTATTTTTTTTTGCTTCCTCTAAGGTAATTTCTCTTGAGGTATCCTCGACTTTTTCAACAACATCTAAAACTTTTTGAATTTTAATATCACCACTTTCTCTATCTATGATAACTTCAATATTATTATCATTTCCAAATTTAGTTAACGCTGCTTTTTGAATGGCACTTTCCATTGAGTCAATTACTAACTCTTTATCAATAGATTTTTCATTGGCAACTGCTTCTACTATTCTTAAAAGTTCAAGTTTATCTAAGCCTCTATTTAACATTTTAATCGCTCCTAAAAAAAAATGGGCTAGGGCCCATTTTGTAAATTCATCAATTTGATTAGTTCTAGAAGAAAATTATGGCTTTTACAAGATTACAGTTTAAATAAATCAGTTTTATCTGTTTTTTCCCAAGTAAATTCACCTTTATTTGAAGGCTTTCGGCCAAAGTGACCGTACGCTGAAGTTATTTCATATATGGGGTTATTTAATTTTAACATTTCTCTAATTCCTCTGGGAGACAAGTTAAAATTATTTTCAATAATTTTTTTTATTTTTTCAATTTTGTCCTCATCACCATTAGCTAATTTAATAAAAATTGATAATGGTTTTGAAACTCCGATGGCATAAGCTAGCTGAATTAAGCATTTTTCAGAAACACCAGAAGCCACTATATTTTTAGCTAAATATCTTGAAACGTAAGCTGCTGATCTATCTACTTTAGTTGGATCTTTACCTGAAAATGCTCCTCCTCCATGTGGAGCCGCTCCTCCATAAGTGTCAACAATAATTTTTCTTCCTGTGAGGCCAGTATCCCCGTCAGGACCTCCAATTATAAATTGTCCGGTTGGATTAATATAAATTTCACTGGGATTTAGATCTGTTAAAAAATTTTCTGGAATAGATTTATTTATATAAGGCAGTATCAAATCTCTAACTTTATCTTGATTTATGTCTTTTGAATGCTGGGTTGAAATCACAACAGAAGTAACTTTAACTGGCTTTTCTTTTTCATAAAGCATTGTAACTTGGCTTTTTGAGTCTGGTTCGATTCCTTTTAAATTTCCACTCTTTCTATCTTCGGCCATTAATCTTAAAATCTTATGCGAGTAATGTATTGGAGCCGGCATTAGTTCTTCAGTTTCGTTACAAGCATAACCAAACATTATTCCTTGGTCACCGGCACCTTCATCTTTGTTGTCTTTTGAGTCGACACCCATTGCAATATCTGATGACTGTTCATGTAAATATGTTTCTACATTTGCAGTTTTCCAACTAAATCCGTCTTGATCATATCCAATATCTTTAATGCAATTTCTTACTTTATTTATTAATTCCTCTTTTTCTACTTTTGGCCCTCTTACTTCACCTGCTAGAATAACTTTATTGGTTGTTGCCAAGGTCTCACAAGCAACTCTAGAAACTGGATCTTTTGATAGATAGGAGTCAACAACCATATCTGATATCCTATCACAAACTTTATCCGGATGACCCTCGGATACAGACTCGCTCGTAAATAAAAATTTATTATTTTCCATGTTTTTTATTTTTACAAAATTGAAAGATAAGCAAATATGTAATTAAAAGTACAAAAAAGATCAAATCATTTTTATTTTTTTTTGATTTTATCAACGGTACTTCGAATTCTATATTTCCAGCTTCGTTTCTATTTAACTGTTTTATTGGCACACCTTTATTGTTTATAATAGCACTAATTCCTTTGTTGGCTGATCTTAAAAAAAAAGTTCCACTTTCTATAGCTCTAAAAATTGATTTAGAATAATGCTGGTCAGGTCCAATCGTGTCTCCAAACCAAGCATCTTCTGAAATATTTATAATTAAATTGGTTTCTGGACTAGCTTGTTGAATGATACTTGTAAATATAACCTCATAGCAAATTAATGGTAAAAAATTTAATTGGTCTATCTTTATATTAATTTTTTTAAACCCTTTTTTAAAAGATCCATGACCTTCGGTTATTTTTTTAAAGCCAAATTTATTTAGTAAATCTGAAAAAGGTAAAAATTCACCAAAAGGTACAAGTTTATGTTTGTTGTACTGCTTGATTACATCAAATTCACTATTTACTAAAAGCAAGCTGTTATAAAATAAACCTGTTTTCTCATCTAATTTATTTATACCAAAAACTATATGATGGTTTTTGTTAAAGTTTTTTTTAATTAAATCCTTGAAGATTGAAATTTCTTCAAAACTATAACCACTAAAAATCCCTTCCGGCCAAATAAAAATTGTTTTTTTATTATTTTGAGGATCGCTGTATCGAATTAGCTTTTTGAGTTTATTTTCAATCTGATAAATGTTTACACCATACTCCAGTTCAAAATTTGGAGAAATTATTTTTACATTAATTTTTTCATTTATTGTTTTAAGAAAATTTTTGTTCTCGTTGATTGCATAATTGCCTGAAATATAGATGGATAGGATTAATATTATCGAAACCAATACAACAAACATTTTTTTTATTTTACTAACTTTAAAGAATAAAATTGCGGGTAATGTAAAAAACGTTATTACTATTAAATTATAAGAAAATAAACCGATTAAATTTAGAATTTGAAGTAATTCTGTAGACCATGAAAGACTATAAGCCCACAAATTCCAAGGGAATCCTGTAAATAATTTTGCTCTTAAAAAATCTGAAAATGATAATGCTGCTGAAAAAATAAAAATTGATGAAAGATTAAAACTTAAAAATGGACCAATTGTTAAAGTTACTAAACCCAAAAATAAACTTAAAAACAAAGGGATCAATATTAAAGCAAAAGGTATTAATGATTTAAAATTTTCATCAAATGTTAATGCATTTGTAATCCACGATATTCCACTTAAATAAAAACCAAAACCAAAAGCACACCCAAATATAAATAAATTTTTTCTGTAAGGTTTCCTTCTGAATGTGCTTTTAGACTTTTTGTTAATATAACTTGTGAGAAAGAAAAAAATTGGCAATATTAAAAAGTTAATGAATGTTATGTTGTATGGTTGAAATGAGAAAACTGTTAATAACCCAATAACAAATGGGATTAAATACAAAACAAAAAATCGATTATCTAAATATTTTTTTAACATTACTTAATAAAATTAAGATAATCTTTTTCTATTTGGCACATTTTTTCGTAGTCTTTTTCTTTTTTATGATCATGTCCAAATAAATGGACAAGTCCATGTACCCATAATTTATCAAATTGTAGTTTAAAAAATTTTAAATCCTTTTTGTTCCTTACTTTATTAATGTTAATAATTATGTCTCCTAAATAGATTTCTTTTTCTTTTTTTAATATATTTTTTAATTTTACTTTGCTGTGAAATGGAAAAGATAGAACGTCTGTTGTTTTATTTTTTTTTCTGAATTTTTTATTGAGACTTTTAATTTCGTGATTTCCGGATAATAGTAAAGTGCAAAAAATAATATTTTTTTTAAAATCTTTATTTTTAAAGTTTAATTTTTTAACTTTCCTATCAATGTAGCTGCTGGGTTTTTTAATAAATTGAGTCCAGCTAACATTATTGTAAATAACATTAATTTTTATCATCAGTGCTTTTGGTTTGATAAGCCCTAATAATTTTAGATACTAATGGGTGTCTAACAACGTCATTGTGATCAAATTCAATCATTTTAATTTCTTTTAGATTGCTTAGAATATTTCTAGATTTTATTAATCCTGAATGTGATTTATTAATCAAATCTACTTGGGAAGGATCTCCATTGACCACCAATTTAGAATTTTCTCCTATTCTAGTTAAAAACATTTTGATTTGTGTCTCTGTAGCATTTTGTGCTTCGTCCAAAATAGCAAAACAGTTTTTTAATGTTCTGCCACGCATAAAAGCTAATGGTGCTATTTCTATTTCCCCGGTTTCAATTTTTTTATCTATTTTATCAGCTCCGAAAAGTTCGTATAAAGCATCATATAAAGGTCTTAAGTACGGATCTACTTTTTCCTTCATGTCTCCTGGTAAAAAACCTAATTTTTCCCCTGCTTCAACAGCGGGCCTAGATAAAATTACTCTCTCAATTTTTTTTTCCATTAGTAATGTGACGGCAACTGATACTGCTAAAAAACTTTTTCCAGTTCCAGCAGGTCCTAGCGCCATTACAATATCATTTTCTTTAAGAGCTATAATATAATCTGATTGTTTTTCAGATCTTGCGATAACTGATTTTCTAGGAGTTTTTATTAATTGTTGAAATGACTTAACATTAGATTCTTTAAGTTCAGTTTTTTTTTTCACAGAAAGTATTATATCTTCTTTTTCAATAATATTCGTTAGCAAATATTTATTAATTAAAAATTTTATTGCTTCACAAAAAATAGAGGTATTTTCTGTATGCCCTTTGCACGTAATTGAATTTCCCCTAAAGAATACATTGGTACCAGTAAGTTTTGCTAAATATTTTAAGTTTTGATCAAATTGTCCTACAATAGTTATTAAAATATCATTATTCGTTACTTGAATATTTACTGTTTCGCTATCAATTTTTTTTATAATCCAGTTATGTTCTAATTTACTAATTTCAAACATATATTTAGGCCGCGTAGTTCTTTTGAATTAGTTTTTTTGAATTAATTTCACCAAATAGGGTGTTCTGATTGACTTTAGTGATTTTAATATTTTTTATTTTTCCAGCTAAATTTTCATTACTAGGAACAATTACTGAATTAAAACATTCGTCGCGACCAAAATACTCATTTTCATTTTTAATTTTATTTTCAAATAGTATTGGCGTAGTTTTATTTAAAAGTGTGTTTCTATATTCTGTTTTTATTTTTTTAGATAAATTTTGAAAAATGATCAATCTTTTTTTTGCCAAATTTTCATCAATCTTTTTTAAATTGAAAGATGGTGTACCTGGTCTAGCACTAAATATAAATGAATAAGAACTAATAAATTTTACTTTTTTCATTAACTCTAATGTTTTTTCAAAATCATCTTGGGTTTCACCAGGATAACCTATAATAAAATCACTCGATAATTTTATATTTGGATTTATCTTTTTTAATTCATCTATAATTTGTAAGTATTCTTCAACTGTATGTTTTCTATTCATATCATTTAAAATTTTATTTGATCCACTTTGAACAGGAAGGTGAATCAAGGGCATTAATTTATTACAATCTTTATGTACTTGCATTAAGTCTCGTGTGAAGTCTCTAGGATGTGATGTGGTATATCTTATTCTTTTTAATTCGTTAATTTTTGCAATTTCTAAAATTAAATCTGAAAGCTTTCTTCCCTCAAAGCTGTATGCATTTACATTCTGTCCTAGAAGAGTAATTTCTCTAGATCCATTGCTTACTAATTGTTTTGCCTCTTTTACAAGTTCGTTAATTGATCTAGAAAATTCTACACCTCTCGTATAAGGAACTACACAAAATTTACAAAATTTATCACAGCCTTCTTGAATAGTTAAAAAAGATGAAACTTTACAGTCTGAATTTTTTACGTAATTTAAAGTGTCAAATTTTTCAATTACATCAAACTCTGTAAAATTAATTAACTTTAAATCTTTTTCTAAATTCAAAATTATATTATTTATTTGATGGTATGATTGAGGTCCAACAACAGCATCTATATATTTTTCTTTTTTTAATAAAACATCTCCCTCTGCTTGAGCAACACAGCCTGCTATAATAATAATAGGTTTTTTTTTATTCCTAAATTCTTTTTTAATTCTCCCAATGTCATGGTAAACTTTATCTGTTGCTTTCTCTCTTATATGACACGTATTTAAAACATAACAATTGGCCTCAATGATATTTTTAGTTGGCAAATAATTTATTTTTTTTGTTAAATCTAAAATACGATTACTATCATATTCGTTCATTTGACAACCAAGTGTTTTGATAAATATTTTTTTTTTCAAATTATTTCTTTAATTTTGAGCCATAAAGTTCGAGCTTATGATCAACTAATTTATAACCTAGTTTTTTAGCAACTTCATTTTGAAGTTTTTCAATTTCTTTATCCACAAATTCAATTATTTCTCCACTATTGATATCAATGAGGTGATCGTGATGCTCGTCTGGAGATTGTTCATATCTGGCTTTGCCACCTTTGAAGTCATGCTTTTCTACTATGCCAGCTTCTTCAAAAAGTTTTACAGTTCGGTAAACTGTTGCAATACTAATTTTTTTATCTATCTCGCTTATTCTTTTATGCAGTTCATCAACATCTGGATGGTCGTTAGAATCTGACATAACCTGAGCTATAACTTTTCTTTGGTCAGTGAGCCTTACTCCTTTACTTCTGCACTTTTCTTCAATTGAATTCATATTTAATAATTTAACTTAAGTATAAGGGTTTAATCAAATTTTTTTGTATTAAATCTTTTTTTATTAAAAGTTCAATATTAGCAAGGCTGAATTGACCAAGATCTGAATTTTTAAAGCCAAAAAGATTAATTTTTTTTGATAGTTTTATTCCTTTTGCTACTGCCAAAGAAACACGCATAGAGGAAAAACTACCTGGCCCAAAATTTACAAGTATTGTAAAACTAGTATTAAAATTTACTTTGTATTTTTTTACTAGATTTAATATGCTTATTACTAATTGATCGTTATTTTTAGTTTTAGTATCAAAATCATGTATAAAGAAATTATCATTAACTTTTAAACCAATTTTATCATTTTTGCCTATGCAATTTATAATCAAAAAATTTTTAATCATTTACTACTTTATAGCTTTATTGTGCTTTCAAAACAATTTGTATTCAAATACACCTAGTAATTCTATTGAGGATTATGGATTAATTTCTTTGATGTACCACAGATTTGAGGAAAATAAGTATCCGTCAACTAATATAAAAATTTTAGACTTTAAAAAACACTTAGAAATTATTCAAAAAAATAATATTAAGTTTATAAACCCTAAAAATTTTGAAATGGAACTAAAAGATAATAAGAAGCAAAGGAAGATTTTATTAACTATTGATGACGGCTTTTTATCATTTTATGAAAATGCATGGCCAATCTTAAAAGAAAAAAAAATACCTTTTATTTTATTCGTAAGTACTAAAGAAGTTGGATCTTTTAATTACATGAGTTGGGATCAAATAAAGAAAATAAGTGAAGAGGATTTTGTTGAAATAGGTAATCACAGTCACACACATGAATACTTAGTTGATGAAAATGATAAGACTATTCAATCTGATATTCAGAAATCAATTACTATTTTTAAAAAAAAATTAGGAAAAAATTCAGATTTCTTTTCTTACCCATTTGGTGAGTACAGTATAAGTTTTAAAAATATTATAAAATCTTTTGGGTTTAAATATGCCTTTGGTCAACACTCGGGTGTAATAGATGATACTAAAAATTTTTACGAATTACCTCGTTTTCCTATTAATGAAAAATATGGTGAATTAAAAAGATTCAATTCTTTAACAAAAACTCTACCTTTTAAATACAAAAAGATATTACCTGAAGAAAGGTATCTTCACGAAAATAAAAATCCACCAAAAATAACAATAGAATTTTTTGAAAATATAAAAAATCTTAAATCAATAAATTGCTACTCGAATGAGGCTAATAACTGGAGACAATCGGAAATAGCTTTTATATCTGATACTATACTTCATGTTTTAATTAATGAAAAATTCATTGGAGAACGAGGACGTATCAACTGTTCATTAAGAGATCCAAGTGGTTTTTGGCGTTGGCTAGGAATACAATTTGTAATAAGTAACAAATAATTAAGAACTTAATTGAATTTTTTTAACAGAATTCACCAACCTAACAGGTTCGAAGTCTGTTAATCTGTTCTGCCTAATAATTTGATTTAAAATTTTTATATATTCAGTCCCGGTTTGAGCATAATTTTTTAATGTCTCGGTTAGTTCTAGACCTGAAATAACTTTATTTTTTTTCCTCATTACAGATCTTTTCTCTCTAAATTTTACGTAACTATTGTGAGTATTCAGATTATTTTGATAAGCTTTTACAGAAGCTCTTAGAATTGGAAATTTTAAAATTTTATGTTTTTTATTACTCTCTCTATCTAATGGTGCTATTCCTTGACCACTCCACGTCCACTGACCAAATATTGCATTTCCCTCAAGTGCAAATCTGGATGTTCCCCAGCCACTTTCCTTTGCCGCTTGAGCTAGAGCAATAGAAGTTGGTATAATATCTATTCTTAAAAGCAGCTCTTCCATATTTCCTTTTTTAACTTTATATTCTAGCAGTTTTTGCCGTAGCCATTGCTTTTCTAAATCAGTAGTTTTTTTCTTTTTATAAACACTTTTTAATTTTTTACGGTCAGCTAAAATTCTCTCATTTTCAGCAACTATTAATGGAAGAACAATTTTTATAAAAGTCTCTTTTTTTAGTCTTGTGCTTTGTAATTCATCTAGATCTTTTGGGAATTGAGTAAAATAAATAGGTTTTACAAGTTTTTTATTTCTGACTTGACTTAAGTCATAATCTACATCTTTAAAAAGATTTAAAACAGTTTCAGTTTTTAAATTTAGATCTGGAAGAATTACCTCTGCAACATTCTTCTTTTTTAATTTCAGCTCGGGCTGTTTTTTTTCTTTTTTAACTTGGGCTTTAAGTTTCTTTTCTATTTTCTTATCCTTAAGCTCTGGTTGTTTTTTTTCTTTTTTAACTTGGGTTGTAGGTTTCTTTTTTATTTTCTTTTCCTCTGCTTGAGGTTTTTTTATTTCAACTTTTTGTATATTATTGTTCGTATCAAATTTAGTTAAATTGTTAATTAGAATTGAAGTCATTCCAACAATTATGAAAAAACCAATTATAACTGTTTTTGTGCTTTTTGGATTAATTTGTTGCTTGTAAATTCCATGTAATAATTCTGTAAGAACGTGAGCAAAAAATTCATAAAATGTTCGGCCCAATTTAGGAATAATATTTAAAAAATTCAATCCTACAATA
>Ga0209425_10005274_pt1 | contig 12741 bp, 10 predicted proteins | sample COG_05_FD_184749 | JGI IMG/M metagenome (GOLD analysis project Ga0209425, IMG submission 184749) | Pelagic Microbial community sample from North Sea - COGITO 998_met_05 (SPAdes) (version 2) | ecosystem: Environmental > Aquatic > Marine > Neritic zone/Coastal water | place: Helgoland, sampling... | reverse complement strand
CCTGCTTTCCTGAGAGATCACCTCGCTCCAAGAGAACACGCCGTGACTGATCGCGTGTGTATCGATCGTCAGAAATGAGCCGATCCAATAGATCCTTTGAAGCAGTTTTTGTAAGGTCTTCTTTTTCCTTCGGTGCACCACCCCTCCAGGCGACTCGCCAGATACGACCATGCCATCGATCTCGACGTTCATCACGAAAGTCGACCTCTCCATGATTAATGATCGGGTTGGACCAGTCAGCAATATAAAGTGCACCATCGGGTCCCTGCTTCACATCAATCGGCCGAAACGTACTGCTTGCGGTTCGGAGCAAATCATCTTCTTGGGTTGTGACAAACCCGGCGCCTTGGTCTGCAAGACTAAACCTGGTCACTCGGTTTGCCCGGAAGTCGCAGGTAATCACAGAGCCCTGCCACTCCGGCGGAAAAGAATTCCCAGAAATAATCTCAGCAGAGGCAAATTTGGGGTAACTTCCCGGACTGATCAGTTCTAAAACCCGCTTCGCTCCCGGTGTCGGATTAAATGCCGCGCCTGGAAACGAATAGGCGATTCCACTAAAGCCAGCCCCGTCTGTCAGGAACGATTGCCCAAAGTCATCAAACTGATGCCCCCATGAATTCACAAGACCTCGGAATATCACTTCCATCCGCATTGTGTTGGTGTTGTAACGAAAGCCGCCACCCGCCTTTAAGCGAACAATACCTCGTGGTGTCTCTGTATCAGTTCGCGTATAGATCGATTGATTCATATACAGCCGGCCGTCAGGCCCCCAGCGAAGTGTGTGAAGATTATGATGGGTATCTTCAGTTCCAAAACCACTGAGCACTCGCTGTTTCAAATCGGCTTTTCCGTCGCCATCTGTATCCTTCAAAAACAAGAGGTCTGTACTCTGCGCGACATAGCACCCCCCATCTCCAGGCTCAACTCCTGTCGGAATCAGTAAGCCGTCAGCAAAAACAGTTGACGTATCTGCTTTCCCATCAGCATTGGTGTCTTCCAGGATCAGAATTTTGTCTGGAGCTGATTGTCCAACTTCAATCATGGGATAGGCTTCACTACTCGCTACCCAGAGCCTCCCTGCCGGATCAAAATTCATCTGAATAGGTTTGTTGAGCTGAGGGTTTTCGGCCCAGAGACTCACTTCTAGATTTTCGGCAACAGTAAACTGTGGAGTCGGCTGTTGTGTGAATGTGGCGAATTGGGAATCAGTCCTTACAGGCTTCGACCCTACAGAAGTACCGTCTAACTTCCGAAGCAATGCAATGGCCTGCTCTTCTTCGACAATAAGTTGATCGTATTGTGGAATCTCAACTGCATTCTGCCCTTGCTCTCGTTTTCGGAATCCAAAAACATAGGCCATGTTCGCAGGACGAGACCGATGAAACCACCAGACGTTCTTTTTTAAAATTCTGCTTCTCAATGATTCAACATGGGTGTTAAGAATCCATCGATCATCGAAGCCAAGTGTCTTCCCTATCTCAATCGCAGCTTCGCGATACCCAGCGTCATTGAGGTGGATTGGGTCTTTACGCAGGTCATCGTCACGTGCAATATGTGAAAAATCTACAAATACGCCATTGTTCGAATCAGCAAGATGACGGACAGCTTTCGTATATGCGACTAACGATGACGCATAGACATGTTTTTTTTCGTGTGATTCAGAAAGACGTCCAAGTGGAGAGAGGAATACACAACGAAGACCTGGGTGTATTCGTTGGGTTGCATCGATGAGTCGTTGATAGTCTTGAGTAAATGCAGCAACTCCTTCAATGCCACCCTCAAGAGAACTTGCCATTCCGTACCCAAAGACAATGACAGTGGGTCGTGTGAACTCGAGCTGTTTTAGAAGTTGCTTCCATCCCTCATCAGCAGGCTCACGTCCGGCAGGCAAGAGACTCAAGCCGAATCGTGATGTGCCACTCGGCGTATCGGCACTCCATCCGAGGTTGCGAAACGTTACATCCCGTTCGGGAAACGCCGCTGTCATCATGAGTTCAATCCAGCCAGCGTATTGCTCCTGTTCGATCAGGGCATCACCAAGAAAAGCAACCCTGTCACCATTCTGCAACTCGAATGATTCCGCACTCCACGTAGTTGGTTGTACAAGATATACAGCCAACACGAAAAGTACTGAAACGCGGATTCTCGACTGCCAAATCTTATTCATACCGAGTCACTCCAAGGTGGACACAACCGTAACTGCGAGGAAAGCGTTCGTACTGCTAAAATAACTGAAAGGGTGTAGGTCTCATGTCTTTATAAGAATAGCATGACACACTTGTTCGGCTTGCTTGTATTTTTCGTTCCGCGTTTACGAATGTCGATAGAGGGGGGCATTTCGTGCTGATCATGATTCGTGAAATGAAACAGCGATGAGAGTTTGTTTGTCAATGTAGTAATGCGTAACAATGCTACGCTTTTTTACGAAAAAAAATGAAGCATCTTGTTGGTTTGTTTGGGGGTTGGCATTTTTCAGTGTTGTTTTTGTACGTACGAAGCAGTCCGGTCTTTTTCGCAAGAATCGGCTGGCAAAAAAGGTGTTTTTTACTGTTCGGCCGGTACGTAAAGATCTATCGTGGAGTAAGGTGAAGAGGTTGAACTACATATGTTGTCGTGAGCATGCGTCATTGAGGAGCGAGGCAGAATTCAATTGAAAGAACACATGAAGTTTGTTCGGACTTTGTTCGACTCGTACTTTCGGTCATGGTGTCCGATGACAGAAATGAATTCAATAAGACTTTCGACTCTCCAGATGCTTCTTGTTTTCTCTGGAGCATGGGCTTCGCATGCCGCGTGTGATGATGGCTCCATTAGCTTCAACCGTGATGTTCGTCCAATTTTAGCAGAGACCTGTTTTCATTGTCACGGTCCAGATGAAGAAGGGCGGGAGGCAGACCTGCGGCTGGATGAAGAGAGTAGTGCGAGTGAGGATCGTGGTGGCTACCAGGCGATTCGTCCTGGCGATCTGAAGGCAAGTGAAGCTTGGAATCGTATTGTCAGTGATGACGAGGACATGCTGATGCCTCCTCCAGAATCACATCTTTCCCTGAATAAAAAGCAAAAGGCTGTTCTGAAACAATGGATCATTGAGGGGGCTCAGTACGAAGGTCATTGGGCATTTGCTCCACCACAATCACCAGATGTTCCTAGTGTGCAGGGTATGAATTCTGGTTACGCATCATGGGGCCGAAACGAGATTGACTCGTTTGTGCTTGCGGGGCTTCTGAAAGCTGGTGCATCTCCTTCGCCAGAAGCCGATCCACGAACACTTATTCGCCGACTCACTTTCGACCTGACAGGGCTTCCCCCAACCCTTGAGGAAACACGTCGCTTCATTGACAACTATGAAACTCACGGTGAGCGTGCGTATCAAGAAACAGTACGTCGGTTGATTCACTCACCACATTTTGGTGAGCGAATGACGGTGCCTTGGTTGGATCAGGCCCGTTACGCTGATACCAATGGGTACTCAATCGATGGCGGTCGTGACATGTGGTTGTGGCGAGACTGGGTCATTCAGGCCTATAACGACAATATGCCATTCGATCAGTTTCTACGAGAACAGTTGGCCGGCGACCTTATTCCTGATGCCACTGACGCACAGTTGATTGCCACTGGGTTTAATCGTAACCATATGATTACTCATGAAGGTGGTACGATTCCAGAAGAAAATCTCACAAATTATGTTGCCGATCGCGTGAAAACAACGAGTGAAGTATTCCTTGGTTTGACATTTGGGTGTGCGCAATGTCATGACCATAAGTACGATCCAATTTCTCAGAAGGAATACTACGAGTTTTTTGCCTTTTTTAATGAACTTGATGACCGTGGCCTTGATGGGAATGCTGGCAGAAATGCCATGCCGCAAGTGGCGGCCTCCACTGTTATGGCTCGGGATGAACTCAAGAGTGTGAATGCTGAACTCGCAGCAGCGCGCATAGAACTAGCGAATACAACGAATGGATTTGAGGAGTGGGTGACAGACGAACGGAGTCGAGAGCAACTCCGCGGAAAGCAATTCCGTTACGTGGATGCTGAACTACTCGACGCTTCGGCACCGAATCGTCCTGGTCCCTATGAATTTGATTCTGACGGAACTGTCTCTTTATCGGCTCCGAGTAAGGGTTTGGCTGGATTCAGTCACTCGATTCAATTGCGGCAAGGGGACCAGCAAGCAGGTGAAACAATATCAGGTATTTCGATTGAATTTGATCCCCAACCGGTTCCTGGTGCGGCAGGGGAGGGCATTGAAGAAAGCACAGAGCCGGTGCTTTCGCTGACCCCGTTTCCTGATGGTGTTCCAAAAATTACAGCTGTGTTGGTTTCTGCAAACAATCAGCCTGCTGACCAGGTGGACTATCATGGTCAATGTAAGTTTGTTTCCGCCACAGCAAGTACGTCGGCCGATGGCCATGCGGCACCTTCGGTATTGGATGAACGAAACGTTCACTGGTGGCAGCCATCAGAAAAAGAGCAGAAGCAGTGTCTTACACTGACATTTGATCAGCCTGTTGATCCAGCCAAAACACCTTTCCTGAGTGTGCTTGTCTTTTTTGGGCAAAACAAATCGCTACCTTTTCGCTGGAGAGTGCGTCCATTTGCCGGGCATGATCCCCAGAGCAAGTGGGATGGTGCCATTGCTGCGGCTCTTTTAGAAGATCAGACGCAGTGGACCGAGGATTCCCGAGAACAGTTGCTTTCAGTCTTTCGGCAGACAGCACCTTCTCTGAGTTCACTACGAACACAGATCAGCAATCTGGAAGAGCGACAAAATATTCTCACGAAAAAGCACTCGACAATGGTGATGAATACATCCTCTAAGCCACGTGAGACGTTTGTCTTAAACCGAGGGCAATATGATGCACCAACAATACGCGTAACGCCGCGAACCCCACAAGTGCTGCCACCGCTTCGTGTTGGACGTAATGGAGCCAGAGCAACTGACGGCAATAAAGATCGAAAAGAGACTCAGCCAACGCGTCTTGATCTTGCAGAATGGTTAACAGCCCCGAATCATCCCTTAACAGCCCGCGTTGCGGTGAATCGAATCTGGGCACTGTTTTTTGAAACAGGAATTGTTTCAACGTCAGCCGATTTTGGGTCACAGGGGGAATATCCGAGTCACCCTGACTTGCTTGACTATCTGGCAACACGTTTTGTCCGTCATGGATGGAATCAGAAAGAACTGATTCAGATGATTGTTTCGAGTGCAACCTATAGACAGCAGTCGGTAACAACGGCTGAACAGCTAGCCGTTGATCCGGGTAACAGATTGCTTGGTCGAGGCCCTCGGTTTCGACTTCCTGCAGAATTTATTCGTGACCAGGCATTGGCCGTGAGTGGACTTTTAGTACCACGTGTCGGTGGGCCGAGTGTTCATCCGTACCAGCCACACGGGCTTTGGAAAGAGATCAGTCACTTTGGAAGTACGCCGGCGACAAAACAGGTTTTTGTTCAAGATCATGGTGAGAAACTCTATCGACGAAGTTTGTATACGATCGTGAAGCGGACAAGTCCACATCCTGCCATGGCAGCCTTTGATGCCCCGAATCGTGAAATGTGTGTGGTCGATCGCAGTAAAACAAATACGCCCCTTCAGGCACTCGTGACATTGAACGATCCTCAATTTACCGAAGCGGCACGTGTGTTTGCCAGTTCTATCTTGCAGGAGCAATCGACACATGACGATCGTTCACGTATCGAGTGGGCCTTTGAATCCATAAGTTCACGTCCACCGACGGGCTCTGAAGTCACAATGATTGCACGACTCTTAGATGCCGAAAGAGCACAGTTTCAGAGAAGTCCAATAAATGCAGAGCGTGTTATTGCTGTTGGCGAGTATCCTGCGACACACGATGTCGATCCGGTGGAACAGGCTGCGTGGACGCAGATAGCGACGCTGTTACTTAATTTAAGCGAAGTTCTAACCAGACAATAATCTTCATTAGTTATTATGCATTCACTTCCTTTTGACATTGAACTGCGACAAGCTCAGCTGCTGACGCGTCGGTCACTGCTGGGCAGTTCGACAGTGAGCCTCGGAGCGTTCGCATTGGGGAACCTCCTCACGAGTGAGAAGGCTGCTGCTGCCGTTGGAGAAGCCAAGTCTGAAGGACTTCCTGAACTCCCACACTTTGCCCCAAAAGCAAAACGTGTGATCTATCTGTTTCAGTCTGGTGGCCCAAGCCATGTGGATCTGTTTGATTATCATGAAGAAATGGAGTCATTGCACGGGACGGATCTTCCAGATTCCGTTCGCGGTGGGCAGCGATTAACTGGCATGACGTCTCGTCAAAAAAGTTTTCCTGTCGTGAAGCCTCTGTGGGGCGGTCGTCGTTGTGGTGAACGCGGTACCTGGATGAGTGATATCGTGCCACATACACAGTCGATTGCTGACGACATTACAATCATTCGCTCCTTATGGACTGAAGCGATTAATCATGATCCTGCAGTGACGTTTATCAACACCGGATCACAGCAGATGGGTCATGCATCGCTTGGTGCCTGGCTCAGTTACGGGCTCGGGCGTGAGAGCGATGACTTTCCTGCCTATATGGTTTTGCTGAGCCAAGGCAGCGGAAAAAATCCTGGACAGCCACTTTTTTCACGGCTTTGGGGTAGTGGGTATCTCCCTTCAAGCCATCAAGGTGTCATGTTACGGCCTGGTGTGAATCCCGTGCTGTATCTGAAGAACCCACCTGGAGTCTCACGCGATGCACGACGTCAATTGCTCGATACACTTGGCGACCTGAATCAAAAGCACGCCGCCGCGGCGGGTGATCCTGAAACGTTGGCTCGAATCGAGGCCTATGAGATGGCCTATCGCATGCAGACATCTGTTCCCGATCTGACAAATGTTTCTGACGAGCCGGAATCAACTTTTGAACTCTACGGTGATGACGCACGACGCCCAGGGAGTTTTGCTGCAAACTGTCTGCTTGCCCGGCGCATGGCTCAACGTGGTGTGCGGTTTATTCAGCTATTTCATCGTGGTTGGGATCAGCACATTTCGATTAAGAATCAGTTACCAAAACAATGTCGAGACGTCGATCAGGCATCAGCAGCTCTGGTACAAGACCTGAAGCGACTGGGAATGCTGGATGATACGCTTGTGGTGTGGGGAGGTGAGTTTGGCCGAACCGTGTACAGTCAGGGTGCATTAGGAAGCCCATCGGCGGGACGGGATCATCATGGCCGATGCTTCTCAATCTGGATGGCAGGTGGCGGTATCAAGGCGGGGTATGACTATGGCCGAACGGATGAGTTCGCATACAACATCGCGGAAAACCCAGTTCATATTCGTGATCTCAATGCCACGATTCTACACCAACTCGGTATTGATCACGAACGCTTCACGTTCAAGTTCCGTGGTCTGTCCCAGCGACTCACGGGAGTTGAAGAAGCACATGTTGTCAATGATATTTTGAGTTAATCAAGTAGGTGAGAGTGCCTACTTTTTGCGAAATAGGGAGCAGTATATATGGTCAGGAAAAGAGCGAGTCGAGTTGTCAGTGTTATTGCATTGATAATCTGTGCAGCAGGCCATCTTTATGGCGCAGATCAACACGGTGCAGATCAGCCCAACGTTGTGGTCATCATTAGTGATGATCAGGCATGGACTGATTACGGATTTATGGGCCACCCTGTAATTCAGACACCGCATCTCGATGCACTCGCGGAGCGTAGTCTGGTCATGGATCGAGGATATGTTGCGGCACCATTGTGTCGCCCCTCACTCGCGTCAATGCTCACTGGTCGGTATCCATTTCAGCACGGTATAACTGGAAACGATGTTGATGGACCCAACAATCGTGCAGCGCTTGATGTGCCATTACGAGATGCATTTCACAAACTTCCGACATTTGTCAAAACGCTTGTTGCACATGGCTACCTTGCGCACCAATCTGGAAAATGGTGGGAAGGGTCATGGCAGGACGGTGGATTTACTGATGGAATGACCCATGGTGATCCACAACGGAGAGGTCGGCATGGTGATGTAGGGCTGAAAATTGGTCGAGATGGAATGAAGCCGGTCACGCAATTTATCGACACGGCCGTCGCTGAAGAGAAGCCGTTTCTGTTGTGGTATGCACCCTTTTTGCCACACACGCCACATAATCCACCACAACGCTTGCTCAAAAAGTATCAGAAAGAAGGCCGGGCCACGGACCTCGTCAAATACTATGCAATGTGTGAATGGTTTGATGAAACATGTGGAGAGTTACTCGATTACATTGATGATAAGAATCTGACAGACAACACGATGGTGGTCTATATCTGTGATAACGGATGGGCAGCACCGAGTACAAATGCCGACGACCCAAATCAAAAACTGTGGAAAGGCTATGCGCAGCGATCAAAAAGTTCACCGTATGAAAATGGGATACGGACGCCAATCATGATCTCATGGCCCGGCAAAGTGAAGCCGGAACGATCGAAACGTTTCGCCCATGCAATCGATCTCTTTCCTACTATTGCAGCGGCAGCAGATGTGGAAGCCCCCGCCGATCTTTCTGGTGTCAATCTTCTAGATGCAGAGAAGCGGGATGCCAGGACGTGTGTTTTTGGTGTTTGTAATGCAACGCATAACATGTCGCTCGGTCATCCAGATGAAACGCTCCAATATCTCTGGTGTGTCGATGGAGAATGGAAACTCCTTGTGCGGTATCACGGAGCAGATACTACGAAGTATCATAATCTTCATGTTTGGGATACTGCTCCAGTGCGACTCTACAACGTGGCAGAAGACCCACATGAGCAAAACGAATGTTCTGCGGAACACCCCGACATTGTTGCACGGCTCAAACAAGAGATTGAAGACTGGCACAAACCAGAGGTCGCGGCAAAGAGTGATCAAGTGTCTCTTGGTGGTGACTGCTGCCTTCCAAGTGGGCGACAGGCATTTTTCATGAAGCCTGCAGGTATCAGCAATATCGTTGAGAAATGATTTTGCTTCATCATTCGCTCCTGGTAATGGAAGTAGAAACACTGTGATGGTGCGAACAACTCGGTAGAAAATTACTTCCTAACCGAATGCTTGCTTTAGCTTCCCAAGTGGGGGTAGATTGTTCTTTAGAGCGTTCACAACAAGTAGCAGTTGCTGAACGACTCAAAAAGCGAGAGCCATCCCAGCTTGCCCCTGGGATGGCTTTTTTTCATGGGGCAGCATACGTCTTATTGACGTTCTACTAAAAAGAACGTGAAGCTCCGTCATATGCATGCAGGATAGATTGTAGAGTCACATACTAGTTACAGAACGTAGATAATAGGCGGTGGCGAGCACCCCTTGGCTGGCTTCTTCCCGCTCTTTTTTTCAAGCACTGCCTCACCAGACATGATGGTCGCCAGAGTTTGTTTGGCTCTTGTGCCAAAAGGTTGCCGCTGTTTTGGCATTATCAATGCCCAACAGTAAACCTTCCAAGATCTCTTTTTTTGCGTGCGCTTTGTGGCTAATCAGTGCTTCAGGCCCATCTACAGCAGTGATATTCAGCTGTTTCGCATTCTGGATAGGGCTTGGCTGTTGTGAACAAGGACATTTTGTATCGCGTATCGTTGGTAACTTCCGCAACAAATATCCCGCCACGTGCTGCTCTGCCTTTCGCATCCGTGGCGGGGTATTGTGCATCAGAAAATACAAGTGACGTCATTCATGGCAACTAGAAAAATCTCTTGTGTGGACCCGTCAGCAGGTTTTCATGGTTCTCCTGCTGACGGGTTTTTTAAACGGTCAGTAAACATAGATTCCAGACTGTTCGTCACGATTGCCAGTGAGGCCATTCTAGGGTGTGAGAAGACTCGTGTTCCTGGCCACGAAGCTGCTGAACTATTCGAAGAACTGAAGTCAGAGATGGATGATCAAACAAATGGTTTCATCCCGGATCGTGTGAGCAAAAGCGGTAATTTATCGTCCTAAGTGTGGCGTCAGCAGTCGTTGAGGTTTCAGAACTGGCGACAGGCTGTTGAAATGCCGATACCTGCTATCGGTGGTCTTACTCTTCTGCTGGCGGAGGAATCAAAATGAATCTTTCTATCTTTGCTCAACAAGTACAAGGCGACCCCAGCCCTATTGCTGGACTGTTTGGCCTGGCCGTTTTTGTTGCGATAGTTGCCTCTTGGTGGAAGGTTTTTACCAAAGGTGGACAGCCCGGCTGGGGAGCTCTGATACCAATTTACAATTTGTATCTCATTCTCAAGATGATTGGACGCCCTGGGTGGTGGTTGTTGCTCCTGTTCATACCGGTTGTAAATGTTGTTGTCGCAATAGTCATCACTCATGGAATATCCACAAGTTTTGGAAAAGGTATTCCGTTCACAATCGGTCTTATGTTTCTGCCATTCATTTTCTATCCAATCCTTGCTTGGTCGGATGCTGTTTACACGGAACCGGCTCAGGCGTCGTAACGTCTTGAGACAATGGCAAGAAAGATGAAGAATTGGCCCAAGCCCAGAGAAAGTGATAGTTTCCTTTTATCAGAAGAGCAAACAACACGCCTCCGATGGGTCGTAGCTATTGCAGAACTAGGCAGGGAAAGTGGCTTCCAAAAAAAACTAGTGGATATCGCACTGAATACTGATTGTCAAACTACTCGTCACATTCAATTCCTCGATATGCATACCCACCATCAACTCGTAGAACACTTCCTGTCATGTAGCTAGAAGCCTTCGATGCCAGCAGAAGGAGCGCCCCGGTAAGTTCCTCAGGATCAGCAGCTCTTCCCATTGGAATTGCCTTGCGCCAATGGGCTCCTTGTGGACCATTTAAAATGTCTTGAACCATTGGTGTCGCAAGCCAGCCGGGTGCCAGGCAGTTTACACGAATGTTTGTTTTCACTAACTCCATTGCCATGTTTCGTGTCAGGTGTTCAACTCCAGCTTTGGAAGTTGCATAGTGAATTCGTTTTCGCTGGGATCGACCACCGAGAGATGATGAAATGTTGACAATGCGACCAGCAGTCTGCTTCTTAATCATAAATTCAGCCACAGACGTCGACACATGCCAAGTTGCTTTTAGATTGACGTTCATGACCGCGTCCCATTCTGCTGCCTTAATTTCAAACATAGGGTCATCGGCACCGAGAATCCCAGCACTATTGACCAGCACATCGAGGCGACCGTGTTCGTTATCTATTTTTTCAATCAGTTGGTGGATTGCATCGGCATCAGTTACATCGCATTCATAAGCAGTTGCCTGCTGGTCTTGCTCCCGTAGGTTTTCAGCGAGGTCTTGTATTGATGTTAAATTCTGGTCCACAAGTACGACGCTGGCCTGTGCGGATGCAAGAATTTTTGCGAGTTCGCTTCCCAAGCCACCACCGGCACCAGTGATGACAGCGATTTCACCTGTCAATAAGAATTGATCGAGAACGGACATCAACATCTCCAAGCTAAAACAGGTAGTGGCCTGCATCATCTGCTGCAAAGCTTCAAGTATGTAAAATTTTTCTGCTATTCGCTATTTGTACAATCAGTCGTGGCGAGAAGATTCGAACTTCCGACTTCTATCATCCGAAAAAAGTCGCATTCGCCTCTAAGAAACAACCAACAGCACAAAACTGTTACAAGACAAGGTGTTTTCAAAATCATACGGCTTCGCTGAGGTGGTGTAAATCGATTGTTTCGATCACTTGTCGGCAAAACAACGGTGAAAGAAGACCGCTATTTTACGCTATCTCTAAAATGCCTTGTGTTCTGCGATTGGTTCTCGTGTAGCCTCATCAGGATCGTACGGTTTAGGCTTTATCCCATGGGATTGAGGAAATAACCGAACTGATACACCTTCAGATTGAGAGGCTGCGGCTAATGAGTCTTGATCTATTTTTGGGGTTCGCGGTAGTGGTCGCTTTGTTGGCGATATTGGTTTTCTATTTCTCCTCGCCGCGTTCCGACGTTTGACTGCCTTGTCAGGATCGTGGGAGGGTAGATTGTGGAAATCGAAGTTTTCTAATTGGCGAAGTTGGTTGCCGCCGCTGTGGGCTTAATGCTTGCCTTTCTTGGCGTAGCGGCACTTCTTTTTAGCCTTGTTTTTGTTTTCTATATTTGTTTTTCACCAATACCGTCGTCTGGCGGCATTGGGCCTCTGACAGGGTTATGGTTCGATACAATTTTTCCGAAGAAACCGAATATTACCAGCAAGTAGTCTCTTCCAGTGAATAATGACTGTGATTTTATGCGTCGCACCTACCCTCTACTCTCTGTGGCGAGCACAGGATTCGACATGATTTCTTACTTGTTGACCGGGAAATAGTCGACAAGTAAGAATTATTTATTCCAAATCTCGGTTTTGGTGGTAAAGTAATTCTACAGAGTTTCGGATTTGAACAATTCAGTTCAGGCGAATGCTGCTCAACTTTTTAGGAAACATAATGGCCGAAGGCACTATAAAGCGACTTACTGACAAAGGTTTTGGGTTTATTGACGTTGGCACTGGCAAGGATTTGTTCTTTCATTCCAACAGTGTTGAGGGAACAACGTATAACGAACTTCGAGAAGGACAACGCGTTTCTTTCAACGAAGCTCAAGGGCAAAAAGGCCCGTGTGCCGAAAACGTTCAACTCGCCAACGAGTAAGAATTACATCGGGTAATTATTGGTAGAGAACGTGCCTCTTAAGCGTGCCGGCAGATCATGCCTCCACGGGTTGTGATGCGCTGTCTTGTCATTTTCACAAACGTAAATGCATCGTGTGCCTGCCGGTTTGCATAGTCTGCGTGGCCACACGCTCGCATTCTGTGGTGGACCTCTA
>Ga0209425_10005271_pt1 | contig 12743 bp, 14 predicted proteins | sample COG_05_FD_184749 | JGI IMG/M metagenome (GOLD analysis project Ga0209425, IMG submission 184749) | Pelagic Microbial community sample from North Sea - COGITO 998_met_05 (SPAdes) (version 2) | ecosystem: Environmental > Aquatic > Marine > Neritic zone/Coastal water | place: Helgoland, sampling... | reverse complement strand
TACAGTGAGTTTGGAACGCCTGTATCTAAAAAAGAACACACTCCTTCAGCCTTCTCTATGCTTCGTGCAGAAGAGCTTATGTTGTAAGACATATATATGTGTTTAAATATGTTATAAATTTAATAAAATAAAAAAAATAGTGCTACCAACTGAAAGAAAGTTTGATATTAAAAGATTATGGACAATAAAAATTTTTGGAATTCCCTATATAATTATGATGCTCATTTGGGCTGTAATGACCGCTATGCCACTTTTTCTTTACTGTCCTGTTGATGATTTTATGTGCTTCAAAATGGTAGGAAGTCTACTGAATGAATAGGTTATTCTAGGCAAACTTACATGAGTAAATTCAGCATAGAAAATACAGAACAGTTAGAAATTTTTAGTAAAGAAATAAATCAAAAATTTCTAATCAATGTGGGATTTCCTCCTAACTATTCAATAGAGAATAAAAAATATCCAGTTGTATATGTAACTGATGCGGGAGCAAATTTCGGAGGACTGATGAGCTCTTTACCGCTAATGCAATTGGCAAACGATTTACCTCATTTTATTTTAGTTGGTATTGATTATGTGAGTAATGGTTCGAATGATTTTATGAGTCTCAGGAATAGAGATCTAACTCCAACTAATGATTCTGTTTGGATGACTAATCAAAAAGATTTATACAAGATATTTGGAGATTTACCTGAGGTAGATGCTGGTGGTGCAAATGATTTCTTAGAATTTATAAATAGTAAAGTTAAACCACTCATAAACGATAAATATCATATCGATAAATCAGATCAAACATATTGCGGATTCTCTTTAGGTGGTTTATTTGGTCTTTTTGCTTTGTTCACCTCTCCTCAATCTTTCAATAGATACGTAATAGGTAGTCCTTCTATTTGGTGGGATGATAAGTATATTTTAGAAGTTGAAAAACAATTTTCAAAGAATAATAAAAACTTACCTGCTAAAGTATTTTTATCAATTGGTAGCCTTGAAGAAGAACCAGAAGGAATAGATTTTAAAATGGTTACAAATGTAAAATCCTTGTCCAAAACTCTAAAAAAAAGAAATTACCAAGGCCTGAATATAAATACCGTCATACTTCAAGACGAGACTCATTGTTCTGGTATTGCTGCGACTTTAAATCGCGGTCTGAGAGATGTCTTCTCTTCATAGTATCAACCTTGCCAAGTTAATGTAAATTTTCTCTCTTAACTAAAATTGACCTTAACTCATTATCTTTTTTTTCTAGCTCTTCAATAGCACCAAGATCTAAAGTATCCCAGTCATCCTCTTGCTTCATTTTTTCAATATCTATATGACTAGGAAATTTTTTTATATATGAACTAATTTGCTTTAAATGCTCTTTAAAAAGAGGTTTTTTACTACCATCAAACTCTTCTAATACCCCAGTATCAATCATCTCATTTACAATTTCTTCTGGAGATGAGCCTTCTAAATAAAGATATTCAGCTGAACCCCGTATTCTTCTTATCTCCAGCTTTTGTGTATTTAGTATACTGATATAGCTTTTAGCTTTATCTGCTAGTTGATGAATTTTTGGCAGCATATCTTTTTGAGCTTGAGGATTAATCTCGCTGTAGAACCCTAATAATCTTAGTAACTCATATTGAGGCTCATCACCATACTCAAGATAAAATCCCATTACACCTCTTTGATTTTTTTCATCTAAAGCTTGAATAGTTTCTGCTTTTGCAAAAATATGTAATTGCAAACAATCCGCTACTAATTCGTTTATAAACTCATGTTCAGTTTGATCATCTGACTTAGGTAAAAATTGCATCTACAGGACCCTCATGTAATGGCGCGCCCGGAGAGATTCGAACTCCCGACCCCTTGGTTCGTAGCCAAGTACTCTATCCAGCTGAGCTACGGGCGCTTATATTAAATAGTTTATCTTTAATTTTTATGAAATGGCTCTAGCTTCTTCTATTAACATAACGGGAATACCGTCTTTAATAGGGTAGGCTAAAGAATTATCTTCATTAACTAACTCTTGTGTTTCTTTATTATAGGTAAGAGGTTTTTTAGTTTTTGGACAAACTAAAACTTCTAAAATTTTGGTATCAAACGCACTCATTTTTTGATTATACATTAGACATGAATTTATAAAAGTTATGTTATGGTTATGCGATGGTATCGAGGTCTAACAAAGTATTTTATGCTTTACTGAATTTCAGTGGTGCTGCTGCCGCAATGCCAATTGTTATATACGTTCTACCATACTTTGCTACAAATTTAGGAATGGGCTTAACGACTGTAGGTTCTATATTTATCTTAGGTAGAGTTCTAGATCTATTTACAGATCCTATTATGGGTACTCTTATTGATAGATATCCTTCTAGATGGGGTAAACATAAACATTGGATCGCCTTATCACTTCCAATTTTAATGCTTTCAACAGTTTTGTTGTATTTACCAATAAATACTAATCCTTCTGGATGGTATTTCTTTTTTAGTCTATTTTTATTGTATACGGGATTTACATTAAGCGGGATCACACAGCTATCATGGAGTGTTTTTTTAGCTCCATCATATGATGATAAAACAAATCTATTAACTTTAAGAGAAGCTGTAAATGTTTTCTTTAGTTTATTAGTATTAGCTATACCAGCATTTATTGAACTATATTTTAATGCTCCTATTGAAACTAAAATATTAGCGATAGGTATCTTTGTATTGATACTGCTGCCGGTTATCGTTTCAACTGCCCTTATTAGAGTGCCTGACTCTAAAGAAGTTTCAGCAGAGACTCTGCATCCTTTTAAAGTTTTTAAAACATTCTTTGCTAATAAAAATTTAAAGATTGTAGTTAGTGCTGGCGTTTTGGTTGTGCTAGCTCAAGGAGCACAAGGAGCTACTGCATTATTTGTAATAGATTATATTTTAAATCTGCCTGAATATAGTGCAAGAATGATCTTATTGTATTTCTTCTCATCAATTTGTGGATTACAGATTTGGAGAAAGTTGGCACTAAAAAAATCTAAACATGAAGCTGCCTTTATTTGCGCTATGTATGTTGCAGTCATGTCCTTTATTGCTTATTTGGGATGGGAATATTACCTAATAGATAATCCTCAATACATGCTTATTGGATCATCAATTGCTTTTGTTAGCATTGGTATTGCATATGCAGGAGTTAATCCTTTGATAGTAGCTATGGTTGCTGACTTAGCTAAACAAGATAAAGAACTTTATGGACAAGATAGATCAGCTTCAATGTACTCATTTTTTACATTATTTTTAAAATTTGGTAATGCATTTGCTGCTTCAATCCCTTATTTAATACTGGGACTTTTCTCAGTTTTTGATCCAGTATTAGGTTTAAATAATACAAGAGAAAGTTTAGATTTATTATGGAATTTATATATATTTATTCCAATAATTTGTTACACACTTGCTGCTTTTATTATTAAACAGTATAAATATAATGTCTAAATTCATGGATACATTATCCCTTAAAGCCCTTAGTAATATTCCTGAAATCAATCCTGGAATGGATATATCTGAATTAATTATTCAAAATATTTACAAAGAAGAGTTAAAGTTAAAAAGTGGCGATATTATTGTTATAGCTCAAAAAATTATATCTAAAACCGAGGATAGATTCGTAAAATTATCAAATATGAAACCTTCTACAGAAGCTCTAGCATTAGCTCAAAAAGTAGATAAAACCCCAGAATTTATTCAATTAGTAATAAATGAATCAAATAAGATTTTAAGTTCTGATAATAATATTTTAATAACAGAACATAAACTAGGATTTGTAAATATAAATGCTGGAATTGATATGTCTAATATTAGAGACAACAAAGAACAAGTACTTCTATTACCAGAGGATCCAAATAAAACTGCGCTTAGTCTTAGTAACACTATAAGTAAAGAGCTTAATCTTAATATAGATGTCATTATTAGTGATTCAATGACTCGACCCCAAAGATATGGAGTAACTGGTTTTGCTATAGGTAGCTCAAATATAAATTGTTTATTAGATAAAAAGGGTTCAGTAGATATGTTTGGAAACGTCCTAAATACAACAGAAATTGCTATTGGTGATGAGCTTGCCTCAGCTGCATCTATATTAATGGGTCAATGTAATGAACAACAACCTATTGTAGTAATAAGTGGATATAAGGATGATGCAGATTTTAATAATAATGCAAAATCACTTGGCCTCTTAAAAAAAGATGATATATATAGATATTAAGTCTCTTTTCTTATAAATTAGTATAGTTATGAAATTATTATATATATCCTACTTTCTTCTAACATTTAGTTTATTACCTATTTCTGCTCAGCTAATGAGTGTAGATCCTAATAATCTTGCAGCAAGTAATGAAGAGGCTGCATCTAGCCCCCTAAAAGAAGCTCTTTCTCAAGACATAGATGGACTTATGTCAAAAGTTATTAAGTGGAGACATCACTTCCACGAATATCCAGAACTAGGCAATAGAGAATTTAAAACTTCAAAATATATAGCAGAGATTCTTACTGATTTAGGTTTAGAGGTTCAAACTGAAATAGCCTATACCGGGGTAACTGCTTATATACGCGGTGAACATCCAGGTCCACTTATGGCGCTTCGAGCAGACATTGATGCTTTGCCTGTAACTGAAATGACTAATCTACCTTATGCATCTAAGGTAACTACCACTTATCAAGGTAATGAGGTTGGTGTTATGCATGCTTGTGGTCATGATGCCCATATAGCTGTCATGTTAGGTGTAGCTGACTTTTTATCAAGAAACACTGAAAATTTACATGGCGATATTTTATTAATTTTCCAACCTGCTGAAGAAGGACCACCTGAAGGTGAAGAGGGTGGTGCTGAATTAATGCTTAAAGAAGGAATTTTTGAAGAACGTCCTGATGTTGTTTTTGGAATGCACGTTACTAATTCTTATCATGGAGCAGTTGCTGCTAAATCTGGTCCTGCTATGGCATCAGCAGAAGCATTTAGAATAAATATTAAAGGTACACAATCTCACGGCTCAACTCCATGGGCTTCTAATGATCCTGTTATGGCAGCATTTGATATCGGAACAAGTTTACAAACAATTATAAGTAGAAGAATTGATATAAGAGAAAATCCAGCTGTCATATCTGTAGGTATTGTTAAAGCAGGATCAAGAAATAACATTATCCCTGAATCAGCTATGCTAGAGGGAACTATAAGAACTTTTGATAATGATGTATTGGATTTAATTCATCAAGAAATGACAACAATAGCTACTAATATAGCTGAAGCTCATAATGTTGAAGCTAGTGTTGATTTTGCTATATATGGTTCATATCCTGTTACTGTTAATGATCCAGATCTCGTAAAGAATTATTCGAAATCTTTAATTGAAGCATCTGATGGAATGTTTAGTTCAGACATCCTAGCCTCGACAGGCGCTGAAGATTTTTCTTTCTTTGCAAATGAAGTGCCTGGTTTATATTTCTGGCTTGGAGTTAATGCTGAAAATGTAACTTCTGCACCTGGAAATCATACTCCTTATTTTGTTGTTCATGATTCAGCCCTAGATACAGGTGTTAAGAGCTTTGTAAACTTGGTATCAGATTACTCTGCAGATCATTCTAATAACTAGGAACTTTCTATGTTACTAAGTGTTAATTTAAACAAGATAGCTTTGCTTAGAAATTCACGTGGCTCCAATTACCCAAATCTTGAAAACTTTGCCATTAAGGCCTTAGATATGGGTGCAGAGGGCATAACCTTACATCCAAGACCAGATCATCGTCATGCAACCTCTGATGATGTTTTACATTTAAGTAAAATAGTTAAAGATTATGGAGCTGAGTTTAATATTGAAGGCAATCCATTTGAAGAAAAGTCAGGTGATTATCTAGGTTTTAATGAGTTAATAAAAATTTGCGAACCAACGCAAGCAACCCTAGTACCAGATACATTAGACCAAATCACATCAGATCATGGTTGGACTTCTGGTGAGCATGATGAAAATTTAATGTCTACAATTCTTTTACTAAGATCTTATGCTAATAGAGTTAGTCTTTTTATTGATCCTAATATTAAATCTGTTGATTATGCTAAATCAGTAGCTGCTGACTCTATAGAGCTCTATACAGAGGACTATGCTAATAGCTATAAGAGTAATGATGTTAGCTCTTTTGGGTTAGTTGAAGGTTACAAGGAAGTTATAATTCATGCAAAGTCATTAGGGTTGAGAGTTAATGCAGGACATGACTTGAATTTAGAAAATTTACCAGCACTGAAAGCACTAAATCTTATTGATGAAGTCTCAATTGGGCACGCAATAATAGTTGATGCCTTGAATTTTGGCTTTGAAGATACTATAAAGAGATATATACAAATTACTAAAGGTTAATTATGAGTACTGAGGACAAATTAAAAGAACAAATTGCTCAAAATAATATTCTTATTTATATGAAAGGGACTCCTTATGAACCACGTTGTGGTTTTTCTGCTAAGACAGTACAAGCTTTAATTGATTGCGAAGCAGAATTTTCTTACGTAGATATCTTAGCTAATTCTGAGGTACGAGCTACTTTACCAAGCGTTTCAGATTGGCCTACTTTCCCACAAGTTTTTGTGGGAGGTGAGTTAATAGGGGGAGCTGATATAGTTACTGAGTTAAATGAATCAGGTGAACTTGTTAAAATAATCAAAGCTGCTTCAGAGTAAATTAGCCAAAATCTTTAAGCATTGCTTTGAGTTCAAGTGAATGTTGCTCTTCTTCACCAATCATACTTCTTGCATACTCTTCTAAATATACTGAGGCATCTTCAACACTGAGAAGAAGTTTTTTGTATAAGTTTAATGCATGCAATTCATGCCCTAAACCTTCTTCTAATATATCTTTGATTGAATGCCTATTCGTTTCCTCTATCTTTGCTATTTTTTGGCTTGGGTGGCCATCTAAACCAGCAATTAATTCTCCTGCTTGTTGAGCATGCATTAGTGACTCTGTTGCTTGTTCTTTTAAAAAAGTAACAATTGGAATTCTGTAAGGCCCACTTACCATTAAAGCTGAATGAGTGTATCTAACAACTCCAGCTAACTCATATTCCATTATTTCATTTAGAATATTACAAGCTTCTTCTGAATTTAATGTCTTCATTTCCATAAAATCTCCATATTTTAATATATTAATGTGATAAGACTGTTAATATATGGCAAATATATAATTATGTAAAGTACTGATTTGAGGTAATTATTTAATGATAATCATTATGTTTTTGAGAATCATTTACTTCTTTAGCCTATCAAAATCATTAATAATTTTACAAAAAACTTTAGCAGTAACATCTGAGTCATAAGCAGCTGAATGAGCAAGCTTTGAATCATATTCAATTTCTAAAACATCACATATTCGAGCTAAAACTGTTTGTTTTGTATGAAGTGCTCCAAGAGAAACCGTGTCTAATACTGAAAATGGGTGAAAAGGTGACTTTTTAAGATTATTTCTTGCTATAGCTTCAGTTAAAAAAGCGTGATCAAAATGAGCATTATGCCCAATTAGGATAGCTCGCGAGCATCCATTTGCAGTTCTTTCTGTATTAATAATTTTAAAAAGATCATCGAGTGCATCTTTCTCTGAAATAGCATTTCTTAGGGGATGGTCAAGTTTAATCTTCGTAAAGTCTAATGACTCTTGCTCAACAATTAAGCCTTCATATGGCTCTATGTGATATCTATAAGTTTCTCCAACTTCTAAAAGCTGCGTTTTTTCATTCTCAGAAATTAATGTTGCTGCGATTTCAAGTATTGCGTTTGTTTTCGAATCAAATCCACCAGTCTCTAAATCAATAACAACAGGGAGATACTTCCTAAATCTATCCTTAATCATATTTAATCCTTTTGATATAAATTTTTGATAAAGGTATTTTTTTCTTCTTCGTCAAGTTTATGAAAATTATCTAATTGATCTTTAAGAATTTTTAGCTGGAGGTCCTTTAAATTGTTTTCATGATCAGAGTTTCTATTTTCTAATTTAGTATTAATTATCAAACCTATATCCTTATTAAACTGATTTGCCTCATCCATTCGTTTCTTTTTGGACTCATTAAATCTAAGACCTAACGTGATGTCATAATTTATTTGGGAGTTCACTCTACTTTCTGAAACATCTGATTCAATAAGATCTATACAATCAACAGGGCATGGTTCAATGCATAGCTCACAACCAGTACATAAATCATCAATTATATTATGCATAAGATTTACAGATCCAGAAATAGCATCTACAGGACAAGCTGTTATACATTTTTTACAGCCTATGCACTCTGATTCATCAATAATAGCTACTTGTGAGGGTATAGAAGGTCCATATTTCATATCTACAGATGTAATGTTCTTTACAAGAATCTGATTCAACTTATCTAGAGTTTTAGAGCCTCCTGGGACACATCTATCATGAGTGCCGCCATTAGCAATTTGCTCAGCATACTGGTAACAGCCTGGTGTATCGCATCGACCGCATTGTATCTGAGGCAACTCATCATGAATTAACTTAATTAAATCCATACTTTTTAAGTATTAACGCCAAGTTTTGCTTGCAGTTTTGAATTTGAAGTTGTGTAACCAAACGGAACTCTTTTTCCAGGATTAATTCGTCTATATGCTTCTTGAACTGCAATAGTAGTTTCGTGAAAGCCACAAAGAATTAAATCAAGCTTACCTTCGTAATGGTTAATATCACCAACAGCGAAGACGCCATCAAGATTGGTTGAATAAGTAGAAGTATTTACATCAATCTTTTTACCATTTAAGTCTATATTCCAATCTAATATAGGCCCTAATTTCTTATTAAGACCAAATAAGAATAAAAGTTCATCAGCTTTAAACTCTTGGATAACATTAGTATCAAAATTTTTCAACTTTACGCCACTAACTTCAGATTCTCCAACAATTGAATCTATAACGTAAGGGGTTAGTAGTTGTAACTTATTTTTTGCAACAAGATCTCTCATAAGCTTTTCAGTATGTGGAGCTCCTCTGAAATCATCTCTTCTATGTACCAAGCTAATTGATTTAGCAATCTCAGCAAGTTCAACACTCCAATCTAAGGCTGAATCACCACCTCCAAAAATTATTAAGTCTTTGTCTTTATATAAATCTTTAGATCTAACAGCATAAGATACACCAGAACCTAAAAATTGATCAGGATCATCTATATTAGGTGGTCTTCTAGCCTCAAATGATCCAGCGCCTGCTGCAATAAATATATTTTTTGTTGTAAATATATTATTTTCTGATGTTCTCACTTCCCAAATATTTATATTATCTTCGCTAGAAACTTCTTTTATCTCATTTACTCTTTGATTGAGGAGTAAGTCATAATCAAATGGTTTAATTTGTTCTATTAATGCATCTACGTGCTCCTGTGCAGTCTGAAAGGGTACTCCAGGTATGTCATAAATAGGCTTTTCAGGATAAAGTTCAGCACATTGTCCGCCTGGTTTATCTAAATTGTCTATAAGAACACAGTTTAAACCCAATAAGCCTGCTTCAAATACGGTAAAAAGACCAACAGGTCCCGCTCCAATGACAACTATATCTACTTCTTTCATTTTACTCTCTGACCTTCTTTTGCTCCTTTATCTGGAGATATTAAGAAAATACCACCCTCATCATCAGATGATGCTAGGACCATTCCTTCAGAAATGCCAAATTTCATTTTTCTTGGCGCTAGATTGTAAACAAGCACAACCATTTTATCTGTTAGTTCTTCTTTTGAGTAAGCACTTTTAATTCCTGCAAATACTGTTTTTTGACCTAATTCACCAACACTCAGAGTTAGCTTGATAAGCTTATCAGCTTCCTCAATATCTTCTGCAGACATTATCTTAGCAACCCTAAGCTCCACATCTGAAAATTGTTTAATATCTATAGTATTCATATCATTTGAATTTTCATCATTTGGCATATTATTTTCCTCTTCGTTAAATTGATCAAGTGTTAAGGACTCCATCCTTGTCATTAGGGGAGTATATTTTTTAAGTTTTTCTGCTAATAAATTGTCGTCAAGACTTTTGTAAGATTGTGCGTCTATTCCAAGGGATTTAAATGCTGCAGTTGTTAATTTAGGAATAACTGGACTTAAGAATATTGATAATATTCTAAAAGCATTAATTGCTGTTGTTGCTACAAAAATCGCTTCATTACTTAATAACTTCCAAGGGGTTTTATCATTAATATACTTATTGGTTAAGTCTGCCATATCCATAATTAGTCTAATTGCTTTTGAGTATTGGCGCATTTCAAAATATTCTTGAACTTGATCAGCATTAGATAGAATAGTATTTAATAAATCTTTATCTACAGACTCAGATAGTAGGCCGTCATTTTTTTGAATAAAGGTTGATGATCTGCTAAGAATATTTAAATATTTTCCAACCAGATCTGAGTTAATACGCTGTGTAAAGTCTTCTAAATTTAAATCTATATCTTCAACTTTGTCATTTAATTTTGCCGCAAAGTAATATCTCAGCATCTCAGGATCACAATGCTTGGCAAATGTATCTGTTTTAATACCAGTCCCCCTTGATTTAGACATTTTTTCGCCATTTACAGTTAAAAATCCATGTACATATATTGAATCAGGAAGTTTAAAATTAGCGCTATCAAGTGTTGCAGGCCAAAATAAACCATGAAAATATGCTATATCCTTTCCAATAAAATGGACAATTTCATATTCTGAATTATTAGACCAATAGTCTTTTATAGTCATATTGTTAGCAGAAGCCCAATTATCAATAGATGCAATATAACCAATAGGTGCATCTAACCATACATAAAAGTATTTATCCTTTTCGTTTGGTATTTCAAAGCCAAAATAGGGCGCATCTCTTGAAATATCCCAAGGCTTTAAATCCTCCAACCATTCATTTAATTTATTTTTGATTGATGATTGAATATTAACTTTTTCTAAAAAAGATTTAAGCATGGATGCTTTTTGAGGCAGATCAAAAAAGATATGCTCGCTATCTTTTAAAATTGGAGTCGAATTACTTAATGTTGATAATGGATTAATTAAATCTCGAGGTTCATATGTTGCTCCACATACTTCACACCCATCTCCATATTGATTTTCAGCTGAACATTTTGGACAAGTGCCTTGAATAAAACGATCTGATAAAAACATACCTTCAGTCTCATCATAATATTGGTTAACAGATTTTTTTATAATTAAGTCATTTTCTAAAGCTGACTTATAAATAATTTCTGAGAATTTCTTATTTTCTTCAGAGTGAGTTGTATGATAATTCGTAAAATTAATATCATAGGCTGCATATGTAGCCATATGTTCAGCTCTAACTTTTGTTACTAATTCTTCTGGGGTAATATTTAACTCCTTTGCCTTTAACATCACTGGAGTTCCGTGGGTATCATCTGCACAGAAGAATAAGCATTCATTGCCTACTTGAATTTGAAATCTAACCCAAATATCAGTTTGAACAGATTCAAGTATATGACCAAGATGCAAAGATGCATTAGCATAGGGTAATGCTTGCGTGACTATAATTTTTCTTTGCTTGTTAATGCTATATCTAGTTATTGATTTGCTTATCTATATTATAATTCAATTCAATTAAACAATATTGAATGAGTATTAAAAAAATAATAGCACTAGCTTCTGCAAAAGGTGGAGTTGGAAAGTCTACACTCACTGCTTTATCAGCATTATCGCTTTGCAAGGACTATAAAGTAGGTATTCTCGATGCAGATATTTATGGCCCTAATCAGCATATTTTATTTGATATTGAAAATATAAAACCTGAAATTATCTCTAAAAATTCTAAAAAATTCTTTAAACCTATATCCTGCAAAGGTATTGAGATAGCTAGCATGGGATCAATCATAGATTCTGAAAAAGCTGCTATCTGGAGAGGCCCAATGCTTAGTGGAGCCATAAAACAACTCATGACAACTACTGATTGGAGTGACCTAGACATACTTTTTATTGATATGCCTCCTGGAACTGGTGATGCTTACTTAACAGTATGCGCAGAAATTGATCTAGATGGCGTCATATTGGTCTCAACTCCTAATATCTTGTCTAAAACGGATACTATTAAATCAATAAATACTTTCAATAAATTAGACGTTCCAATAATTGGCTATATTGAAAACATGACTCTTCCATTATCTGGTAACACTAAGCTTACTTTTGATAAAAATATTCCAAAGATAACAACAATAAATTTTAATGAAAGCATTTATAATATGGCCTTAAACGATATTTCAGATGAGATACAAACTTTAAAAGTGTCCTTAGAGAAAATTATTAATGCATAAATTATTACTTATATTCTTATCTTTATTTAGTTTTAATATTTATGTATTGGCAGATGAAGTACAAGATCCCTTTGAAGAGATTAATCAAGTTACCTTTGCAGTTAATGAAGCTTTAGATAATACAATAGCTAAACCGATAGCAATAGTATACGGAGATATAACCCCTCCTTTTATACAGAATAGAGTTACAAGATTTTTTCAAAACCTTGCTGAAATAGATACCTTTATAAATCAAGCTTTACAAGGTAAACCAAGGCTCGCTTTTCAAGATTTTGGAAGATTTACTATAAATTCAACGATAGGATTATTTGGATTATTTGACGTTGCTACCGGAATGGGCTTAGAAGCACATGATGAAGATTTTGGTCAGACTCTTGGAGTTTGGGGAGTCCCAAGTGGCCCTTATATCATGCTGCCGGTAATTGGACCCAGCAATGTACGAGACCTA
>Ga0209425_10005269_pt1 | contig 12744 bp, 13 predicted proteins | sample COG_05_FD_184749 | JGI IMG/M metagenome (GOLD analysis project Ga0209425, IMG submission 184749) | Pelagic Microbial community sample from North Sea - COGITO 998_met_05 (SPAdes) (version 2) | ecosystem: Environmental > Aquatic > Marine > Neritic zone/Coastal water | place: Helgoland, sampling... | reverse complement strand
CAGGGATGCCGGGCCGGACAGATGCACCATGGACGGTTGCTTGGTTCTACTTATGTAGAATGAACAAACAATTTACGCGCCCGTAGCTCAGCTGGATAGAGTGTTGGCCTCCGAAGCCAAAGGTCAGAGGTTCGAATCCTCTCGGGCGCACCAATAACCTTTCTAAAATTACAACACTCAAACTTAATTAACTTTCTGTTAGTACCAAAGGATTCGAACCTCTGACGTATCAATTCAGCGTTCGACAAATCGGCACAACAGCCGATTTGGACACCGAGCTTGCGAGATGCCCGCAGGGTGAGCGGCCAGGGATGGCCAATTATCAATCTCTCGGGGGCACTATTCAATTTACAAAATCAAACCCCAATACTTTTAGTCATTTCAATTTCAGCCAGTAGTGCTTTCACAGCCGGCGTATCAAGCGCTTCGTGATCGATGCTTAAGAAGTCAATGTATTCTAGCTTATCAGACATTGCGCCGATTAAGTGTGATAACTCACCTAACGGTTGCAAGCCATCGCCGTCGTCAACCCAAATGGGGTCATCCTGTGAGGTGTATGATTGATGTGGCGCTTCAATTAGCATTAATTGCCAGTCACGGATTGTATCTTTATATTTTTCTTTGATGATATCAATACTCGCTTTTGCCTTTTTCATTTGCACCTTAGTTAAGCGGTAAGTTTTAGGCAAGGCGCGAGCTTGTATTCGTTTTGCCAGCAAGACAGCATCGTGATCTGAGTCGAGCTTTGAGAGCTGTCGGATGACTGCGAGCACGTCGTAGTCATACAAATTAGAATACCGTTCAAAATTTTCTGTTAAGAAAGATTCTTTATCTTGTGTTCCAGCGTTGTAGCGGCTGACGTTAATAAAAAATTGGCCGAGATCAGTTTCTTTTATAGAGGCGAACAGCGGTTCATCTTCAACACTGACTGCAAGTTCTTGCAGCCATTTAACGAGTAGCGTTTCGGCTGCACGTTTCTTTTGGTGGTGATTGATATTGCGCATGAGCAGGCGACGTGCCATTAAGTATTGCTCTACGGCGCCTATGCCTTTGTGTGTGATGCCTAGGCGTTCTTCGCCGTTAGCGGTCACTCGAGTCACGACGTGTAGCAACCAGCGTAAGTCGTATTCGCCGTAGCTCACGCCACAGAAGTGCGCATCGCGGAGAAGGTAATCTAAGCGATCTGCATCTAGTTGTGATGATACGATATCGGCTAATAATTTATTGTCTTTTTCCGTATGCATAATCATGGCTTCAACGCGCAGAAGTGCTTCTTTGGACAGTGGAAAATCTGGATTGATTTGATTGTACTGAGTAATAAATTCATCGTTATGATACGTGGCCAAAAAGCTGGGTGTCCAGTCTTCATGCTTAATGGGATTACGGGTGAAGATACCTTCAAAAGCGTGCGAGAAAGGTCCATGGCCAATGTCATGCATTAGGCAGGCTAGCACGACGAGTTGACGTGACGCATCATCCAAGGCAATTTTTGTTGAGATTTGATTAGCGACATAGCAACAACCCAAAGAGTGGTTAAAACGCGTATGCACTGCGCCTGGGAACACCAGGTTTGTCATACCCATCTGTTTGATATTGCGTAAGCGTTGAAAAAGCGGGCTGTTAATGAAGGGTTTAATCCATCTATCTTCGCAATCGGTGAATTGCATCGTTCCGTGCACGGGATCTTTTATAACGTGAAATAATGATTTTGAAGACATATCCAACTTTTCTCTACTCTAACCAACAACCCTAACTTTAACAGACAATAAAATTAATGTGTATCTATGCGTATTGGTGTTCGCATTGCCTGTGGCAAGCAGAATTGTTCCTCAGCCCAATTGGCCAACGCTAGATCTGACTGATCTTGTGTAGATTGAGTGTGTTGCAGAAAATCTGATAATGCGGCTAGAATCCCCATGAACATATGTCACCTCCTCGGTATTTGAGTAAAAAGACGCTACTGGAAAATAGTTGGCAGCTACCAGTAGCGCATTCTCACATGTCGCACCACGTTAATGTGGCACTTCCCCCCGCTTATCTTATTATTATTATCGTAACCTTCTAAGCTTTGGCGCTACTGGCTGTTATGTAATTATACCAGCAGCGTTCTTTAAAACGACGTCACACTTGTTTTTGTTCTTTGTGACGCTTCCCCCCGTTTTGCGTATTCGTATTGTCTATGGGTTCATAATAGCCATAGGACGTAACGGGGGTATGTCGTCTTTGTAATGAAGTGTAACGGTGCGTAGAGCACGCCGTGCGCTTGTGCACTAGAATCAAGGGGTAAGTGTAATGATGCTGATAAAGCCAGTGCTAAAGGAAATGTAGGCTGTTTATAGGTGGAATAATTAGTTTTGTGTGTGGAAAGTAGGTAAGTACTGAAATCAACTGAAACAATATAATTTGGGTGGCACTCCCAAAGCGATTCTATTTAAGCTCTAACCAGCTACACTCCTCTTCTTTTTAAAACGTATTTTTTATTATATTATTATAATTATTATATTATTATATTATTAGCAATTTTTTTCTTATTCTCTTTTTTATTATTATCTTGGCTTCTTATTTTATTATTAGTTTTATTATCTTATTTTTAGCCTGCTAATATACGTTTTTTTTAACCTTGTGCGCTAAGCTTTTTAATCTATCACCATCTCCAGAAGTGCCGTTTAAACTTACTTTACTCTTTTTCGTAAATCCTTTATAGCACGTAATTGCGCCGTTGCTCTAGCAAGCTCGATTAACGCGTTTGCGTATTCGACCTCTGATTTCCTATCAGCTAAAGCTTTTTCAGCGCGATCCTTCGCTTCGATGGCTGCAGTTTCATCAATGTCAGCTGCTCTTACAACTGTGTCCGCTAACACTGTAACGGTTGATGACTGTACCTCTAAGATGCCGCCAGAAACATAAAAAATGTCTTCTTCTTTTCCTGGCTCTCGAACCCTAACTCCCCCGGGCTTAATACATGTTAACAAAGGGGAGTGACCAGGCGCAAGCCCTAACTCCCCCATTTCGCCAGAAATGTTCACCATTTGCGCTAATCCGGCGTATATTTGCCTTTCTGCGCTTACAATATACACCTGCAACGTGTTGTTTTTACTCATTTCTGACATGCATTTTGCCTCAAACTTCAATTATTACAGCAAGTTATCGTATTCAACAACTTACGGTTTGGTCACTCTGGAGTAGTTACAGTGACTTAGCTTTCTCTACCGCTTCTTCAATCGTTCCTACCATGTAGAATGCTTGCTCTGGTAAGTGATCATAATCACCTGCAACAATGCCTTTAAACGCACTAATGGTATCTTTTAATGATACATATTTACCTGGCGAGCCAGTAAATACTTCAGCAGCGAAGAAGGGTTGCGAAAAGAAACGCTGAATTTTACGAGCACGAGTTACGCACTGTTTATCGTCTTCAGACAATTCGTCCATACCCAAAATTGCGATAATGTCACGAAGTTCTTTATAACGTTGTAAGATACTTTGTACATCACGCGCAACGCCATAATGCTCTTCACCAATAACGAGTGGATCGAGTTGACGACTGGTTGAGTCCAAAGGATCAACCGCAGGGTAAATACCGAGCTCTGCAATTTGTCGTGACAATACAACGGTTGCGTCCAAATGCGCAAAGGTTGTTGCAGGTGATGGATCAGTTAAATCATCCGCAGGTACGTATACCGCTTGAACCGATGTGATAGAACCACTCTTAGTTGATGTAATACGCTCTTGCAAGGTACCCATTTCTTCAGCCAATGTTGGTTGGTAACCTACCGCTGATGGCATACGGCCTAACAACGCAGATACTTCCACACCCGCTAATGTATAGCGGTAAATGTTATCGATAAACATCAATACGTCACTGCCTTCGTCACGGAAATTTTCAGCCATGGTCAAACCTGTTAACGCAACACGCAAACGGTTGCCTGGAGGCTCATTCATCTGACCGTATACTAAGGCCACTTTATCTAATACGTTAGATTCTTTCATCTCGTGATAGAAGTCATTACCTTCACGAGTACGCTCACCAACACCGGCAAATACAGAGTAGCCACTGTGCTCTACCGCGATGTTACGAATCAATTCCATCATGTTTACGGTTTTACCTACACCAGCACCACCGAATAAGCCCACTTTACCGCCTTTAGCAAACGGACAAAGCAAGTCGATAACCTTAATACCGGTTTCGAGTAATTCTTCACTGGCCGCTTGCTCTTCATAGGTAGGCGGCTTACGGTGAATCGGCATGAATTTAGCTTCGCCAGCAATAGGGCCTGCTTCATCAATCGTTTCTCCTAATACATTCATAATACGGCCAAGCGTATTTTTACCAACAGGCACGGAAATTGGGCCACCGGTGTTTTTCACTGGCAAGCCACGCTTCAAACCATCAGAACTACCCATAGCAATGGCGCGAACAATACCGTCACCCATTTGCTGCTGAACTTCTAATACGAGACGCTTACCTTGAACACGGTTGTCTGTGGATGTTTGGCCGTCTTCTTCAACGTACAACGCATCATACACTTTAGGCACGCCTTGACGCGGAAATTCAACGTCGACAACAGCACCAATAACTTCTCTAATTAAACCTGTTTCACTCATATTTTAACTCCACTATACCGCATCGGCGCCCGAGACGATTTCACACATTTCATTCGTAATCGCCGTTTGGCGTGCTTTGTTGTAAATTAATTTCAATTCATCAATTAATTTACCCGCATTATCTGTCGCACTCTTCATTGCGACCATACGCGCGGCTTGCTCACAAGCCATATTTTCTACCACAGCTTGATACACTTGTGATTCAACATAACGCGTGAGCAATGTTGTGATCACGTGTTTAGCATCATCTGGCTCGTAGAGATAATCCCAATGTCCGGCTGTTGCTGATTCATCTTCTGCTGGAATTACTGGTAACAGTTGGTAAACCTGCGGTTTTTGTACCATCGTGTTGACATAATCATTATATGAAATGAATAACGCATCCAACGAGCCATCATCATATTTATCGAGCATCACTTTAATTGAGCCTATAAGGTCTGCAACTGCAGGCTCATCGCCTAAGTGATCTGTCTGAGCAATCACATTGCCACCCATACGACTAAAAAAGGCTTCCCCTTTTTTGCCGATTAAACACAAATCGATTTCTATATTTTTATCACTCCACTCTTTCATGTTAGACACAGTAGAGCGAAGCAAATTAATGTTTAAGCCACCGCATAAACCACGATCACTGGTAACAACAATGAAACCAACGCGTTTAATTTCACGCTTTGATAAATATGGGTGGTTGTACTCCGGATGTGAATTGGCCACATGGGCAATCACATCACGAATTTTAAGCGCATAAGGCTTAGAAAGTTCCATGCGGCGTTGAGCTCTACGCATTTTACTCGCGGCCACCATTTCCATGGCGCGTGTAATTTTCTGCGTGTTCTTAACACTGCCTATCTTTGTTCTCGTCTCTTTAGCTGCTGACATAGTCGCTTACCAAGTTTGAGTAGATTTAAACGCTTCGATTCCTTTAGAAAGCTCAGCAGCAATATCATCATTAAAATCACCTTTAACATTGATTTTCTCGATGATTGCCTTATATTCGCTATTCATGAAGTCAATTAAGGCGTGCTCGAAGGCAACCACTTTATCAAGATCAACATCATCAAGATATCCGCGATCAACCACAAACAAACTTACGCCCATTTCACCAATTGATTGTGGTGAATACTGCTTTTGCTTCATGATTTCCATCACGCGTTGGCCTCGCTCCAACTGCTTACGTGTTGCGTCATCAAGATCAGATGCGAACTGAGAGAATGCTTCTAACTCACGGTATTGCGCGAGCGCCAAACGAAGACTTCCACCTAACTTCTTAATGATTTTTGTTTGAGCCGCACCACCTACACGTGATACAGACAAACCCGCATTAATCGCAGGTCGAAGACCTGAGTGGAATAAATCCGTTTCTAAGAAGATTTGTCCGTCAGTAATCGAAATTACGTTAGTTGGTACGAAAGCTGATACGTCACCGGCTTGTGTTTCAATGATTGGCAACGCAGTTAACGAACCTGTTTTGCCTTTCACTTCACCGTTTGTTGCTTTTTCAACAAACTCAGCATTAACACGCGCAGCACGTTCTAACAAACGTGAGTGAAGATAGAAAATATCACCAGGATAGGCTTCACGACCAGGCGGTCTTCTTAATAAGAGAGAAATTTGACGATAAGCCCAAGCTTGTTTTGTTAAATCATCATAAACAATCAAGGCATCTTCACCGCGATCACGGAAATATTCACCCATAGAACAACCTGCATAGGCTGAGATGAATTGTAATGCCGCAGGATCTGCTGCTGTCGCTGCTACAATGATGGTGTGCTCTAATGCGCCATGCTCTTCAAGTTTACGTACAACTGCAGTTACCGCTGATGCTTTCTGGCCAATCGCAACATAAATACATTTAACGCCTGAACCTGCTTGGTTAATGATGGCATCGATTGCAACAGCTGTTTTACCTGTTTGGCGATCACCAATAATCAACTCACGTTGGCCACGACCAACGGGTGTCATCGCATCAATTGACTTCAAGCCTGTTTGAACAGGTTGATCAACTGATTGACGGAAAATAACACCTGGCGCCACTTTCTCAATAGGAGAAAATATTTTTGTTTCAATCGGTCCTTTGCCATCAATTGGCTGACCTAAGGCATTCACTACACGGCCAAGCAATGCTTCGCCCACAGGCACTTCAAAAATTCTGCCTGTACACTTAACTGTTTCGCCTTCTGACAAATGTTCGTATGAACCTAACACTGCCGCACCAACTGAATCGCGCTCTAAGTTTAATGCGATACCGTATACGCCGCCAGGGAATTCAATCATCTCCCCTTGCATCACGTCTTCTAAACCATAAATTCGTACAATACCGTCTTTAATGCTGACGATAGTGCCTTCAGTGCGCACTTCAGGACCTGCGTCAAAACTGGTAATGCGTTCTTTAATAATTTCTGTAATCTCTGCTGGACTTAATTGCATACCGGCTACCCCATCAATGCTTCTTTCAAGCGGTTTAATTCACCTTTAATTGAACCGTCAATGACTGTGTCACCGGTTCTAATTAAAAGACCTCCCAAGAGTGACTCATCGAGTTCACACTGGACATTGGTCTTGCGATCTAATTTCGATGCAAGCAATGTTTTTAACTTTTGCGTATATTCTTCATCTAATGTCACGGCTGATGTGATAGTCACATCTACCGTTTTTTCTTGGTCTAAACGTAACTTTTCAAACAACTCTGCGATCACAGGAATCACGTGCAAACGTGTATTGCTTGATAACAAATGCACAGCGTTTTTACCTTCTTCTGATAAACGGCCCTTGGTTAACGCAATAACCAAGTCTGCAAGTTGGTCTTTAGTCACATTTGGATTCTTCAATAACGTATTAACCGTTGGACATTGCGTAATTTCAGACAGTAACGCTAATGTCTCTGACCAGCTAGATAAATCATTTTTATCCAGTGCCACTTCAAATATAGCACGCGCATACGGTCTAGCTAATGTTGTAACATCTAGCATAATTTAAATCTCTTCAGCTACTGTATCTAAAATATCGCGATGCATGTCTTTATTGATTGTTCGTTTCAAAATCTTTTCAGACATTTCTAACGCTAACTCTCCGACATGATGCTGTAGATCGCGACGAACACTGTTGGCCTCTTTCTCAATATCTGCTTTTGCATGATCAAGTAAACGAACGCCTTCGGCGCGGGCTTGTTCTTTTGCTGACTCTACAATTTCAAGCGCACGTTTATTGCTGCTTTCAATCACAACCGTTGCTTGCTGTTTAGCTTCTCGAATAATCTCGATCGATTTTCGCTGAGCATGGTCTAAATCACGTTTAGCTTGCTCCGCTAAATCTAAGCCGTTTGCAATCTTGAGCTGACGCTCTTTCATTGCTGTTTCAATGTGAGGCCACACGAATCGCATGGTAAACCATACGAAAAAAGCGAATGTGATCATTTGGCCAAATAAGGTTAAATTGATGCTCACTGTGTGTGACCCTCTCTTTCTAAAATTCGCGTATTATTGCACAACATTCATTGCAGCTGTCACAAGTGGGTTACCTGCGTAAAGCAAGATTAAGCCCATTGCGATAGATACCGCGGCGAACGCATCAACGAGCGCTGCTACTAAGAACATACGGCCCATTAACATACCGCCTAATTCTGGTTGACGTGCGATACCTTCTAAAAACTTACCACCTAAAACACCAAAGCCAATAGCTGTGCCTAGTGCTGGTAATCCGATTAAAAGACCAATTGCGATTGCTGACATCGCATAAATATTTCCAACGTCCATACGTCTCTCCTAATGTGTTTCTGTTGCCATGCTTAAATATACAATCGTTAACATCATAAAAATGAACGCTTGCAATACAATAATCAAAATATGAAAAATTGCCCATACACCACCTAGCATCCATTGGGCATACCAAGGCAGTAGCGCGATCAAAATAAAGATCAGCTCTCCTGCAAAGAGATTACCAAATAGTCGCAACGACAGTGATAGGGGTTTTACGCATTCTTCTAACGCTCTGAATGCAATATTTAAGGGGAATAATTTTGGACCAAAAGGTGCGCTTAGGATTTCTTTACCGAGCTTCTTAACGCCTTTGGCTTTAAAGTTAAAAAAGATTAACAGGAAGAATACAGATATTGACAGGCCAAACGTTAAGTTCACGTCAGCGGTAGGCACAGCACGAAAATGCTCCGCACCCGTATAAGTCATGAGCTTAGGCACTAAATCAACGGGCAATAAATCCATAAAATTCATCAAGAAAACCCAAGTAAAAATGGTTAAGGCTAAAGGGCCTACCAATTTGCTAGGGTAATGAAAGGTTTCATCGACAAGACCTTGAACGAATTCTAATAACATTTCCATGAAGTTTTGTGGGCCTCGTGGCACACCGGAGGTGGCACGCGCCGCGACAAAGCGGAAAAAGAAAAGAAATAAAATACCGATGACGATAGAGACGCCCATAGTATCTAGGTTCAAAACCCAGAAGTCAGTATTGCCGGAAGTAATAGACATGTTCGACAAGTTGAGCTGTAAGTGGCTCAAGTGGTGTTGTACATACTCTGCAGATGTTAAAGGTGCATTGCTACTCAATTTGTTCCAAAACTCCTATTCCCGCCCATAATGCCTATAGGCCAAATTAACATTTGTAACACAACATACGTCAGCAAGAAGGGTATTGCTGCTACGCCAAGTTGGGTTATAGCCCAAGCAATAAAAACCGCGCTTAGAATCAGCTTCAACGCTTCTCCTAAATAAAAACGCGCAATTATGCGTGTTGCTTGCTGTATCTCACGACCTCTAAATAGAAACACGGCAAACACGCTGTTGGCTAACACGACACCCGCGCCAGAAACTAACACCGCCCACGCCGACGTTTGACCTAGAGTCAACAAAATCGTTAAAGCCAACAGTAAGGTAACCATCGTTTGTAAAATAATTAAACGATATGCAACCTTTTTTGGCCCACGCGTTAAAGTCGTTTGCACTTGCATTTCCTCTTAGTGACCCTAAGGAACACTTCAAAATTCGCTGCAGTATAAATACTCTGTATATAAATGGCAATGTCTTTTCAACATGATGGAGAAATGAGGTTAAAAAGGCTCTGAATAGACTGAATAATTGCAGAAAATTCCCGTATTGCGTTGTTTTTAAACAGTTTATTTTGGGGCCCCTAAAATTTTTTTCTCTATTTTAATCATAATGTTATAGGTAGTTTTGATAACCCCAACTGGAAATCTAAAGAGGGCTTACTATACTGACATTGTAAGAACGAGATAACAAAAAACAACATATCGCGTGCAAACAAAGTGAACAGATAATAAGAAAAATCCCAACGAGTAAAAAGAATAAAAACGATAACAATAAAAATCTCATTTTACCTACCCACCGGCAACAATGCCGGTTTTTTTTGCCCTTCAACCCACCCTTGAGACATTCGCCATCCCCGCAGTGAGTAATCTCCCGATGCGTACACAGCGATACACAGCAGCCTCTGTATTGATAACACACACGATTAGGATAAGCTATTGATTTTATAAAATTAAATCTTATACATATTGATTAACTTATTGATTATTTGTTGAAAATGATCTTTCGGTATTTAGGAGGCTTGCTACACTAAACCTATAAACCTTGTGTGCTAACGCACATCACCATCCCAGTTTTGGCATGGATGACAGTTGGGCAGGATGCCCACCCAAAACGGACTTCAGTCCGTTTTTTTTTGTCTGAAGAATAGGAAAACATCCCGAAGACGCAAGCCTGTCATTCCAGACTGAATGACGAGAATCCGGAATCCCGGACTCTATCCCTTACTCCGTCTTCCCGGACTTGATCCGGGATCCATTTTAGTTAGAATAGACCCCGGCTCGGGGGCCGGGGAGACGCGGCATTCCGGCAAAGACTGGCAGAGAATTACTTAATATGCGCCAACACACCTTCTAGTTCATCAAGGCTGTTGTATTGAATAACCAGCTTTCCTTTTCCCTTCACACTGTGTGCAATCGTCACACGAGCGCCAAGTTTTTCAGCTAGTTGGTTTTGAAGGCGTAACACATCAGGATCAACATGCGCTGCCATCTCTGATGGCTTAACATTGGTAGAACCCATTTTTAACATCTGTCTTACGTAGCTTTCTGTCTCACGTACCGATAAGCCTTTACCTGCAACATACCGTGCGGCTGTTGCTTGCTGATCATTAGGCAATGATAAAATAGCGCGGCCATGACCCATTTCTAAATCACCATGCTCTAATAACTTTTTAACATCATCGTGCAATGACAATAAGCGAATTAAGTTACTCACCGCAACGCGTGAACGACCTACCGTTTCGGCGATATCTTGCTGTGTCATTTTAAACTCTGTCGCTAACCGTTGTAATGCCAACGCTTCTTCTAAAGGGTTTAAATCTTGACGTTGAATGTTTTCAACCAAACCAATAGCCAATGCTTCTTCACTACTGATTTTCTTCACAACAACAGGAACTTCAGTCAGCCCTGCAAGTTGCGCTGCACGCCAGCGACGCTCACCTGCAATGATTTCGTAATTACCACTTTCAATTTTACGCGCAAGCAAAGGCTGAACAATACCTTGTGAACGAATCGAGCTTGCTAACTCTTTCAACGCTTCTGGTTCAAAGTCGGTACGCGGTTGATATTTACCGCCTTGCAACAATTCAATAGGGAGATAACGTAACGTGCCTTTAACGCCGTCTTCTGTTTCAACTTCTTTCTTTTGCGTTTTATTAACCACAGGAGGGGGTGCCGTCACAACGTCTTGCTGCTCAGCAACGGTTGCGCTGACCGGTTGAGATTCCGCTGTGCCTTCCAATAACGCATTTAACGAACGGCCCAATCCACGCTTCTTAATCATACTGCTACCTCACAATCCGTTTCCGCTACTAATTCCATTTTTGTCTCTGCTTCAGCAGCTTGTCGCATTTCTGCGCGCTGTAACATTTCGCCCGCTAGCATCAAATAAGCTTTTGCGCCTTGAGAGCTTTTATCATATAACAATGCCGGCATTCCATGACTTGGCGCCTCTGCTAAGCGAACATTCCGTGGAATAACGGTTTTATACACTTGCTCACCAAAATGATTAAGCAACTGTTCTGATACGTCTTTGGTTAATTTATTCCGTCCATCATACAAGGTTCGCAATATGCCGTCTAAATATAACGTTGGATTAATGCTTTCACACAATTGCTCAATCGTGCTCAACAATGCCGTCAGGCCTTCAAGTGCATAATATTCACATTGCATAGTAATTAAAGCACAATTAGCTGCGACTAATGCGTTTAAGGTCAGTGCATTCAACGCCGGCGGACAATCAATTAAAACGTAATCATAATCACCCTTAGGTTGACGCAATACTTCACGTAAGCGCAACTGAAAGTTGGGTAATTTAAGTAAACTGACTTCAGCAACCGTTAAATCATTATTGCTAGGAAGAATATCATAACCGGCTTTTGTTTCCTTCTTAACCATTTCAAAAGGCGACTCATCTAACAAAAGCTCATTGACCGTATCATTTAATGCTTGCTTCTCAATGCCACTGCCCATGGTTGCATTTCCCTGAGGGTCTAAGTCGATCAGCAAAACCTTCTTTCCAAACGAGACTAGCGATGCTGCGAGATTAACTGAAGTTGTGGTTTTCCCCACTCCCCCTTTCTGATTCGTGACTGCAATAATCTTTCCCACTATTGTTCCTCTCTTTCCATACAAACAACATGCCGCTCACCATCGATGCCCGGTACGACTAAGGTGTGAACTGCATTAACTTTAAAGCCTCTAGCTAAATCTTGCAATTCTTCCGACGGATGGACTCCTTTCATAGCCAACATTTGACCATTTTGTGCAAGCAAATGCCCAGCGCTGTTCAGCATAACATTGATTGTACTAAATGCACGAGAAACAATCGTATCAAACCTCTCTTCTGGCTCAAAGTTTTCCAATCGGGTATTAACGACTGTCACATTGTCTAATTGAAGATCATAGACAGCTTGTGTTAGAAAGTGTGTTTTTTTTGAAACACTGTCTAATAAGGTAACATGTATGTCGGGGCGCGCTATCGCGATCGGAATGCCGGGTAAGCCACCACCAGTTCCAACATCTAACACCGTAGAACCGTTTAGAAAAGAAACAACGCTAAAGCTATCAAGCAAATGTTT
>Ga0209425_10005268_pt1 | contig 12745 bp, 13 predicted proteins | sample COG_05_FD_184749 | JGI IMG/M metagenome (GOLD analysis project Ga0209425, IMG submission 184749) | Pelagic Microbial community sample from North Sea - COGITO 998_met_05 (SPAdes) (version 2) | ecosystem: Environmental > Aquatic > Marine > Neritic zone/Coastal water | place: Helgoland, sampling... | reverse complement strand
ATTTTTATAAATACAATAGTCAACGTTTGCAAGTCCATAATAAAGAATCATTAAAACAAGCCATACAATTATATTGTGAAAATCCAGAAACATGTTATAAAACCTACGGATTTTCGGCCTATTGGAATGTATCAAATATAACTAATATGAATTATATGTTTGCAGTTAGCAATTTTAATGGTGATATATCCAAATGGGATGTATCGAATGTAATAACTATGGAATATATGTTTTATGGAAGTCAATTTCATGGTGATATATCCAAATGGGGTGTATCGAATGTTATAAATATGTATTATATGTTTTATGGTAGTCAATTTAATGGTGACATATCCAAATGGGATGTATCGAATGTGATAAATATGAATGGTATGTTTTGTAAAAGTCAATTTAATGGTGACCTATCTAAATGGGATGTTTCAAATGTCACAAGTATGGTGAGTATGTTTAAAAGAAGTCAATTTAATGGTGACATATCCAAATGGAATGTATCTAACGTAAAAACAATGAATAGTATGTTTTGGAATAGTCAATTTAACAGAGATATATTAGAATGGAATGTATCCAATGTAGAAGATATGTCTTTAATGTTTTATGAAAGTCATTTCAATTGTGATATTTCTCAATGGAATGTATCGAATGTGGAAAGTATGTCTTTAATGTTTAAATATAGTCAATTTAATAGTGATATATCAAAATGGATTATATCTGAAGAGAAATACGATAGTCTTAGGTAGTCTATAACGTATATTACAAACTATTATGTAAAATTGATTTAATCATATTTTTTTATCATATATAATGTGGTTTGTATCTAAATTTTACGAAAGTTTGAAGGAAGAAGATGAAAAAGCAACACTACAAGATTGTTTCAATGAAAATCCATTATGTGAATATGTAAATGATTTCATAGAACTAAACATAACAAAAGAGAATTATTTAAAACTCGTCGAATTATGTGACTTTCTAATGGTGAATAACGTGGACGTGTTGGTGGATAAAATCGTAGAATCCTTCGGCGTCCAAGTCATTCATGAATTCGGTGATTTTTATAAATACAATAGTCAACGTTTGCAAGTCCATAATAAAGAATCATTGAAACAAACCATACAATTATATTGTGAAAATCCAGAAACATGTTATAAAATCTATGGATTTTCGGCCTATTGGAATGTATCGAGTATAACTAATATGAATTATATGTTTGCTGTTAGCAAATTTAATGGTGATATATCCAAATGGGATGTATCGAATGTAATAACTATGGAATATATGTTTTATGGAAGTCAATTTCATGGTGATATATCCAAATGGGATGTATCGAATGTGACAACTATGTATTCTATGTTTTCTGGAAGTCAGTATTCTACGTTTTCTGGAAGTCAATTTCGTGGTGATATCTCGCAATGGAATGTATCGAATGTGACACATATGGCTTCAATGTTTGAAAATAGCAATTTTAATGGTGATATATCCAAATGGGATGTATCGAATGTGGAAACTATGTATGATATGTTTTATGGAAGTCAATTTAACGATGACCTATCCAAATGGAATGTATCGAATGTTATAAATATGAGTTATATGTTTAATGGAAGTCAATTTAACGGTGATATATCGCAATGGGATGTATCTAAGGTACAAAATGTGGTTGGTATGTTTGATAATAGTCATTTTAACGGTGACCTATCCAAATGGAATGTATCGAATATGATAAATATGAGTTATATGTTTAATAGAAGTCATTTTAATGGTGATATATCACAATGGGACGTATCCAATGTGACAACTATGCTTTGTATGTTTTCTGGAAGTCAATTTAACGGTGACCTATCCAAATGGGATGTATCGAATGTTGAAACTATGAATACTATGTTTTCTGGAAGTGAATTTAATGGTGATCTATCTAAATGGGATGTATCCAAGGTTACAAATATGAATTCTATGTTCTATGAATGTCATTTTAATGGTGATATATCGCAATGGAATGTATCTAAGGCGACAACCGTGAAATCTATGTTTTATGGAAGTCATTTTAAAGGTGACTATCCAAATGGAATTATGTAAATTTGAAGAAATTTCATTATTATAAATATATTATGACAGATATTAAAAATGAGGATTCGAATTGTAGCGAATATACTTTAGCAACTGAGGGATATTTTATTAAAAATGACTGGGACGAATGGTTATATGAATGGAAGAAACACCATTATCATAATAAGATGATGGTTTATATAAATGGAAAAAAAGAAAAGGGAGAAGATATTCATATTGGTGCTCAAGAGATAAAAGACCACCAGAATTATGTATTAATGGATTCAGCAACATCTGAAATTTTTCTTAATAGAGAATCATTGAGACGTGAATGTGTCAATATCGCCAGAAATATGAGAAAAACATTCGAAAAAAATAAACGTGATTTAGAAGATTTTAAATACGATAAAGAATTAATTGGTCTAAAATATTCTAATATAAGAAAAAAAGTGAATTTTATCCAAATCACAGTTATATTCGCTTCAACCATAATAACTTTCTTAGAAACAATGAAAGATAAATTACAACTCACAGATAGTATTTATATGACAATATCACCTATTTTATTATCTACCTATATTGGATTAGCATTAGCATTATCAAGATTTTTTAAATTAGATGATCACAAAGAAGATTTGTGTAAATTAGACGAAGCTCAGTCGTTTGTAATTTCTGGTTTAAGACATAGAATGCGCGATATAGAATTGTTAAAACCAATATATTGTGACAAAAATATAGACACGAGAAGGAGCGGGTGGATGGGAGAGGAAATAGAGGAAATCAAGTTTGAGAAACTTGAGATAATGAATAATCATTTTAATATGATAAAAAGACGTATAGATGACCATTGTAAAGACGGTCTAGAAGAAATTATATCAAATTGTAAACAAAAATTTGATTTGGCAATGAATTTAACAGAAAAGGTATATTTTAAAAACAAACTTTTAAGAATACAAATAGACAAAATTATCGTAGAAGGCAATAAAGAGTTATTTAATAATGAAGAAAATAAAAACTTATTACGACTATATGAAAATAGAATAAAAAAGGAATCATGTTGTATATGGAAATATTTATTTTGCTATTGTTACGATTGTAAATATCATTACGTCAATAAAGATAAATCATTAAAAGTCATTAATAAATTAAGTTTGGAAATGATAAAAAAAAGGAAAGAATTCGATCAAAAACAAGATGTAGAAAGGGGAGGATATGACACAGATGAACATTCCGAACCAGATAATTATTTAGACCTCAAGGAAATGGAAAAAAAACATAGATTAAGACCAATCTCTTCAACATTAACTATTACTGAAGATAAATATGATAACGCATTCAAATCCTATAATACACCAAGTAATGGATTAATTTCTAATAAAATCAAAAATGCAGAATTATAGAATACGCTTATCAGATTTAACATATAAATAATCATCTCTATATTTTTTTATGGTAAATATACTCTTCATTTGAATGAATCAATAATACTTTTTTATTGGAATTCGATAAATTAAAAATCTATCTAAGTATTATGAAGCTATTAACATATAACAATAACACATATATTCAATACCTAATGAACCGTATGAAGCATCCTACTACACGAGATATAACCATTTTTAGGAATAGAAGTATTTATTTTTGAAATAAAGATTATTTGAATTGACTAAAACATAAAAGTATTATATACGAAAGTAGAAAAATATATATCCAATATAGTCCATCACTAAATGTCCATATGTATCCACTATCAAAATCGCCCACTATATATTTTGTTAGTATTGCAACAATAAGAGGAATCATTATATATTTTGGAAAATTTGATTTATTTTTAATGTTATCAAAAATTAAAGTAAAAACAACAATTGATATTGTCACAATAATAAATTGTTTCATTATAATATTATTTTATTATAATGAGAAACCATATTGTTCAATAAACTCTGTAACATAAATGTATATTAATAACTCAATATAGTATATGAATATACTACAAATTATATGCATTATTTTAATATTAATCCTAGTAATTTATTTAATTAATAAAAGAATCGAAAATTTTGATTCACCAGAAGATAAAAAAACCTACCTATATTTGTGAAGATTTATATAAAAAAAACTTAAATAAAAAATATGTAATCATAAAGAATTTAATTCCAAGTAATATTTGTAATCAAATCTTGAAAGAATCAAAAAATTACGCAAAAAATAATAAATGGACAAAAAATAGACATGTTAATTATCCTACAACTGATAATGAAATAACTAGTGAATGGTTCTCGTATAATTATATCAATAGTTTGATTTATAATATAATTTTTAAAAGAATATCCTCTATGTATAATGTGAATAAAAATACATTAGGTATAAATGAAATTTTTGTTGTAAAATATCAATATAATCTACAAAATTCTCTTAAATCTCATAAAGATGGAAGTGAATTTAGTTTTATAATAGCATTAAACGATAGTAAAGAATACGAGGGTGGTGGAACTTATTTTAATAACCTAAAGAAAAACATAAAATTAGAAAAAGGAGATTGTTTAGTATTTAGTGGACAAAATGAACATAGAGGAAGTAAAATACTAAAAGGTAATAGATATATAATTACTGGTTTTATAAATTATATGAAAGAAGATTTTTGTGAAAAATTTATTGATGAATTTTAAATGTTAAAAATTGAACTAATATACCCATTTTATAATTTTAAATGGGTATATTTTATTCAAAACAAAAAATTCCAAAGAATCTATCTGTAAAAAATGTAAAACCATTTATACCACCTGTTACAAAAGGAAGGGTGATTCAATGTTATGATGGCGATACAATCACCATAGCCGCTTATTTACATTTTAGAAAGAGTCCGTTATACAAATTTCATGTTCGAATATTTGGAATTGATTGCCCTGAAATAAGGGCATCTAATGCAAATGAAAAAAAAGTGGCGATCATTGCTAGAGACCTATTAGCAGAAAAAATAATGGATTCTATTGTTGAACTAAAAAATATATCTCTTGATAAATATGGAAGATTGCTTGCCGTCGTTTTCTTTAAAAATGAATCAATTGGTGATTGGTTACTTGAAAAAAATCTGGCAGTTTCGTATGATGGAGGTAAAAAAGACCCACCTGAAGATTGGTTAGATTATTATTACCATAAAGAAGTATAACTATTATATTTCAGATATTCCGTGACTTCCACTTTCTCTAAATCCTTGATTTGTAATCATTAATAATTCAATTTCTGTATTATGTAAATTTCTAAGTTCTTCACATCCAACATAAGAAAGTCCTGATTTAATACCACCTTCAATTTGGTGTATAATATCTTTTACTGGTCCTTTATATGTAACATAACCTTCTACACCTTCAGGTATCATTGTTTCAATATGTGAAGTGTCTTCTCCTAATTTAGAAGATTTATTATAATTTGACATAATGCCTGCCATACCTCTGATCTGTTTTACTTTTTTATTTAATTTTGTATAGACTTGACCTGGAGTTTCAGTAGTTCCACTTATCATCCCTCCCAACATAGATGCTTGTGCGCCAGCACATAATGCTTTAAAAATATTTCCAATTGTTCCATTGTGACCTCCATCCGCAATAATTGTTATATCTAATTTTCTCGCTTCTTCAGCACACTCCATAACAGCAGACAATTGTGGCGCACCACAACCGGTTTGTTTTCTAGTTATACATATACTTCCTGGTCCAATACCAACTTTAACACAATCTGCACCACATAATGCTAAATATTTTACACCCTCTCGTGTACATACATTTCCGGCAATGATTTGGACGTTAGGTATTTCTTTTTTTAGTTCAATAACTGCATTTCCACATAAAGAATGATGACCGTGGGCAACATCAATACATATAATATTACAACCAGATAAATGTAATGCCTTTGCTCTTTCAACAAAATCTTTATTTACTCCAACTGCTGCTCCAACAACTAGTTGAGAATTTTCATCAAGATTTGCTTTTGTTTTAAATTTTTCATTATTTCTTTGTAACATGTCTTTTAATGTAACTAATCCATATATTTTATCACCATTTAAAATAGGTATTTTCTGTATTTTTCTGGTAGACATATATTCAATAATTTCGTGAATTTCCATTTTTTTTAATGTATTTACATCTAATGTAATCATATTCTCTCTCTTAGTCATATATTTTCCAACACTATCTTCAATATCAAAATCTAAAGATCGAAAATAAATAAAATCCCGATTTGTAAATATACCACTAAAGACATTATTTTTTACAACCATAAAAGATTTTACCTTTTTAAAATGTATCAAATTTACAACATCACACATTTTAGTATCTTCTTCAATAGTATAGGGATTATATATTACATAATTTGTATATCTTTTTACTCTTTTTACCATTTCAACTTGTTGTTCAATTGAACAAAATCTGTGAATAATACCCAATCCTCCTAATTTTGCGATTTCAATTGCCATATCATCTTCAGTAATACTGTCCATATTAGATGAAATAATTGGAGTGTTCAGTTTAATTTTTTTTGTAAGAAAAGTTTTTAAACACACATTTTTACGACTTGAAACGTTAGAATATTTAGGTCGTATTAAAACGTCATCATATGTAAATGAGGGGGTAATTTTAGTAATCATACTATATAATTTGAAAATATCTTTAATATAATATAAACGATATTTTCAAATTATATAATGACTTCAAAATTGTCAAACGATGATATAATAAATGAAATGAATAAAAGATTTATTGTACCGTATATTTATACAAATGAATCATTTAAAAACTACTATAAAAACATAACTGGTGATCAAATAATAAATAAAGAAATCATAGAAGAAATAAAAGATATTTTAATACCGCAACAAAGACATAATATAGATGAAAATATAATATATATTACAGATAATTTTATAAAAAATAATTCTTATATTTGTGATTCGTGTGAAAATACTGTAGTAAAAACGTATTCAATTAAAAAAGGTTATTCCATAAATAAGTGTATTTTTTGTAAAAGTATGTGTTGTATAAAATGTTTAGAAACTCTAATAGAAGGAAGATGTATATTATGTTTATAATTAGGTTTCACCTAACTTAATATTTATACCATTTAACTTAATTTCTTTATCATCAGATTTAAGTTTTATAATTTCATCATATACGTTAACATAATTTTTTAATTCATATTCGGATAATTCTTCTCCTTTTAAATCATAATATTTCTCTTTATATTTGTATGGTAAATATTTGTCTTTGTCCTTCTCTTTATATGTGTAATATTTTCCATTGAAAGATAATGTTATTGTTTCATTATTAAGTTTACTATTATCAAATTTGTATTTTTGTTTATTTGTTGGTGACAATATAGATCTCTTACCGTATGTATATGTACCTTTATTTATTATTATTTTATCTTTATCACCACCGCCATTCATTTTTCTCGTCTTTTTATTCTTTTTATTCATTTTATTCATTTTATTCATTTTATTTTTATTTTTCGTCTTTTTATTCATATATAATATAAACATAATTCTATGATATATTGAATGAATAATCTTTTTATGTACTGGGTTGGAAAAAAATATAAACTAATTAAAATTTTAAATAATATTATAAAAATACATTCAAAAAGTGGTAATGGTTATACAATTCATATGATTAATAAAAAAAATATTGGGGATTATATTCAGGATATTCCAATATTTTTTGATACATTATCTCCACCACATCAAGCAGATATTGTAAGAGTATATGTAATAGAAAAATATGGTGGTATTTGGTTAGATTGTGACACGATCGTTCTAGGATCTCTTGATACTTTATTTGATATGATAGAGCATCAAGATGGATTTTTCATTAAAGAAAATAATGTAACATTATGCAATGGAGTTTTTGGTAGTAAAAAAAATACACAACTCATGATAGAATGGAAAACTCAAATAAATAGTATTTTATATAATAATAATGGCCAACTACGATGGGGAGAAATAGGTGGTAATTTATTAGAAAAAATGTATAAAAATAATAATAATTTATATTCAAAATATAATATTATTAATGGACTTGATACAGTTTATCCGGTAAACTGGAATGAATGTGTTCATGAATTTTTAGAAAAACCATATGATAATTATAAAACATTAAAGAGAGAATATCAACCCATTATAATATTAGTAAATAGTGTTTATAAATATTTAGAAAATAATCAAACAAAAAATATTATAAATGGTAATATGCCATTAAACTATTTTTTAAATCTATCGAATTAATTTGTTTTATTTATTTTTATTCTTAAATTATCTTTTGTCACAACTTCTCTATTTGAAAAAATATATTCGCATATTTCTTCAACATTTACACTCATTCTTTTAATTTTGAAATACTTTGTAAGACAATTCATAACATATTCTTTATTAATTGTCGTTTTTGTATTATTTTTTGTGTAAATAATCTTTGAATCTTTTAGATCAAAACAATCGATTTCATTCTTTTTCATTACACCAACAAGACTTTCTGTTAATACTTTTTTTCTTTGTCGAAGTTCTTTTGATTGGATAGATAACTTTTCAAGGGTAGAGTCAATTTCTTTCCATTCACTCAGAGCATTTACAATTGTTTCTTTCGACATTCTTATTAATTCATAAGATTTATTTTTATATTATTATACATTATCAATTAATACCTCTTTTGCTATAGATTTCATTATTTTATTATTAGATAACGCATTATCTAAATCTGTTATTTCTTTTACTAATCTACAATATTCTTCTTTCTCGCTTGTAGTATTTAATTTTTGTATCTTAAACTTTTTTGCAGCATCAATTTGTTTTGTGGATAAATCATGTATCGCCTTCTTTATATTTGGATTATCTGGATTTTCTACATCCCATATATTATTTTCTTTTACATAAAACATCTCATTATTTAAATGCATACAATGTATTGGACGCTGTTTCATTTCTAACTCTTGTAATCCTTTGATAAAAATATTGGATATTCCATTTACATAACCATTTTTTATTGTATGATTAATATCTTGATTATCAAATTTTAAACTTCCTATAAATTCACTTAAGTTTATAGCATCTTTATAATCAGTATTTAGAATCATTTTAATATTATATTCATTATGTATCGTAGGTTTATTCATATTTGGTATTAACTCTTTTAATAATTGTGTCATTTCTTCATTTTGATTAACCAATGTATCGACTTTTTTTTTTAAATCTTTTATATTATCCTCTTCTTCAAATTTACACTTTATTTTATGCCTTTTGTAACTTTGTATGTGCTTATAATTTTTTCCACATTCACAATTATATTTTTTGGGGTGCATATTTTTTTGAGCATTTTTGAGCATTATATGCTTTTTTGATTTACAGTGTTGTTTATACAATGACATTTTATCGCATCCATAACCACAATTCGAGCAAAAATGTTTAAAACTTGAAAATCCACTTTCCATCGTTATTATATAAATGCTCAAAAAAATATTCTATATTGATTTGTAAATTATTTTTTTCCACTTTTTTTTTGCCTCCATAGATTTCCTCCACGTTTTTAACGTTTTTTTTTTATTTTTCCTCCACGTCGAGGTAAAATTTTTTTTTTTTTCGTGTTTTGAAAGCCTCTCAGGATATCCATTTTTTTATTCATTTTTTTTTATTTTTCGTAAATTTACTTTCAAAATACAAATATTTTTATAAAAATTGTAAATAATATGAAAATATAATATTTTATTGTTAAAAACTGTTTCACAACAAATGTATCTTCATCTCTATATCCGCATTTATGATAGTAACTACGCACTCCTTCTCCTGTAATAACGACTGTTCCATCGCATCCGTGAATCCATGAAATCCATTCTGCATATTTTAATAATCTTTTTCCAATACCTTTGTGTTGTGTAGTATTATTTCTTTTTGATCCTACTGGAACAATATGATTGTAGACGTGCAACTCTCGAATTAGACCTTTCCCTTTTAAACATTTGTAATAAGGATTATGTGTTTTATCACATATTCTAACTCGAATAAATCCAAAAATTACATTTTCATCCATTGATTCACAAGATATGAAATATTCCGTTCCACTTTTTGTTTTATATGTTCTATGAATGTATTTCTTCTTTTTATTAATGTAATTTAGATGTCTTCCTATTTCTCTGCTACGAATTTCTTTTAGAATATGACCACTTTTTTTTATTTTATCTTCTAATAGTTGTCTTAAATTAGAATACTTATTCCCGGAAATAATATAATTCAATGGAATATCACGAACAACTCTCGGAAGACGAATATGGTATGGACATAATTTCATTCCATATTGAATAACATCATTCAATAGTTCGGGATCTTTTTCGCTATAGGGTTTATATTTTCCTGATTTATACCACTTTTCAATAACAGTGTATGGTGTTATCTCGCACGGATAAATTTTAATTTGGTCTGGACAAATTATATTAGAACCAAAAACTACATCAAACATTTTCTTATCCTTTTCTGGTGTTGAATAAGGTAAGTCTGGCATTAAATGAATATCAACTTTAAAACAATTATTTTTTAAAAGTTCAACTGCTTCACAAGATTGTTCAAATGTGTGTCCTCGGTTAATTTTTTTTAATAAATAATTATCACTATGTTGAACACCCATTTGGATACGAGTTATACCATTATTTCTAAAGAAACGAACCCATAACTCATCAACCGCGTCAGGTCTTGTTTCAATACATACACCAATAATTCTTACCTTTGTTGTCATATTAATTTTCATTTCACTCTTAATATCGAATTTATCTCTTTTTGGTATATCATCATAATATGTGTTTGCTGCATAATATAGATCTCGATTGAAATTCTCTAAATATTTCATAGGAAACTCAGTATATGTTCCACCCTCTATAATTAATTCTAATTTGTCTAATTCATGTCCTTGTACCATTAAACTATTTAAACGATCATTCATTTGAAGTATAGGATCCCAATTATTTCTAAATCCCCTTTGAACCGCAGGTTCTTTCTTCAGATAACTTCGTGGCATATCATATTCAGAACCGTTTTTTATCGTTTCATCAGGACAATAATAACAATTATGTTGACAAGATTCTCCAGTCCTCCCATCTGGTTCTGGTGATAATAATATAGCAAAACTATTCACACCAGACATATTTCTAGATGGATTCTTTTGAATAAATGTCCAGAATATATTATCATTTTCTATCAATTGTTCTTTTATCATTTTTTGATACACGTATACCAAATATACTTTGGATACTTTTAATCCTTTCATTCTTTTTGAAAGAGACGAAAGTTTTTTTTGAAATAAAATTTTAAAATTAATGTGATTTTTATTAATTTTAAAATAAGTATATAATTCTTGAACACAATCCTTATAACGATCAATATTTTTATGAATCTGTAAAAATTTTGAATCCCTCTCTTCAATAATCATTTCAATATCTTGGATCTTTTTATTTTGGCACGCCATAGGTTAAAACTATATATTTCATTATAAATGTATCAATTTATTATAAAATATTATTTTGTATTAACTTTCATAATGTTTGTTCCATTTCTTCTAAAGAAATCGGAGGAATGTCTAAAGTTGTATTGGAAGAAGGTAATTCAATATTTTGAATTGGATTATCGGATGTATCAGATTTTGTTGAAGAACTATCAGATTTTTTTGATTTTAATAATTTTTTGATTTTAGATGGATTTTTTGGTATTTCCATAAATTTATCTCGTATAGCACCTGATATTAAATTTGATTTCTCCATTAAAGTCATGTACGAACTATATGTCTTTTCTAAATATACTTGTCCATCTAATTGACGATTTTGTCTCTCTAGTAATAATGTTTTATTTATATTTACAGACAAAGAATAAAATGCCTTTGAACATTCATTTTCTTTTTCCATTGTATCTGTAATTCTTAGGAATAATTCTATTGAATTTAATATACTTACCAACAAAGCAAGACCACAAGTCAACGCACTAATATGATTTTGATCCAAGTATGAATTTAATCCTACACTAGAAACACTTCCAACTGAAGATAATATAATGGTTGGCAATCTAAAATATTTTACTACTTGTTTATAAAAAAAATATGATTGCTTATGTTGATTACTCATTTGAACTGAATTTATTCTTAATTTATCAAGAATAGATTCTATATCACTAGACCACGAAGACATATTATAATAAATTATTTTAATTATTCAGAAAATAAAAACTACTAAATAATGATTTAACTCATTTTTCTTAATAGTACGTTTAGGTTAAATTTCTTCTATTATTTTTCGCTGTCAGATTCAGATTCAGTTGAATCATCTTCGTCTTCTTTTTTTTTTTTTGCTTTTTCTGCTGCTGCTTTTGCTTTTGCTTTTGCTGCTGCTGCTTCTGCTGCTGTTGCTGCTGCTTCTGCTGCTGTTGCTGCTTTCTAATAATTCTTTTTCTATATCTTCTACTGTTGCTGCTTCTTCGTCTTTGTCTTCTGTTGCTGCTTCTTCGTCTTTGTCTTCTGTTGCTGCTAATTCTTCTAATGTTGCTGCTGCTGCTCCTGCTTGTGCTGCTCCTTCTGGTGTTGGTGGTTGTACTGCTTCTTTTGCTGCTGCTTTTGCTTTTGCTGCTGCTGCTTTTGCTTTTGCTGCTGCTGCTTCTGCTGCTGTTGCTGCTGCTTCTGCTGCTGTTGCTGCTGCT